>Ga0116227_10014845_pt1 | contig 11727 bp, 12 predicted proteins | sample S1TSphgellanicum_FD_89693 | JGI IMG/M metagenome (GOLD analysis project Ga0116227, IMG submission 89693) | Host-associated microbial communities from peat moss isolated from Minnesota, USA - S1T2_Fb - Sphagnum magellanicum MG | ecosystem: Host-associated > Plants > Peat moss > Unclassified... | reverse complement strand
ATATATATATATATATATATATATATATATATATATATATATATATATATATATATATATATTACCAAATCTTTTGCTAACATTTTTTATGAAAAAAAATATAAAAGAAAAAAACAGAAAAAACCACTAGCATAATAATGGACCAAGAAGACACATCGAGATTAGCACTTTGATAATCTATAACTATGCATGGATGTTATTCATTTTCCCCCATGCATATGAATTAGTTTGGTTTAAAAAAAGTGTGTTACTCCTTTTTTTGGGTAAATAAAATTTTATTCTTTTCACAAAAAAATCATTTAAAATTGTTTCCAAAGTTCATTTTTGTTTTCTTTCAAAACGTTGATCGATTGAAAATTGGATAAAATAAAATCCCTTTTTTGTCAATCTTTTTATATTATCACAAAATTGCAAATCAATCCAAATTGAATGATTTAAAAACTTATTGCCCTTCACACACATCATTCAATTTTAAAAAAAAAAAAAAAACAACAAGGTTCAAATTGGCTTCAAACCCAATTTCATGCCAAGTCATTGTTAGAACATGCACATTCAACACATTTTTTGTGCCCATGAGGCCAAATGAATACATGAAAGTAACATGAGTATACTATATATAATCTCCATAACCATGAAACTAAATGTGTAAATGTGTTTTAATTGATGAATTTTTAATTTAAGGGAAACAAACTTATTTGTGAATTGTGATACAATATTAGGTGACAAATTTGTGGAACATATGAAGAATATGAATGAAGCTCCTTATGATAAAAAAATGAGATATAAAAAAAAGAAGTAAAAAAAGTAGATGATCTAATGAAATGTTGTCACAATTCAAGAATCAATATAAGATTTATAATTAAATTTTTTTCTTCTAATTTTAAAATGTTCAAATATGCACCAAACTAGAGATTATTTTGAAGCAAAAGTAGCAAATTAGGTCTAAGTCAAACCCATTCTAATAACATCAATAATTGCAAAAAAATTAACAATGAAAACTAGTTACAGGGCATTGAAATACAAAACATTATGCCAAGGTTTGAAATTAAGAGTAATGCAATTACTTCCAAATTGAAAAAAATGGTCAAGCAATAACAATAATGGCAAATGTAATTGTTACATAATTTTGTTTTTGCACTTTGTTTATGTGGCTTGTTTTTTAACTAGGTGTTGTAGCGATGGTGTGCATGTGCAAGTACTGCAAATGACAATGGTAGTGAAGTTGTTATATAAATTTTTGCATTTTATTATATATCATGTTTTGCTAGTTGTTGCAAATGGCAATGCCGTGTGTTTGTGATGGTAACACACACAAATAGGAGTGTCAATGCTAGAGTTGTGCAAATAGGAATGTTAATGTTAGAGTTGTTGCAATTAGGAATGTTCATGGCAAAGGTGCGTGAATGAAAACGTGCAACAATAGAATGGTGATGGTGAGATGAGTGTGCAAGATGTTTTGTTTAGGAGCAAAAGCATCATGAGGGGTGATGAACATTGTTGGAATAGTGTGTGTGTGTGTGTGTGTATGATAGGAGCAAAGCTTGTGGTGTTCAAGAATTCAAGAAAAAAACTTACAAAACTTATTGTAGAATTCAAGACAAAAATTTGCAAAACATGTGAAGCTCAGGCACAATGAGTAGGATTAAGAAATATCAATGACCAAAATTATGTTAATGAGAAACGAGATAATCTAGAAACATGAAAAACGACAAATTGAAAAAAAAACCGTATGCTCAAATCATTTATGCTAGTTTAGCACCTTAGAATGCTAAACCTAGATTAGGCACCTAGCCTTAACCTAAGCTACATTACCTACCTATTCACATTTTTCATCCACCTTGAGGTGATAAGAGTTTTCATCCTTTAGTGATACTAATGTAGGTGCTACAAAGTTCATCCAAGTGGCTTTCATCCTTTTGGTTGTAAAACTCATGTTGCAAAAATTAAATAATTTACGAAAATATTTATTATGGTGCTCAAAATTATACAAATTTATATTCCACACTTTTATTACCTAGTTGGGAAAAACTAATAGTAGCAATGTTTTTGTTCAAATTTCTCATTTAACACAAGTTGTAATCATACATAAGTTTATGATCTAAACAAATTTGGGTTCAAAACAAAAAATGAAAATATAATATTTAAGGACTTTTCTATTTTTGGGCTACACGGTGAAACTTGAAATGGAATCTTGGTTATTCAAACCAAAAAAAAAAGTTTTTAATTTTGGTGATTAATAACCCTAAAAAAGATTTGGTGATTAAAAGTTTTAATTTGGTGTTTTTCCAAAAAAAAAAAATGGTTGCTTTTGTTGCCAAAATTTTGCACTAAAAAAGAAAGAAAAAAAAAAAAAAGTGAATAATGGCGTTAAGTGTTGAACAACTACTCGGCTATGAAACTAGTTTATAACTAGGGGGTGAGGTTAGGTCTAACGGTGGTTACAAAAACCGTATGTCCGAGTTGATTCATAACCAGGGGTGAGGTTAGGTCTAACGGTGGTTGCAAAAACCGTATGTTTGATTTGGTTCGTAACCAGGGGTGAGGTCAGGTCACGTCAGGTTAGGTTAGGTTAGGTTAGGGCTTCTTGTTCCTCGTTATGGGCTTCTTCGTCTTCTTCCTTCGCTTAGTTGCTTGGAGGGATATGCAGCGGCGAGTTCTCGGGACGTGTTGATCGCAATTCCAATTTTAGATCAGCATCTGCATTGGATCGCGTACTTGCTAGATGCTCTTGGAGTTGTCCGGAATTAGTAGTATTTGGAGTTCTTAGCCTTTTACCTTGGAGAAACATGCACTCAAAACGGCGCAAGTTGGTGGTATCAACAAGCGATAAGCTCGTGGTGAGTCAAGAGAGCGTCGGTCGAGTCATGCCGGATACTATCGGTGCTGTTCAGGCTAGGGTTTTGGCTGCTGGAGCTGGCTCTGCGGAAGTCGGGAATGAGATGATGATAGAGAGAGAGAATGGCCGCGAAGTTGGAGGTGCAGTAGTCATCGGTGGAAGTGGCCGTCGTCACGCGGTTGCTGCTGAGCACGGAATTGCCGAAGCTATGGAGAGCGAGAACGCTGCTGTAGAGAATGAGAATGCCGAGTTGCGGAAACATGAGAATAAAACTGTAGAAGTAGAAGAGGAGGAGGGCGAGGAGGAGGAGGAGGAGGAGGAGGAAGAAGAGGAAGAGGAAGAGGAAGAAGAAGAAGAAGAAGAAGGGGGAAATGACTTTCGTGACGAAGAGGACGACGAAAGTGTAGAGGAAGCCAGTGAAGAAGAAGAGGAGGAGCAGGAAGAGGAGGAGGAGGAGCACAAACAGGCGATCGAGAAGGCGTGGAAGCCTGATGGTCTGGTTACTGGACGGATTGTTTTGTCCTCGACGGGGCAGCCTGTGTTGATAGACGATGAAGGAGTGCAGGACGTAGGGGCCGGCATGGCGAATTCTATGGAGGGCAGCCGCAGTCGCAGCGAGGATGGGATTGGTGCAATAGGTGGGGCAACGAGGATCGAGGACACAGGGACAAGCCAGTGGAAAGAGGTTGATTTGATCGATTGGGAAGATCAAGAGCAACCTCTGGGCCTCCAATCTGAGCAGGAACGAGATCATCATCATACTCCTGATGATGTTTTTAGGGTTGTATACACGGAAGTTGCAGACACAGAAGCGGAGAACAACGGGTTTCAAGCTCCTCCGAGTTTGATTGATACCGCTGTGGTCATTGAAGAGAGTGGCGACGAGGACAGAGGAAACAACAATGAGAATCTAGAATCAGCAGTTCCTGTGGCAGAAGAGGAGGTGGGCACTGACAGCGACTCAAGCATTGCAGGGAAGGAAGGTGATGGCAACTCAAGTGCACCAACAGCTTACAGTCGTGCTTTTAGCAAAATCTTCAAGAGCAAGGCCCCTTCATCGGAACTGGTGAGTGAGAGCTTTGGGGTCACATCTCTTCAATTTATGGATACCATGCCAGTTTTGGGGAAGTTTGTGTTGTTCCTACTATGGCTTCCTACTACTAGGTTTTGCACCACACTCTTGTTTTGTGGTGCTGAAAAAGGTTCTGTATATCATCCACAGGGTCCTGTTCTGTCAGCACGACAATCGCTGGTGGCTCAGAAGCTTGATGCAGAGGCTGGTGAACATAAGAAAGATGCCAAGAAAGAGAAGAAAGAGGTATGTGGGTGCTTTTGCCAAAAAAATTCATAAGAGGAGACTGATTCTGACAAACTCCTGCCATGAGTGAAAACTTTTATTGTGTGTGGCTCAGGTTTGTCATAGTCAAGGAATCCAAGTTCTGATGTTTCAGTTAGTGTCTTCCTGTTTTGTAGCTTATCATGGTGCTGGTGGTGTGTCAGTGAAACAATGGGCATTAACCTCATTGTTATGCTGCTAATTGGGTTGTCTTCAGCTTCGTGAGAAGGCACATGTTCTTCCCCAGCCATTCACTGACAACAAAGAGAAAGATCTTATGAAGCTTGCAACAAGGGGAGGTGCTGACTCCTGTCTTTTCAAATGCTCTGTTTGTTGTTTGTGATTATATTATGAAGGAATTTGGATGTGTTGTGTGTGGATTCTCAAGGTGCTCTGTGAATTGATTGCTATGAGTATTGATATGCTACCTGCCCTAATACTTCTTGTGGTTTTGTGGGGTGGGTTAATATCCTTGGGTGAATGGTGGGCTGTGGTGCTGTGATGGGAATCAGTTGTGAAACTTTTTAATGCGGTAATGCTCCTGGTCTGTTACTCTCAGGATTGACAGCATAAAAATGTTTGTTGTTCAGACTCCTCAGATTCAGGTTATTTCGAAGAGTCTGTGCCACAGTTTACTTTTGTCCAAGGGAATTCTGTGTGTAACAACATTGAAATGAAGTGCAATCTGGTTGTCTGAGCTTAGAAGTTGAAATGTTTAGTGAACTGAATGTGGTATATTTGGTGCAGGTGAGTAAAGCCCAAAAAGTTCAAACCGCAGCTGACAGTCGTGATGCCAAAGGTAATGTATTAGAAGACAAAGGTTAGATGCTTGCAGGCTGAAATGAATTGAAGCTTACCTCACAATCTTGTTGCAGCCTGAATGAAGATACTATTGACTTCTTTTATTGGCTGTGGCTCTTGAAGTCTAGCTAACATCAAGACAGAGCCTTCCCATCTTTTCAGTAAATGTAACAGAAACTAAGGATGCACATGTTTCAAAATTGGTTTCCTGAAATCTTTAGCTGATTGTTACATACTTACCTCACATGCTGTTGGGAGCTAATGAAGCAAGTAGGGAGTAATGGCAGCTAATAAGTGTCATAGTGAAAGGTGACAGGCTGATATTTTGATCGGCACTCACAAGGTTATGCTGGTGCTCACTCATGTTGTGTTCTGTTTTGGTTTGCTGGAATTGTCATGAGTGTTATTGTGGATTCTTCTCTGCAATCCCATACATATGTGAGAAGTCTAAGTCAGATTTTTATCTAGACTGCTTGACAAAGATGCATGTTTTCTTAAAGTCATTGTGAAGTGATCTGCACATGTGGGATTGCTCAGTGGATTCCCTCTCCCTTTTCTCTCTTTCTCCCTTTCACCACAGGCAGTACAACCATCAGTTAGTACTGCTTAGAAGCTTCTAGTGTTTTGAGCAAAGATTAGTTGCTGGTCAGTATGTTGAATTGGTCATGGGGGATGCATTTGCTTGCAGTGATTGCGAAGCAGAGTAAATCTGCCTTTTTGTCAGAGTTAAAGAGTCAAGGGCCTTCAAATGTTCAAGGCACACTCACTACTGGGAAAGGCCGACCTTTGCAGCCGACAACACCTCTCCAATTTGCAACTGTTGACTCCCATGTGAGTTCACCAAAAGCATTGAATTGTTTGGTTATGTATGCATTATTTTGCAGGAGGTAATAGGAGAACTAAATTGTTGATTGTTGTTTACAGCAACGAGATTGCCCTCCTACTTCACAGTGGTCAGTTGTGCAAGAAGACTTCATGCTCGGAAGGGAGAAACTGAAAGGGTGGGATCAGGTAAAAGTTGTTTTCCATCAAGAGCATAGGAAAATTGGCTTGGGACCTTGAAGCTTCAGCAATCATTCTGGGTTAAACTAGCGATAAATCCTTGTTTTGTAGAGTCGGTTTGTTAGGATGGATTAGACTGGTATTCAGGTGAGTTTCAAATGTGTTCAGATTGTTGTTGGGCTCAACTCTTCTTTCTAAGAAATCTGTTGGGTTCATTTCTTTGTAGTGATGATCCCAGCTCAAGGCATCACACAACTGACATATAAATGAAATTTTTTGATCTCAGATAGATTTTACCTGAATCATGCTCCTGTTATGATCTACATTGTATGTAGACCTATAGGTTTGTTGATCAGTATGTGGTTCTGCAGAATGAGGATTTTGGCACACTTGAAGGACAAAGTATGATTGGAAATCAAGTTGCTGATGGCCCTGGCGTTGATTTCAGTGATGAAGATGATGACAATTGATGAATGAAGTTTCAGCAATAGAGGTGAACATGCTCATATGTTGAAATGCTTTCAATGGATTACAGTCTGTAATGCATAGTCACACCAAAAGTAAGGGGAGGGTGCCCACAGTTGTCTACTGGTGATGCTGGGTCTTTTGAGGTTTGCCATTGACATGGTTGATAGTTTGCAATTAGTGTTCTTGAACTCCTATTCCATCAACTCAGAGCAGCAATTGGGTAGGGAGGAGAGCTGTGATATGGAGTCCAGTTCTGTGAGGAGATTCAGAACAGATTTTTGAGCTAATCAGTTTTTGTGGAGCTTTCTTCTGCTGAAGCCCTATGCTTGCAAAATGTATTGGGCCAGTCTTTCAGTCTCAAGAGGACATATGCTCAATTGGTTGACTATCAGTTTAACTCCACATTTCGTTGGACAGGCACAGGACTCCTCAGGATATTAGAAACTAGAGAAGATGCTTTTTTGGTCCTTGCCAAAGTCTAGTCTCATCTTGTTGGGTTGTAATATGATAATCATTAGCATTTTGGAAGGGAAATCAGACAGTCCTTACCCTACTTTTGCTGGATCTATTGCTCAAGTCTTGAAGAGTAGCAGTTCTTTTAGTTACCTAGAAATGCATTATGCCTCTTCTGGTCTGTCTAAAAGAAATGAGTTCTCACTACATGGAAGTCTTGGTCTTGAATTCGCAATTGTGCAAGAATGATGTCTTGATTTGTGTGTAATGTTAGTATGGACATGTGGAGATTAGTAAGTGAGGTGGTCAGGTATTAGATTTCCTTGGATTGATGGTGATCCAATTGAAAATTTTCACTCTTTCTTTCAACTGTTAATATTCCTGAATGCAAGAATCTTGCAGGTCTCATTGTTATATGCAGTCAGATTGAAATGGACAGTCTGGTGGCATGATTGAAAAAGCATCAGAAGGTAGCTACTGATCCTAATTTGTCTACTAGAACTCTATGCTTGAGATTATGGTTGAAGAGGAAAACTAAGGAAGGTTCTTTCAGAAACCTGTTTGATGGAGATGACAACTAGAGATGTTGGTGTTGGAGATTGCAGAGTCTCTAAAATGAAGATGTGGGCTTACTAAACAAACTACTTGATGGATTGCAGTATACTTTGGTGTTAAGAATGCTGTCTAGAGCCAAAAAATAGATGTGCAAGGTGAAGGCAGCTGAGTAAGAGTAAGTGTCTGTGAAGCACAGGGTTATGCTAACATAAGAAAGTCAAGAAGTGGTAGTGGGTGGGGAAGCAAGGAATCACTATGTGATCAACAGAAGGTGGTGACAAGTATGAAGAAGTCCAATGGTAACCTTCTCTGGTGGCATCATCAGGAGATACTTTGGTGGAGAGGAGGAAGGCAAGGAGTTTGCTGTTGAGTTTTACTGTCAATCAAGCTTCAAAGTCTCCTGCTTGCCATCATTGAAGCTACCACCTAAAATCTGGTTGTGGTGATCATTCAATATGCAAGAGCTCAAGCATTCAGCCATCTTGGAAGCAACATTTTCTTTGGTGAGATGTTGGAGAAACATCTATGTATTGGGTGCCAGTCCCTCCAGTAAATGGGCAAGGCTACTTTCTTAGCAGCTACATGTTTGGTGTGTTTTGAGAGTACTTGATGGGGGGAAAAATGTGGTCTACTCTAAACATATGAAGTTTGAGATTTGGTTTTTTTCAGATAATCCCCTTTTGAAACTCTAGGCAGTAGTGGTTCTGGGTCAAAACATCCAGCAGTCTAATATTGTTTTGACCCAGAACCACTGCTGGTGTGAATTCAGTGAATCTTTTGTTGTCAATGCCTGTATCTGACTGTTTTGGTAGAGAGAAGCTGTGCTATGTCCCACCAGTGTAGGTTCGAGTACCAGTATGGTGCTGAACACTGTAGCAGAGTCGACCCTGTATTGTTTCCTTTTGAAGGATCGGATAATGTGGGACTGTGAAGCCAGACCCATCTTGTTGTACCAGGTATGCAACTTGGTTTTATGTTACCAAACATGTCCTTTTAGAGAAGCTAAACAAAAAAAGCTCTGTTCTCAATGACTGGCAGGTTTCTGCAGTATGTACTGAAGTGGTTCTAAATGTGGATTGCTTTAAAATGTTGGGTCTTCTCAGTGCTGACCAAGCACTTCAAGCCACAACAGGTGCTGGCAAGTTGGGTTGGTCCAAACCATTGTTGGGTGGGTATCTACTTGTGAACATACCAGCTAGTATTGGTTCCGGTTTTTTCTGAACATTTCCATACTAGCCTGATAATACTGGTATTGAAAGTTTTCATATCTGCCTAGTACTGGTATCAAATCTTTTTTAAGAGTTTCATATCAGTCTGATATTGGTATTAAGGTCTAAGGCTGATTATTGGCTTGGTATGAGGCAGGTTTACCTGTGTTGTTGCTTGCTTCTTGGGTTTTGGATTTTGATGGAGCTCTAAAGAACCAGACAGGTTCTTTTCTGAAAAAGTTTTTAAACCCTTTCAGAGAACTGGCCAGGGTGGGATTTCAGGAAATCGGAAACTAAACCCACTGTCTTGTTCTCAAACAGGCAGTTCTCATAAATTTGTTAACTAATGATTCTCACAACATGGTTATCAAAATTATTTATTTATTTATTGAAAGGAGGTTTTTCTTGTAATTCACAAAAAATAAAATAATCAAAGTTCTTAGCCAAAGCATGACAGAAGATGAGAAAATCAATTGTTCTTTTCAAACTTTCACAGGCCCACAATTTTCTCCCTTTCAAATTCGTCTCTTTAAAACTCTTCTTCTAAGTCTCCATCCCTATCAATAAACTCTATTAAGTTAAAAAGTGATTCAGAACCAACTTTTGGATCATCATGTATATTCTTAGTACAAATTTTAATTTAAAAAAACTCTTGGATTGAAAATGGCATCTTCTAATCAAGATTGGTGAATATATTATTTAAAAAAATACTTTTAATTTTGATTTGTGACCTCACAATGCTTCATATTTGACAAGCCAAAAAATTCACAATAGAGAACATGAATTCATGCTTCTCCCATCATTCGAGAGGACACTTTAAATTTTTAATATTTAGTTGTTATCTTTTAAATATCAATAGCTTTTCATTGATTCATTCTTTGCTTGTTCACTTGTGTTAGTAATCATTTCGAAAATATCCAAATTGTAGTCTTCAACGACCTTTTCCAATGTAGAAGTTTATTCATTATTTGTCAATGGATCCAAGTGATGATAACATTTCACAAGCATATGATATGATGATTTTGTCATATTTTTCAATAATAGATATATTTTGTCTAAGAACAATGAATGAAGATACCAAATAAAAATTTGAAATCTTGGATCAAGCATTAAGGAAAACATGTTGTGAACTTTTTTTGTCATATTCTTTTTAAAAGGAAAGGAAAGAATCCAATACATCACACATTTATCTTTTGATGTCCGTTTAATACGTCTTGTCTGTTTTCGCTTAAAAAGTCGACACATTGTATAGAGCGATGGTACGTTTTTATGTCAAGAATTTCATTATAAGTCAATCTTTATATGATTTGTGAAGACTAGGTCTTCATAGTCGATGTGGTGGTTATTGACTTGATGTGGGAGATAATGGCTTTGAGTGTCATTAGTTGACTAGTAAATGTAATTATAGAATTTAATGCCATTGTTAAGATCCACAAGTATAGGGGGTTTCATGAGGGGCACCATTTTATTCCAATGGCCATGGAGGTGCATGGTGCACTCGGGCATGATATAGATTGTTTCATAGGGGAGTGTGCTTGTTTTTTTCATGATAGGCGATCGGGAGGTCATTTATCCTTGTCATTCAATTTTTTAAGTAGCATGTTAATATTGTTTTTTAACGTGCTTTAATTTTTATTATAGAGAGGAAAATTACGTTGGCGAGCGATGCTTGTTCTAAGCCTCCCATTAGTATTAGATTTCATGATTTGCATGCATGCAACATTAGACGAGCCGTGTTGAAACCCTAGCTTTGGGCTCACAACCAAGGCAAATGGGTTACAAGGTTACGAGCCAAAAGGAAGCCTGGGAGTCAAGGCAAAGAGGTCACAAGGGTGCGGGCCAAGAAGAAGCCTAAGAATCACATCACATACTCCCGGGAGTGTAAGAAAGTGTGAGGGAGTATGAGGGAGTGAACCCTCACACTCCCAAGGCAACTCCCACTTTGGGAGATGGAGTCTCGGTGGACTTCGAAACTTCATAGAACAATTTTAGGGGTCAAAATTCAATGGCTTGTGACGTTCTTTATATCATTGGAAAGTTCTTGGAACGTAGATGTCTAAAATGGGCTCACATTGCTCATTTCAACATTTGAAACACAAGTTATGGTCAAAAGAAAGGCCGGGAGTAAAATTGCCAATTTGATTCCCGACCAGAAAAAGTCAAGAATCGACCTGATTTACTTAGTTACAAAGTGCGTGCGACATACCGTTGGAAAGCTCTTGATGAGAGCTACAACTTTGCTTTAGACCGCATTGTGATCCGAGGTTTGCACGCAAAGTTATAAGGCTCCAAAGTCGCGATAGTCCCAATTGGCGCAATTTTGAGACTCCCACTCAAGAGTCCCGGGAGAGAAAAGCCATTTGGATGTGGGCTCTGTGGCTAGTCACAGAGTATACTATAAGGGGGAAGGTGGTGGCTTCCCCCAAGTCCGAACTGTGGTGAGTCTAGTGTGTCCATGTTGCCTGTGGCTCGTCCTGGCACCAAAGGTGCTCTAACTATGCACTAACCACTTTGTGTGGGTTGTGTGTAAGCTTGTGTGACTGAGTGAAGCTTGTCAATTCTTCTTAGTCCCATCTCGAAGTTTCAACACCCCCTTTTACCCCTCAAAGTGTTGTGAGTTAGGGAACGTGCCCCGACTGCTCCCTCTTCCACTGTCTTTTACTTGGACGCACATTTGAGTCCTTCAAGGAGTTTGGAGTGCGTCACGTTATATTAGGAATTCATTCAAGATCATTGAAAAAATTATTCCAAGTGATCATTTTTGATATTATCATTGGTCATAAACTTTTTTTTGTTAACCTATACCAAAACCTATTCAAAATGGCCTATGAAATTACATATATATTCATGTACACCTTGTTTATACACTTCATTAGTTTTTGCACCAACATTCCTTTGGTCCCTTTTGCCTGATGTTTTCCTTTTTGTCTCAATTTTTCATCCATCTACAATTCCTTCACCATGTACCCACTTAAGGTGAGCACTTTATTAGGGGGGGGGGGGGGGGCCAAAATTTTTTTCCCTTTTTTATTTTTTTTTGGGGGTCCATTTTTTTACCTTCACTCTTT
>Ga0116227_10014842_pt1 | contig 11728 bp, 5 predicted proteins | sample S1TSphgellanicum_FD_89693 | JGI IMG/M metagenome (GOLD analysis project Ga0116227, IMG submission 89693) | Host-associated microbial communities from peat moss isolated from Minnesota, USA - S1T2_Fb - Sphagnum magellanicum MG | ecosystem: Host-associated > Plants > Peat moss > Unclassified... | reverse complement strand
TTTGTTTTTTCATGTTGGAAAAGTTATTTTTGGTGTGGGGGGGGGTTTTTGTTGGGGGGGGGCTTTTCCCGGGGGGGGGGGGGGGGGGGATGGGTTATAATTTATAAAGGAAAATGCCAAAGAAACACTGTTTTTTGGGGTTTTAATTTTGGCCAATTTTCAAAAAAGGAAAATACAAATCAAAACATTGATTTTTGGGTTTTAATTTTGGCCAATTTTCAAAGAAGGAAAATCAAAATTAAAAAAAAAATCCTTTTATATTTTATGGTTACACACTAAAAACAAACTATAAAAATATGAAATTCTTTAAAATTTAAAAAAAAAAAAAACTTATGGTGATCAAAACCCTAAAAGATCATTTTCATTTTCATTTTTTTCATTTTTAATTTCACTTTTTGGCAAAACTTTTTGCCAGTAGGGAAAACATTGCTTGGAAATAAAGCCTTCCCTATACATAACCATCCCTTGTGAGAATCTCAATGTTTTTGGTTGGTTGGTTGGTTAGTTTTATGGGTTCGAACTACAAAACATAACCTTTGGCCTCCATTTCATTAGTTACCTACTACTACTAGTTAGCACAAGTATCACCTTAGTCTCTCATCTGCCCAAAGATTCTAGAACCCTTGGTTATTTGGATGAAGATCAATTTCATAATCAATTTCATCTTTTATGTGGATGAAAGGAGGGCATCTTCATTCTTAGGATGGTTCGTTCTATCCTTTGCTTCTATGTAGTAGTAAAATTCAAGCAAACAAGGTGTGCATTGCAACCCAACTGAATGAACCACCAAGTTGTTTGATATAGGTTTTCATAATTCCTTGTCTTCACCAAATAAATATCATCTCCTTTTTGCTTCTTCCTTTCTGCAAAATTTTCAATATAAATTACAACTTTTTTACCTTACTAATTGAAACTATTAAAAATTAATATTTATTATAAATATCTTGTACATATGTTTTTTTAAAATTAAAAAAAATTATTAATACAAATCCTATATTAGTTCCATTTAAATTTTTAAAATAAAAAATCTTATTATAAAATTAATTGCATTATAATCCTTATCCAACAACCAATATATGAGATTCACATAGTTTTTTAATACCAAAAAAATGACCTTCAAGATAGTTTGCACACTCTCATTGGTTATCCGATCCATATTTTTTTGAAATCACATTGTTGCATTACTAAAAACAATCAATTAATGAAAAAAATGAATTTATGATAATTATGTTTCATTTGAATGAAAATATTGAATGACATTACATGCAACTTGAATTGAATTAAATACAAATTTTTTCGAATCTTGAACTTAATTCAAATACATTGAACAAAACTCAAATTTCATTGAATTAAAAATTCCTTATATTGAATATATATATATATATATATATTTTCATATTCAATTGAAGAGAAATGAGATGTAAATTGGTGTAAAAGGCATTGAATATCTCTTCGTGATTATGGTGTTGAAAGAATATATATTTTGAAAAGACATAGATATGAAAAGAAAGTTCATTCCTTGTATAATGTTGGAAGGACTTGAAATAAAAGAACATTTTTTAGTTTGCTATGAAATAATGATATATTTAAAATATATTCAAGATATATATTTTATTATATTAAATATATTTTCATAATAAATTATTAATATTTTTGATGAAACAATGTCAATGGAATAAATTGTGCATTGGTAAGATTTTGAATGTTTAACCAAGTAATAAACGTTTAAAGTTTTTAGAAACAAATGATAAGCTTCATCCTTGGTAGGTAGTCGTCTTTGCTTTGAACGATATTTTCCTTGCTCCATTTCTGTGTGGCATGTGGTATTGAGCACACCTTCTTTAACATAAATCTGAAATCCAAATTTCTTTAGAAATAAAAATTTTAATTTTAACTGAATTTCCATTGACAAATGCTACTCAAAATTGAATATATATTCACTTTAGTTCAAAAAATTACAAAATCACCTTTCAAAAATCCTAATCATTAAAGGTTTTCCAACAATATCAAGGTTGCCCCCTAATTTTATGTTTTTTCTTTGACTATGTCATTCGATATTCAATAATTTTGCACCATAGTCCTAAAGATTAAGAAACCACCATGGCATACTTTAATCATTGAGGGCATTCCAATTATATCAATTATGTGAGGATTAGAGTGAACTAATAACCACCAATGCACCAATTCCCCGTTCTGTCCACTAGATGGGTTACATTTTAAAATTTAACACCATATGTGGTTCACCACAATCCATTTTTTTAAATGTTGATCACTATATTTAATTTTATTATTTTTTGTTATTGGCCATTTTTTCCCTAGATTTGACTTCACACATGGCTACTTTATTCACCTTCCTACCTTCATAATTTATTTATGGAATGGACATTATAATACATCTTTTCATGTAAATATTATAAATATGTATTGTTGGATTATGGTTTAGGTTTAGGGTTTGTGAGACATAAATTAATTAACAAATTTTTCATAAATCTATAGTAATTAACCTAAACTAGGTTTAATTTGGGGGGAAATTTTTAAGGTTTAGACATATGTGAAACAATACAATTTCATTTTATATTTTCTTCAAAGAAAATGGAAAAAATAAGCTTGGAGAGATCACACAAGGGAGAAAGCATGGTAAAGTATATAGGAAAAGTTGACGAAAAAATATCAAGTTTAAAAAAAAGGTAGTTTTTCACTGAAAAAAAAGAAAATAAATTCAAATTTTACTTTAATTTCATTTTGAAACTATTCAGCCCTTAATTGGGTTACTTGTAAATCAATTACAAAATTTTAAAAAATTTGAAATAATAAAAGTAAGGAATAAATATGTTTGAAATTGATTGGTCAATATGGTGTTCAAACCTATTTTTTCATTAAAAAATTTAATGAAATATACATGTATGAATTATAGCATAAAGATCATTGTATATTCAAAGGCATCACCAAAAAACAAGTCTACTTTTTCTTTGGTAAAATATATTTGACACATACTTGAATCAAATATTACATTGTAGAAAGTAGGTTTTACAAGCTATTTGCATTTAGAAAAGTATACTTGAAACCTACTTTTACAATGCAAAGTTAAAAAATTAATGCATAATAATGAAAAAATATCTTGTTATTTATCATTTAACTAAAAAGATTGAGTGTATAATAATTTTGTGATGGGTTTTGGTCTTACTTTTTATTCATTTGACACATAGACTAGTAAGTACTTTTAGTTATACACTTTACCATGCTTTCACCCACAAATGTAAAAAACACACCTTCTCTTTTGGTTTTTTACGAGATTTATTTAATTTTAAAAAAAAATTAAGGTTTATTTTTTTGGTCAATAAATATTTGTAGTTTTAAAATTTTAAAATTTGGTTTCTATTTTTTTTTTCTAAATTTTTTGTTTTGTATTATATAATTTGTAGAATTTTTTGGGTTTAGGGCATACATCATTAGGATAATTTTTTGATATGGTTTGTATAATTAGGGTTTTAATAGGGCTTATGGAAAAATATCATTTGGATTTTTAGGGTTAGGCCTTATGATTTAGGGTTTAAGAATTTGGTTTAGGAACATGAGCAAGACTTGCTTACTTGTCATTATTAGAAAATAAGGTGTAAGGTTTTCTTTTTATTTTGTTTTGGCCCTTTGATCATGGTATTGAATTTTGACAAAATATATGTTTATTAATGTTCTAGGTGTGTGTGCATATTTTAGACCTTTTTCTATATTAATAAAGTTAACATTTGGTTAAGTTACGATCATAAACAAAGATCATTAAAAGCATACTGCGAATAGAGAGTAAAATTAGGACAATAGATTCAAAAACATTCAAACTCTCTTCTATGAAGTAATTTAAACACATAACTATAGTGTTAGTTGTACTTAGTAATAGAACGATTTGGCATATCTTTCAGCTATGCCCTATGCCATCAAATTGGAAATTATGTTAGCAATAGGATGAAATTGAATTTGGTTCTTTAAATAAAAGAAGTATTGCACAAGGAGATAATTCAAGGGAACACACATAGTTGCAAAAATGATCTGTGGAAATACCTTTCAATCCTGTTTCGATGTATTAAACTTAATAAATATAAGAAATGTTTATAAAGATTTTATAAAATTAAGGGAAAGAACAATATATTTTTCGAATTCAAATAGGAATAGCTTTATTGACGTAGCCTTTGGCCTTGTCAAGCTAAAGGCTGAAGGTAAAAACTATTTTTGTGAAGAATTTATTGTTGGTCCATAATTGTAGATCTAATAAAGTTTTTGTCCAAAATTCCGAACTTGTAAAAGAGATTTGTTAAAGTTTCTTTGCCCATAATTTCAGAAGATATCCAACAAATAGGCTAAGATAGAAGGCCAAAGGTTGTGCCGAAGATATTTCAAGGCTTAAGGTTTATATTTTAGACTTTACTTAGTGTATTGGTTTTTTATTTTATCAATTATTTAAATCTATAGCATAATTATGAATCTCCTTTATTTCCATATGATCCATAGTTGTTAGAGTTTAATATTTTCTAACCCACTTTTGTTTAAATGCAATACCTATATCGTATTGTGATAATTCAAATTAACTATGAAACATAATAATATTTTAAAAATATTTGATTCCCCACCAATACATTTTGAAATTCATGTTTTCAAAATTATTTGTTGACCTTATAATATGATTTAACATAAATATAAATGAGTTTAATGCAAAATTGGTCACATCAATGGTACAAGGGTTTAGGGTTTAATTTAGAGTTTATTATTTAATGCTAGAATTTAAAGTTTGTCAAAACTTTAATCAAAAAATTAAAAGTTCATGCTTAACATTTCTTTAATGATGTACATATTTATGTCTTTCCTTCTTAAAGTTATAAACTCATTTCAAAAAACAAAAAACATAAAATTTCTAATTTAATAAAATTTAAATGCATGTTTAAAAATAATAATTAAAACACATGGTTTTTTATTTTATTTTTATGATTCACATAATAATAATAAATGATCTCTCCCATATATTAATCCTATGTATGATTGAAATTTTATTTAAAAATTTTAAAATATATAATAAATAATTTCTAGGCTAAAATAATTATATAGTAGGTTGACAATATTTTATATTTTATAAATATATAACACAAGTTCTTATGTAAACTTTATTTTTTATGATGTATAATATGGCTTAAGTATCGAGTAACACATTATATATAATTGATAATATTATGGAATTATATTATTGATTCATTTTAATACATATAATATCTTCATATTTATTTTAAATAAGATAAAAATTGATTAAAATTATATACATAAACCCATGGTTGTGTATAGTCCAATTTTTTTTATGACTTTTATTTTTAATGAGAATTAAAAATAATGTGTAGGTGATGAATCATGTCGACATGAAGTTGTGGGCATGGATCATCCACCACCCACAAACATGCACGTGATATTGACTTTGCAAGATAGTGCATTCAATGATGTGGTACATTAGCTACACGCCCAAAAGTATGACATCTTGGTGGCTGATATTTTTATTGCAAACTTTTTCCTTAGTTTGTTTTAAAAGTAATCATAGTAATAGCAACTTAGATGTTCTACAGCAACATTAATGGCTATGGAAATTAATAATGCAATGGTTGAAATTCAAGCAACAAAAAATATTGTTCTTTTTCCTATTACATTTTTTTTTAAGAATGTAGTAACATCATCAGCAAATGAAGAAAAAAAGATAATACAAGAAGAAGCCTAACAAAATAAAACCAATTAATTTCCATAGAGTTCCAAAGTTGATAGTTGATTGTAAGGAGTTAATGCTCGAATTGTTATTTGTTCATAGAAGAGGGTTTGTCTTAAAAGCTTTCAAGAAACCTTCAAATCTCATTTCGAGTATGAGTTGGACTATCAAGTAGTTGGGTATGAGATTATTCATATGCTCTTTGAAACCATGCTAGAGTTTGTGTGGATTCAAAATTTTTGTGAGGACCAAGTTGTTATGTAATGTTTTCAACACCTTGAGAAGTTGAACATGATTTGACTATCCAAGAAACACAACAATAATCAAAAGAAAACAACCAAAAATTCGTAGCTTGGAACAAATTACCAACGAAAAATCTGTAACTTAGACAAATCACTAGCTGCAACAGAAGCTCATAACCAAGGTTGTTATATTGACTAAAATGTCGACATTGAGTGAGTTAAATAACCTCCCTAGCATAAGTAATAGGCTAGTAGGCTACTTGTTAGGTAACCTAATTAACTACCTAATAGCTTAGCCTAGGTGTACTTAAAAGGTTACCTAGGTAATGTAGACCTATTATGTAGTTTACTCACTAATGTAGGCCTTTTAGGTTAGTAATTTAAATGGTTTAAGTAGGTATTCAAGGTGGTTTTGCTTATTAGGTAAACCTACTAACTATGTAGTTAGTTTACTAGCCTAGGCCACTTAGGCCTACTAAACATTTATGATAGTTTGATGTTTATTCTTTTTTGTATTATAATGTATTAAATTTGAATTTTAAAATAAATTTATTAAAAATAGAATTCATGTAAATAAATTTTTTTTATTAAAAAATTCTTTTCATATAATTATTACAAGTATATACTATTGAATTATGGTTTTAGTTTAGAGTTTAAAGCAAATAAAATTAATTGAGATTTTTAAGAAAGTCTATAGTAATTAAAATAAATTTAAGATGCATTTTGGGGGGAATTTTTAGGGCTTAAGCATATGTAAAACAATGCAATGTTATTTTATATCTTTTTTAAAGAAAGTGAAAAAACTCAGCTTAGAGATATTACCAAATGGTTAGAAACATACCTTTTTATTTATTTTGTTACAAAATTTATTTAATTATTAAAAAAATTAAAGCTAAATTTCTAGTTGGTGAAAGTAAGTACATGTGTAGGTATTGCAAAATTATATGAATACCTAGCCCTAAATGCAATGCCCATATTCAAGTTTGTTTCGAAATAACCCATAGGTGATTTAGATAGCTTTAGGTGAAAACCCAACCCTATTTAATGCAATACCCACATGTAAGGTCACTTGAAAATAACAGTTAAATGGTTTGTGTACCCAAATTATGTCTATTTATATACATGTATTATTATTTTGAATAATTTTATAACAATTAATTATCATGAATAATTATTTAAAATAATGAATTGAATAATGTATCAACATAAAAAATATAATTAAGATAATAAATTAAATATCAAATTATCAAATTGATTTTTAGATCTAGAAATTTTAATTATCTGAATAATTAAGGTTCAACCAAATAATCAATTAATTAATATCAAGAAATAAATTATTTTTTAAATATGATAATTAATCATTTACATTATCTGAAATAAATTTTTAATGATTCCTTAATTATATGAAATTATTATGTCATATGAATAAATGTTTATTAGAGAATTATTTTAGATAATGTAAATGATTACTTATCATAATGTATATGATCATTTTTTAATAATTTAAAATAATTTTTGATATTTTTTAATTATGTGAAATATTATCTGAAAATTCATTACTTATCTAAAATAATTATTTAATCATTCATTAATTATGAAAAAAAATCTAATCATTCATCAAATATTTTTTAGAAATTTAATCATGCATTAATTTTTTAAATCAGTTATTTAATCATTCATTAATTATTCAAAATAATTATTTAATCATTATTTAATTATTTAAAATAATTATCTAAAGGTATTAGACATTAAAAAAATTCCTACCCATAAAACATTATGGGTATTATAATGTTGAAGGAAACTAACATTATTTTTAAACCCATATGCAAGTATTGTAAAGGACATAAAAAATCCCAACAACTATTAAGAAACTCGTATGCATGTATTGTTACTTGAACCTAGGCATAATGTAAATAAGTGCGTTATGATGTGAGTATTGCAATGGATGTAAAAAAATTCAACAACTATTTAGGAGATCTATATGTGAGTACTAAAAATTATAAATGGCCTTGTGAAAATTAGAATTGAAAGGATGTAGGTATTACACAATGTACACATTATTGATCTTTGTAAACCATAGACAAGTTAATTATAAAGGGTGCATATGGGACTATTTAAATTTTGATTCTTACATCTAAAGCATTAAAAAGATGACAAAAAAGAAGACATATATGATTAACCATATACCCATCAAACAAGTGTGATTGTACAAAAATGGGTGGATAAATTTTTTTTAAAGAACACAATGAAAAAAAAGGTTTTCAATAGTATATCAAAGGACCAAAATTTTAAAAATGGGTAGTCGAAAAAATGAAGGGGTTAAAAAAACCTAACATATATAAAAAGGAAACCCTAAACCAAATCATTATCTATAATGTCATGTTGAGTTTACTAAGTAGCTATCGCTTTTGTAGCCTTTGTTATATGATGAGCAATGTATAGATGTTGATGTTGCATTTCGACATGAATTGCAATTGTAATAAACTTTTCTTTTGTTGTGCCTTGAACTTTATAAACATTCCAAAACCACCAAATTAAATTCTAATACACCTTGGATGAAACAAATTTTAAAAAAAAACAACAAACATTAATTATTATTTTTTCTTACCTTCCATGAATCATTTGAAATTCATGGAAATCTAATACAACTATCAATTCTTATGTCTAAATCACTTTGGTGGATTCTTGATCCCAAGTTTTGACATCCCATGCCATTTTCAATCTTTATGCATATGCAAAATGGTTCGATTAGATCATTTTTTATAAATTTTTGTCCTTTTCCATTTGTGATGCTACATTTTAAGGCATGTTTCCCATGCCCTAAGCATTAAAACCTAACATTTATAATAGTTGCTCTAAAGCTAATTTGACTAAAGTTGGTTTTAGTAATGGTGGACATTATTATGTAACAATTACCAATTCATCCCATTTGACGCGCTCCCAAGTCCCTAGTTAGTCCCAAGCCGGGACTAGGTTATTCCAGTTGTGGAATTGTGTGAGACTCGGGGCACGCTCCCATCTCTGAGCACTAAAAGGGGTAGAGGGGCGTGCTGAAGCTCCAGGATTTGGACTAGGAAAAGGGACAAGCTATTCATTCACTCGAACCTGCATCAAAACCAACCAACAAGTTGGTTAGTTCGCATTTTGGAGCACCCTTGGTGTTAGGACAAGCCATGGGCAACCTTGGACTCATTTGACTCACCACGGCCTGGACTCAAGGGAAGCCACCACCTTCCCCCATTCTTTGCGTCTCACCGCCGCATTTGCATCTGAATGGCACTTTTTCCCAGGACTCCCAAAATGGAGTCCCGAAACTATCCTGGTTTGGACTCCCGGGACTTTGGGTATTCATAACTTCTCGCTCTGACCTCCGATTGGGACAAGGTCTAAAGAAAACTTGTATCCCTCCTCGAAAGCTTTCCAACGTTGTGTTGCACTCCACCTGCACAAACCAAGATTGGGTTGATTCATGACTTTTAATGGTCGGGAGTCAAATTGCCAATTTAACTCCCGGCCTTTCTTTCGACCATAACTTATGTTGCATATGTCCAAATGGTTCATGCAAGGCCATTTTGGACATCTACACTTTAAGATCTTTCCAACTGTATAAAAAGCACCTTGATGCAAGGTGTTTTGACCCCTGCAATTGCGTTATGAATTTTTGGGAGTCTCAGAGGACTCCCAAGTCCCATTTTCGAGAGTGTGGCTGGCGACCTCACACTTCCCTCAAAGTGGGGTTGCGACACCATTCGCATTACGCTTTGGCACAATTGTGATTAACAACCTTTTGATTATTCCACCTTTACATGGACATGACATCTCCCAATATATGAACATTCATTTTAGTGCGGTTTTGATGCCAAGGACTTCCTATAAAAGTTGAAGGCCTTCTGGGTTTGGCCTTCTCTTCCACTAAGCCATGCGCTTCCTTCAAATGTTTGGTTAACAACCACTTGGCAAAATATGCAATGATGTAATTGCTGATTTTAGATCGCCATTCTGACCTGTTCTTATTCCTTCATCCTAGCCTTGTCCTTACTAGCAATATCATGTGCACAAGGGGGTGTTGGTGGCTAAGTGGGGTTAATTTTAATCTCTAGACCTAAACCACAAACCCCCAAAAACTAAGTTTTTACTTTTTAATAAAAAAAAATTAACCTTAAACCTTAAAAGTAAGATTGCATAATAAAATGCAGGTATTGCAAACAAGATTAATTTCTTTTCAGGTATTGCAATCAAAATTTTTTTAAAAAAAATCCGATGCCTTCCATCAAATGATGAAAGGCGCGGGTATAATTAAACTTAAGAATTTTGTACAATTTTTTAAAATCAATTTAATAAAATCCAATCTATGTAAATTTTGAAATAATCTAACCTACCACTTCTTAGTTGAAATTCTTAATTTGTTTTGGGAGGGATGTCATCACTTGGATTGGACACAATCACCTAGGCCAACTTTAAATTACATTGAGTATTTGTTTCATCAACTTCAGGTTTTTTAATTTTTAATTCTGATGCAGCAACATTTTCTTTTTCAGTTGTTAATTTTAATGCAATAACATTTTGTTCTTTAATTGTCAATTCTAATGTAACAACATTTTGTTCTTTAATTTCCTGATCAAAAGAAACCTTCTTGAATTTCCTTTATCTACCCATTGCAATCCTACATATCTAAACAAAAACCTTAGTAAATAACCATATTGAATGTTTTACCTTTTCAAAAGACTAGAACCATAAAAGGAAGCTATTCTCCTTTTGAAAGGAGCACCAGTAGGAGCTTATGACAACAAGCAAAAAAAAAACAACAACGATAGGAAGAAAAAGAGCGATGGCACCTTTGTCGTTGCCTTTTTCGCACCAAAAGAAAGATAGAAAAAGATGACAATAATGTTGTTGTTTGTTTTGTAGCAAAACAAAGACCAAAAACAATGATGACATTGTTGTTGTTGTCTTCTTTATAATAAAACAAGGACAAAAAAAGATGACAATATTGTTGCTATCATCTTTTTCACAGCAAAACAAGACATTGTTGTCGTTGCTTTTTTCTTCTCAAATAGTGAAAAGAAACTACTGTCGTCTTTTTCACAACAAAAGGAGGACAAAAAATAGCATTATTGTTATCATTTCTATTTTCAAACAGTGAGAAGAAAAAGACAACAATAATGGTCATCATCTTCTTTGCAGCAAAACAAGGACAAAATAAGATAATGGCATTATTATCATCATCTTTTTTTTTTCACACAGTGAGAAGAAGAAAATGACAACAACTGCCATCATCTTCTTCACAACAAAACAAGGACAAAAGAAAACGATAATGTTTTCTTCTTCTCAAACAAAGAGGAAAAAAAGACCACAACATTGTTGCCATCATCTTCTTCTCAAACAAATAGAAGAAGAAGATGACAACATTGTTGCCATTGTCTTCTTTACAACAGAACAATGACAAAAGAAATGATGACATTGTTACCATCATCTTTTTTGCAACAAAAAAAAGGATTGAAAAAAATTGAAAAGGAGAAGGGAGGGAGCTCACCTTCAACCTCAAGCTTCTGCCACTAGGTTGAAGCTTCAAGCTCCCTTGCATCTCCACTTTCCTAAGCTCCCTTGCATTTCCATGTTCTTAAGCTTGCCTTGAAGCTCGGACAATGGAGGTGAGAAAAAGGAAGCTAAACCTTGGGGGGGGGGGGGGGGGGGGGGGGTTCTTTAATAGGTAGTTTTATGCTTACAAAATTGTTTCCCTGTACTTTGATGTACAACT
>Ga0116227_10014841_pt1 | contig 11728 bp, 5 predicted proteins | sample S1TSphgellanicum_FD_89693 | JGI IMG/M metagenome (GOLD analysis project Ga0116227, IMG submission 89693) | Host-associated microbial communities from peat moss isolated from Minnesota, USA - S1T2_Fb - Sphagnum magellanicum MG | ecosystem: Host-associated > Plants > Peat moss > Unclassified... | reverse complement strand
GCGCAGCTTCCTGCTCCCACATCTGGACCGCAACGAACCGGTCCCACCTGCGGCGTTCGGCCGAACATTTGTCGCGAAGACTGCCGAGCAATCCGCTGCGGACCTTGACCACGTCAATGATCGCCCCGGAAGGGATTCGGATGTTGTAGGCGGCAATCGCCGGCTCGACCAAAGGGACGGAATCGAAGCTCATCGCCGCTGCCGGGCGCACCCCGGGTGGTTGCGGGTAGCGCCCCTCGGGATAAAGATCGGCAACAATGAGGGACTGAGCCAGGAGCACTTTGTCCAGTACCTCAATGCTGAGTCTTCGCCGTTGCCTGAGGAAATTCGAAATGTGCGCCGCGGTGCAGCCGACCTGGTGGGCCAGCAGAGTTGCAGTAAGGCTTCCGTTTTCTATGCGGCGGAGCACTTCGATCCGAACCCGTTCATGAAGTTGCGAAAAATTCATTGGGCCCGCGATTAACTTTGAGCTAAGTCAGCAAAGCAACGTCCGTAGCATAAAGAAATTGGAACCGCGACTGTTTCCTATTAAAACCGCACGTGCGCCGACTGAGACCTGGATTCATGGCAGTGCGCCGTACGGAATAATTGACCTGAAGTTTCCCGAGAGATAGATTCAGTTTCACCTTCACGCAGTTACAACCGCAAGCAGTCCATCACGGAAGACGGTTCCCGTGGTGGAGGCCGCACGCCCGGAACGGACCTCATCACGGGCGCGAGGACTCTGCGGCTGAGCGATGGGGCGGGGAGCCGCAATGTCATTCGAAGCCGGACGACACGACCGTATTCCCAGGAGCAAGTCTCTTTTCCCACACCATGGAGTTTCGACCAGGCCAACGACAGAGATCGGGAGCGAAGCCGCATTGCGCAGTTGCGCCGCCAGAGCCAACGCGCGCGGCCGGAGGCTCCCTCAATCCCGCGGGGAGAGCGCACGACAATCGACCCGCGCGCGCACATGCATACATGAGGTAAAGACTATGCAGGTTCTTCTCGACTTGAAGGTTTGCGAGAGCTGCGGCTCCCTTTGGTATCGGGCCGCGGGCCAACATCATGTGTACTGCGGCAGTTGCGCCGCCAAACTCGGAGAGTTTCCTCTCCCACGGCTCCGCAGACGACCAGGTGGACGCCGGAGACGTGCAGTTGCATCCGGCGAAGCTTTCCAGGCTGCGACCGGGGGTGGGCGATGAGCGCGGCCCCGGTTCTGCCCCTGGTGTCGGCGGCGGCTTTACCGAAGGGCCTGATAGAAAGTGCCAGCAGCAGGCCCATCGAAACGTTGGCGTTCTACCGGAAGCATACGGAGTCACTGCTTCGCCAATATATGCAGAAGTCGCTTGAGCTAGGGAAGACGCCATCGATTCTCGGGAACTGCATGTTCCGAGGCAAAGTGTCGAGCCGCCAACTTCACAACTTCGAAGACACAGTGATCTTTGTCTTCGACATCGAGAAATGCCTGAAGAGCCTGGACAGGTTCTCCCAGGAAGTGATCGCCCGGGTGGCCCTCCAGGAATATTCTCAAGGCGAAACGGCGGCGATGATGGGACACAGCCTGCGGTCCATCGTGAGGAAGTATGCAGAGGCAATCGATAGGTTGACCGAGATTTTCCTCGAGTATGAGCTACTAACTCTGAAGCAATAAAATTGTTGTCAAGGGGGTAAAAGCGGCTAACTTGACGTAAGTTACTGAAATAGTTCGAGATAAAAAATCTAGAAAGTTGGCGTAGTGAAAGGGTCTAACTTGGTATTCTGAATATAGAGAGTAAGGAAACGAATGAAGGAGGCGCTGACCGCGTCTCCTTTTCTTTTTTGGGCGCGAAGTCAGTCGCCAGTTAGCGATTGCGGAGTTAAACAACAATGACGACCTATTCGATGGCCACGCGCGCGGCGCACACATACCACCAGCGAGATTTGCCGCGAATCATGCCGATCTCGCTCCTCTTTCGCTTCTTCGCCATACTGGTGATCCTATCCGCTCCATGCTCGATAGCCGGCGGACAAACGCTCTCCACGACGACCATACAGGACACGGTCTACCGCGCGGACGGCACTCCGGCAAGCGGGACTTTACTCGTGAGCTGGCCGGCGTTCACCACCGCCGCAAACGCAGCGGTGGCTGCAGGCAGCACGACCGTTGCGATCGGCGCGAATGGTTCGGTGGAGGTAAGCCTGGCGCCGAATGCCGGGGCATTGCCGAGCGGTACCTATTACACGGCGGTGTATCACTTGAGCGATGGGACGGTAAACAAGGAATACTGGATCGTTCCCGCGGCAGCAAGCACGACGATCGGAGAGATACGGTCGGAACTTGCGCCGGCGACGGTCGCCATCCAGGCGGTCAGCAAACAATATGTGGACACGGCTATCTCCTCGATCACAGGCAGTTATTTGTCGACGACCGGAGGATCCATGACCGGACCGCTGTTGCTTAACGGCGATCCAACATCGGCGCAACAAGCTGCAGACAAACACTACGTGGACGACTCGGTGGGGTCGCTGCTGCCACTCTCCGGCGGAAGTCTGACAGGTCCGTTGATGCTCGCTGCCGATCCGACAGCGGCTTTGCAGGCGGCGACGAAAGAGTATGTCGATGCGAATGGGGGCGGTGCGGCGGCGGCAGCGGCGGCCCTTGCGGCTGCGAACGCCGCGCAAGCGACGGCCAACGCCGCACTGCCAGCCAGTAAAGTTGGCGTTGCGAACGGTGTTGCGCCACTCGACACTACGGCGCGAGTCCCGGCGGGAATGATGCCGACTACATTCACGGCGAATCTCAACACCGAGATCTATGCAGGGAGCGCTGCGTATGGCGCGCTGTGCAACTGGACCGGCACGGCGGGAGCGGACGACACAGCGGCCCTGCAAGCGGCGATCGCGGCGGCGGTGACTGCGGCAAGCTCTGAACCGAATGCGCAAGGATCGCAAGTGGTTCGGATACCGACCGGAATTTGCAAGATCAGCGGCGAACTGCGCATTCCTCAAAACATCACGCTTCGCGGCATGTCGCGAGAGAGTTCCATCATTCAGCAAACCAGCACAACAGCGAACGCCATCACCGTGACCGGCTGCTCCAAGTCGCTGCTGGGCGGTTGCGAAGGCGGCATCTATGACCTGACGATCGAGGGCAATGGTCACACCTCGACCGGAACCTTGCTGGAACTGGACGGGATCGTCAGTTATAGCCTGCACGACCTGCGTTTGTTTAATGGCGGCGGGCGGGGTATCGAGATCAATGGCGGCGAGCGATTTGACGTCCACAATCTGACGATCTTCATGACACGCTGGCCAATGGTGCTTTCCGGAGCGGTCAATGAAAGCTACTTCTACGACACCCGTGTAATGTACCCGGGCATGACGGCGGACAACTATTGCTTCAACGTCAATTGCGTGAATGGCGTGTATCCGGCCTCGGGGCCGATCGCGCCCGATCCGCACGGCGCTATTTATAGCACGGTGGGCACAAACGAAGGCTTCTATGGAGGCTCGATCAAGCCTTTGCAAATGATGAGCGGATTCAAGACGCTTAACTCTGAAACCACGACCGTTGATCACTTTTATTTTGAGGACGGGTATGTGAATGCAGGCATCATCGCCGGCGGGGTGATGGAATGGACGGCAACGACCGCGGCCATGACAACCTCGAGCCAATCGGTGAGCGTACAGAGCAGCGCCTGGATGCCTTACTATTTCACCTCGCCGGGAGATGTGCCGACGAGCCAGGAGGCGTTCAACGGCTTTGTGGTGATCCCTCCGGATTTCTTATGGGGAAGCACTGCCGCCTCCTCGTTAGGAGGAGGCATCACGCGCGGGACGTACGAACAAATCGCGGTGGCCGGCTTTGCCGGCGACGGCAATATGTATCTGGGCGCCGGCGGCAGGGGACTCAACGGCACAACGGCGATTGCATGGCCAGCTGGGGCGCTCGTCGAGATCCTTGGCGGCGGGGTTACCTCGTTTAAGATCACCAACTCCCATGTCAACGCGCAGGATGCGTTTTCCGTGCTGGGCGCGGCCGGAGCAAACCTGACGCGGAACTGCGACAACAGCGGCGTAAATACCTGCGCGGAGATTATTGCCGGTTACATTCCCGATGGACGATGGGTGCAGCAACGCGGAAGCGCCGGCGATACGACCACGGGACCTTCAGTGACGATAAATCTGTCGAACGTTCGGATGTTTACTGGCACCATATCCGGCCAGGGGCTGCTGGCTGTCCATAGCAATGTCGCGCTGACACTCGATGGCAGGTCTTCCGGTCCTTCGTCGGGGGAAGGCTATAGCGTGCCTTATGGCGCTTCGCTGAGTGGCGTGACCGGGGGCGCCATGGTGTCGCTGCCGACGTACTCCAATGGTCACCAGCCGTATTTTGCCCTCACAGACAACGCCAACCAGCGGACGAGCTCGTCGAGCGGCAACCTCTACAAGCAGACGATCGCGGTCTACGACGCCGCCGCACACACCAGCGTAGGAGATCAGATCGCGAGCGAATACGATCTGATGGACCAGCCATACACGGCCGTACCCGGAGCGCCATCGATAACCTCGGGGGGCACGCTTCCCGCCGGCACCTATAGCGTCCGAGCGGCGTATACGTACTCCGGCGGCGTGGGAATCGTGTCGCCAAGCGTAATGGTCACGGTCTCAGGCGGGCAGCAGTTTTCCGTGGCGTCGCCGCCGGCGGATGCGGCCGGCCTGGCCACCGGCTGGAACATCTACATCGGCGCGTCGGGCAATGAGAACCTGCAGAACAGCACAGCGATCCCGATCGGCAGCGCATTTACGCTGAGCGCAGCGCCATCGACATCGCTGGGAATTATCCCACGGGGATGCTCTGCCTTCTGTCACCCGCTGTATCGTTTTCAGTTCCTGGGCGGGCCGAACTACTCAGGTGCAAACGCAGGTATAGGACTCCACTTATGGAACCCGGCAAGCTCAACCTGGACAAACAAGTTCAGCGTGAACGGCAATGGCAACCTCTCGGCGGCGGGGAGCGGGAGCTTCGCCGCGGGGATGAGCGTGGCCGGGGGAGAGACGGTGACCGGCGGTACGACCACCGATACGTTGACCGCAACCGGGAACGCGAGTGTCGCGCAGCTGATGTCGGGAGTTGTGTTTTCCGGCCAGATCAATAAAGTCTTCTACGCAGACGGTTATCCGGCCGCCGGTTGCACCGTCGGCGGCACGACTTACACAACACAACTCGACTGCGCCGCGGCAACGGCCGATGCGTGGATCACCACGAACAACGCGGGGGCAAAGCTGGTGCTGGGACCGGGAACGTATAACACCTGCTCGGGCATCCTGCTTCCGTCGCTGAATGGATATTTCGGCACGCTGTCGATCCAGGGCGCGAGCCAGGAGCAGACAATCATCTCGCAGAGCTGCGCGATCACGAACGCGGTCATCTATCACGCCGACGCGATCAATGGGGCGCTGGGTCGGGTGCTGCTGCGGGACTTCCGCGTGAACGCGAACCAGAACGCGCCGTCGTGCATGGACATTTTTGGCGTCAACGAGTCGAAGATCGAGAACATCAACTGTGCGGGAGCGAACGGCGCCGATCACTTCATGAAGATCGGCGATACTCCGGCGAATGGCAGCAATGGCGCGGTCTATCAGACTCCGATCAGCAATGTGTACATTACGGGCAATCCGCTGCCGAGCTTTGCTTCTGTCACCGCAAATGTTGTCGGCGGCTCGGTGACGAGTTATACCGTGACGAATGGCGGCAGCGGGTACGGGTCGAACAATCAGGTATACCTCTTCGGATACGGTTACAGCAAGAACCCTTGCCAGGTGATGCCGACCGCGGCGGTTACGGTCGTCAGCGGCGTGGTCACCGCGGTGACACCGGTGACGACGGGTTCTAATTGCACCGGGACGATCACCGTGATGGTTTCGAGCCTGCCGCCGGCGGCCTACGGGATCGTCTTCGGCAACTTCACCGACAACACGCTGTACGACGTGGCGACGGGCGGGGTGGGGACGACGGCGGCGATCCAGGTGCTAGAAGGGAACAATGTCTTTTACCACTTCCATCCGAACGGAGGGCCGGTCGGGGTGTCGGACTACGGCAACGTCTACTACGGGACGGAGTGCGATTCGCTGTATCAATATTGCTTCGATGTTGAAGGTGGGACCGGCATCTTTGGAACCACCTTCACCTGGAACAATGCGACCGCGTATCCGATCTCGGCGGGGTATTACATTTCGCCGAGCGCCTTCAATGCAAAGATCGTGGGATCGATGCAGTGCCTGACCAATGTACCGTCAGGATATGTGCAGTTCTGGAACCAGTACGGGCCGGTGACCTCGGCGCTTCCGTCGGGAGTGACCGTGATGGCCGACCGCGCGTGTGCTGGGACGTCGCAGACTCTATTTGGGGAGCCGGTCTATCTGAATGCTACCAACCGGGCTACTTCAACGAGTAACTACTTTTCTCAGCCGCTTTACTTTTCGGACTCGTTCTGGAATAACATCGCTCCGGTCAACGATCCCTGGGAGATGGTAGTCGGGGGTAGCTCGTCGGGAACACCGACTTATGAAAACCTTAACTTTTATGCTCCGGTTGGCTTCTATAGTACCTTTCAGCCGAGCTTTAAGTTGAGTTACAACACTCCCGCGACGGCTGCACTGAATTATAACTCGCCAGGATGGGACCTCAATGCGACTTACTGGGACGGGACACAATCGCAATCAAGCGATTGGATTGTGAAGCAATCGCTGGCCACGGGGTCGAATCCGGTGTCGACGCTGACGTTCACGCCGACCAAGACGGGAGCGACCGCGCTGCAGGCGCAGGTGGTGGTGCCGAGCCTGCAGATCATCCCGGGGACGGCCACTCAGCCGGCGTGTAATGCCGCGAACCGGGCACTTGAGTGGTATGTGCAGGGCACTCCGGACCACGAGCAGGTCTGCGTGCAGACGGCGACGGCGGGAACGTATGCATGGATCCAGGTGTTCTGAGTCCGGGAAGAGGTTGTTAGTTTGACGGGAGAGGGCTGGGATGACGCAAGAGTTTTGTCTCGGCGGTGGTTCGGTCAACGATCTGGCCGGGCTGGGAAGGATTCTGGAAGAGTCGGCGACGACTGGTCCCCTCGGGACGAAGATGGGGACCTTTCTGGCGGAGGCGCTGCTATGGGTGCGCGACCGGCGGGGAAAGCAGGTGCAGCTGAAACCGAACCGGGCGCAGCTTGAGTATGAGCGCAGGCGCGGCCAGTCGAACATCGTCCTCAAAGCGCGCCAGATGGGCATCAGCACCTGGGTGGCGGGCCGATTTTTCCTGAAGACGATCACCCAACCGGGCACGCTCACGGTGCAGGTAGCGCACACCCAGGCGGCAGCGGAGGGAATCTTCCGCTGCGTCCACCGCTTTCTGCGCCGCTTGCCTGACGTATGGCGCAACGGGGCGCTGCGAACGGCACGGGCGAGCGTGCGGCAGATCGTCTTTCCGGCGCTGGACAGCGAGTACCGGGTAGAAACGGCTGGGGACCCCAACGCGGGACGCGGAGCGACGATCCAGAACCTGCACTGCTCGGAGGTTGCGCGCTGGCCGGGCGACGCACTGGAGACCCTGGCGGGACTTCGCGCGGCGTTGCCAGCGACCGGAGAGCTGGTGCTGGAGTCAACACCCAATGGGGCCGACGGCTGTTTTTTCGAAGAATGGCAGACGTCCACGGCCGTGGTGGGCGGCGGAGACCTGGTCGGGCACTTCTTTCCCTGGTGGTGGGAGCCGGAATATCACGCCGAAGAAGCGGCGGAGGCGGACTGGACAGAGGAGGAGCGCGAACTCGCGGCGAAACATGGACTGAGCGGCAAGCAAATCGGTTTCCGGCGGCGCCTGGAGGCGGGATTTCGGGGACTGGCGCGGCAGGAGTATGCGGAGGACGCGGACACCTGTTTTCTCGCCAGCGGCGCGTGCGTCTTCGACCTGGCGATGCTGGATGCCAGGCTGAAGACTCTGGGCGAAGCTGCGATAAGGCGGGACGGGGGAGAGTTACTGGTGTGGAATCCGCCGGTCTCCGGGCATGAGTACCTGGTGGCGGTGGATCCGGCGGGTGGCGGATCGGAGGGGGACTATTCGGCCGCCCAGGTGCTCGACCTGGCGACCGGCCTGCAGTGCGCCGAGCTGCAGGCGAAGTCGGGGACTCTGGAGTTGGCGCAGCGCAGCGCAGAGTTAGGGCAGGAGTACCGTACCGCGTGGCTGGTGGTCGAGCGCAACAATCACGGCTCCGGGGTGCTGGCATATCTGAAGAGCATCTGCCGCTATCCGCGAGTGCATAAGCAGGAGGGACAGGAGGGCTGGCTGACGACGTCGCTATCGCGGCCGGCAATGATCGGGAGGCTGGCGGCGGCGCTGGTGGAGAGGCCTAACCTCTTCCAAAGCCGCCGGCTCCTGAAGGAGTGCCGGAGCTTTGTGCGGCTTCGCAACGGCAAGACCGGGGCGCAATCGGGGGCCCATGACGACTGTGTGATGGCAATGGCGATCGCTCTGAGCGCGCGGGAGGAGCTGCTGATGACGGCAAAAACCTCGCGCGCAAGTTGAGAATGGAGATAGAATCGGGGTACTCTTCCCCAGCATTGCGGACCGGTTGCTAATTTACTTTTTGGAGGCGGATTGGCGGTCATCGCGGTGCAACAGGTTCGCCGGATGCGCGGCGGCGCGCAGAGCCATTTGATGCTCGGCGCGGACGACAACCTGTATGTGGTGAAGTTCCAGAACAATCCGCAGCATTTGCGCGTGCTGGCGAATGAGCTGCTGGCGACCCGGCTGGCGGAGGCGGTGGGGCTGACTGTCCCGGCGTGCGAGGTGATCGAGGTCAGCGCGTGGCTGATCGAGAACACCGGCGAACTCGATATCGAACTGGGGCGCGGGCGGGAGCGGTGCCGTCCGGGGTTGCAGTTCGGTTCGCGCTTCGTGGGAGGACTCATGCCCGGGCATGTCATGGACTACCTGCCCGAGGAGATGCTGCTCGAAGTGAGGAACCTGCGCGAGTTCGCGGGTATGCTGGCGCTCGACAAATGGACGGGCAACGCGAATGGGCGGCAGGCGGTCTTTTCGAAGAAGACGCGGGAGCGGCGCTACCTGGCCACGTTCATCGACCAGGGCTACTGCTTCAACGCCGGAGAATGGAAGTTCGCCGACGCTCCGTTGCGCGGCGTCTTCGGGCGCAACGCGGTCTACCGGGGCGTGGCGGGCTGGGAGAGCTTCGAGCCATGGCTCGAACGCATCGAGACGATGGCGCCAGAAAAGATCTGGGGCATCGCCGAGACCGTGCCTCCGGAGTGGTATGGCGGCGAAGTCGAGGCGCTGGAGCGGCTGGTCGAAGAGTTGATCCTGCGCAGAGGCCGGGTGCGGGAGCTGATCGGGGATTTTCGGGAAAGCGACCGGAGGCCCTTTCCAAAGTGGGGAGAAGCGGGACAAAAGACGGCGGCGGCCGAGTTGGCGATACCCGGATGGGCAGAGAATTGTAGGAGCAGGATGGTAATGTGAGCTGGTGCGGCGAAGACGGCGGCTCGAGGTTCGATGCAGGCGCTGAAAGAGTGTGAGTTCTTCCTGGTGCGGTATGTGCCCGACCCGGTGAAGAACGAGTTCGTCAATATCGGGGTACTGTTGCGCGCTTCCGGCGACCGGGGAGGCGGCGAAACGCTGCTGCGTTTTACGCGGAGCTGGAGCCGGGTGCGGTGCGTGGACCCCGACGCCGATATCGCGGCGTTGGAAGCGCTCGAGGTAGAGATCCGGCAGAAGTTGCGAGAGAGTCTCGACCTCAAGCCGATGCTGGTTTCGCTCGAGGACACCCTCTCGAACAATCTGCAGATCACGCCGCCGCAAGGGTGCCTGGCGGAGAACCTGCCTGCCAAGATGGACCAGCTGATGCAGATGCTCGTCGAGGCGCGCAAGCGCGAGACGGTCTCGCGCAGGAGCGGCCGGCAGGCGATCTACGGGGCCATGCGCAAGCACTTCGAAGATGCCGGGGTGTGGGAGCTGATGAGGAAGCGGATTGAGGTGGCGTCGTACACGGCGCGGGCAGACAACCTGCGCATCGATTGCGGGTATCGCAACGGCAGGGTACGGATGTTCCACGCCGTACCGCTCGACGCGACGGAGGCCGCGAAGGTTCTGGCGTTTACCTCCGCGAAGCTGGCCGCCGGCGTCAAGCGGACCGAAGGAGTCGATCTCGAATTGACGGCCGTGGTGGAACCGCTTCGGCGGCGGGGCACGGAGGGGGAGTTCGAATTGAGCCCCGAACAGCTCTCGATCTATGACGCGGGCAAGAGCACGATGGAAGAGAGCGGCATCCAGGTGATCACGACGCTGCTTCTGCCGCAGATCGCGGAGGCGGCGCGGCGCGAGTTAGGGGTGTGAGCCCGCCGGTGAAAGGCGTGCTTCGGTGAAGCGGAGCGTACTTCTTCGCCCGTAGCCGCGTAAAGAAAGCTGCAGTGTATCGGAAGGGCATGGCGAAGACGCTATGCCTTTTCTTTTCGGTCAATCGTTTTGGGACAGTCGCGAATTCCTCTCAAGGGACATTTGCCAGGGTGCGGGAAAGGACCGGTACTCCGAGTGAACGCAGCAGAGTCGATTCAAAACTTATGGAAGCGGTGGACGGGAAGGGTGGAAGCCGCAGCGGATGCGGTGCCAGCGGCGGGCGGGATGGTTCCGCGCAAGACGGTGCCGCTGCCCTCAATCCTCGGTCCCTATCAGACGCCGGCGAACTTGCTCCCCAAACCCACGCCCGTGAATCTGCGGCGCTTCGCGGAGACGCCGCTGGTGCGGCGGGCGATCAACATCATCAAGGACCGCATCGCCAGCTTCGATTGGCAGATCAAGCTGAAGCGCGGCTACTCGCCGGCGACGGTAAGCGACGCCGAGGAGCGGAGCGCGGTTCTCCGCCAGACGCTGGAGGCGCCAAACTCCGGGGATTCGTTCCGGACGCTGATCGAGCAGGTGCTCGAAGACACCCTGGTGGGCGGCTACGGCGCGATCGAGATGGAGCTGACCGGCGACCCGCAGCGGCCCTTCGAGCTGTGGCCGGTAGACGGCGCCACCATCAAAATCAACGCCAAGTGGGACGGCAGCCCGACGACGCCGCGCTATGCCCAGGCCACGGGCCTGGCGATGGGCCAGATCACGCCGCTGGGCGGGGATTCACTTGAGGGCAAGACCCCTGGCCTTATCCCCCTGCTCGACGATGAGCTGATCTACATCCGGCTCAACCCGCGCAGCTACACGCCCTTTGGCCTTGGACCGCTCGAGGTTGCCTTCGAGACGGTGAACAGCTTTCTTGGGGCGCACCGCTTCGCGGGCAAGCTGGCGAGCAACTCCGTCGTCCAGTACGCGCTCTGGCTGAACGAGACCAGCCCGGCGCAACACGAACGGCTGATTCGTTGGTGGCAGGACGAGATTGAAGGGACCGGCCGCGTGCCGCTGATCTCAAGCGAGCAGAAGCCGGAGGTGCTGCGCTTTGCCGCCGGCACCGACGCCGACCTCAGGCTGAACTGGCAGGAGTTCCTGATCCGCATGGTGGGCAATGCCTTTTCGTTGCCGCCGATGCTGCTGGGCCTGGAACGCGACGTGAACCAGTCGACTGCGACCGAGCAGGCCGACGAGGCCTTTCGCAGCGCCATCGTCCCGCTGGCCAAGCTCCTGGCCGAGCACCTGACGCGGGATCTCTTCGCGAAGAAGCTGGGCTGGGGGGAGTTCGAGTTCGTCTTCAACGAGCTCGACGCCCGCGACGAG
>Ga0116227_10014838_pt1 | contig 11731 bp, 6 predicted proteins | sample S1TSphgellanicum_FD_89693 | JGI IMG/M metagenome (GOLD analysis project Ga0116227, IMG submission 89693) | Host-associated microbial communities from peat moss isolated from Minnesota, USA - S1T2_Fb - Sphagnum magellanicum MG | ecosystem: Host-associated > Plants > Peat moss > Unclassified... | reverse complement strand
TAGTCAGGAATTTAGCGATCGCATATTGATAGCAACCCCGAAACAAAGGTGAAAAGGCAAAATCCTCACTAGTAAAGGGTTTTAGCTTTTACCAAGAGCGAGAGTGATTAAAGAGGGTTAACAACAGTTTCAACAAAATGAACTCTGGTAGTGGTTTTGATTATTTCCATTTGTTGCACGTTTGATTGCAATTTGCTGTAATCATGAAAAAGTTTAAGTCCAATAACAATGTCGTCTATTCGTGTAAGTATCATGTCGTCTGGACTCCGAAATATCGACGCTTAGTCCTAAAAGACGGAGTAGACACGAGATTGAAAGAGTTGTTACACCAAATCTCCAAAGAAATACAAGTTGAAATAATCTCCATGGAGATAATGCCCGACCATGTTCACTTATTGGTTGAAGTAGACCCCCAATTTGGTATTCATAAAGCTGTTAAACGATTTAAAGGTGCTACTTCTAGATATCTTCGTCTTGAGTTCCCACATCTTAAATCTAGACTCCCTACCCTCTGGACTAACTCTTATTTCGTCTCTACAGTAGGGGGAGCGTATGCAGAAATAGTTAAACAGTACCTACATAATCAGAAAGAATTTTGACTCGTGACTGAAGTCCCGCTTCGGACTAACCCCATGTTCTACGCTGTGGGGCTTGCGTCCTACAAGTTTCCGGTCAAGTAACTAGTACCGCTGCCTTGGAAGTCAATGCTTCGGCTACGCTCAGCAACCGAAGTCAAAAGTCACTCATAATTGTATTCTGGGCTTTTGCGCCAGTTCCATCAGATTAAGTGCATAAGTTGATTTCACTTACACCTACTTAAGAATGCAGTTGCCAACCCTCTAAGTTGAGGTGATTTATCTCTTGTTAACTAGGTATTATACCACAGAATTTAAAATTTGTCAATGCGTAAGTTCCAGTAACTATTGAGGAGAAATTTGACAGATGACTCAGAACGATCAACCCCAAAATATTCAGCTTCTTGCCCAAAGAGCAGAAACTCTTCGTTTGTCAGGGGCATATGAACAGGCTTTGGAGATTTTCCAACAGATCCAAAGTCCAGACAATGCTTGGGTCAACGCTCACCTAGGGGCAACTTACCACCAGATGATGGATTATGAAAATGCAATAACGTACTTGGAGAAAGCTATTGCAAAAAATGATCAGTATCCCTGGGCTCATGCCCAGCTAGGTGAAGTCTATCGTCTGCGAGCAATTGTGAACAATCGGGACTTGAATGATATTAATCAAGCCATAGAACATTTCCAGAAAGCGCTTGGTTCTGATGATCCTCAAAAGAGCGAATATGCGTGGGCATTAGCTCACTTAGGAGCAACCTACCGCCTGAAAATGACTAGGGATATCAATGTGCTTAAGACGCGGATAGATCAACGACAAAGTCAAGAAGATCCTTTGCAACCAAGTAAAGGAGATGCTTTGAAGTGCTTTAACAGAGCGATTGAACTTATTCCCACATACGCTTGGGCATGGGGTATGCGAGGAACAATTTACAGATTGGCTCAAGAATACGAAGATTCATACTGGGATTTAGAAGTTGAGACAGTAATAGCTCCGGAGATTGGGGTTTTACAAAGCTCTCCTTCTCCTGTTCCATTATTAGAAACCAGAAGGATAAATCTTTATGAGCATGCATTATTGTCTTTTTATATGACAAAGAGAACAGACGACCAGCAGAAGAAAAATAGACACTACGGTAGAGCCATCGCTTTTGCCCAACAAGCCTTGAACGTCCAGCCAAGTGACCTGATTGCTCACCTAATTCTCACCGTAATTGAAGCTAATCAAAAGAAGGAAAAACAGGGTGGATCTTTATCAGACCCAAATGATATTAACAGTATTAAAGAAAAAGTTGGAAAATTCTTTAAAGACGCAGAGTCAGAGTTTTTTGAACCCTGTAAGACAGTATTGCGGCATCGGATTAGTGTCAATCAATTACAAGTTAACGATTTAGCACAAATAAGGAATGAAGCTGGGGAGGAACATAAACTCACGCAATTCGTACTAAAAGATGTGATAGAGAATCCTAATTTAGGTATTGCAAATGACCCAAAATTATGGCTATCGAAAAACTTTGCACTGACTGAGGCATGCAGCAATGTCCTTTTCCTACTTAGTGGATTAAGCTATATTCTGAAAGGAGACCCTGTTATTGGCAAAGCACAACCTTATCGAGACCTTGCAACAACGAGCAATATTTTCTACGCTCAGGAAAGGTTTTATCAAACTCCAGTACTTCCAGAAGAAGAACGGTCAACAATCTTAACCCAGTTGTCTCAGCTAACAAGCAATCTACTATAGCAATCCTCAATGAGCGATCTGCCGTAAGCGTTGCGCTGCCGCCTACGGCAGATCGCTCTCTCTTGTCCATACTTCACATTTTCATGTTTTTGTCAATAAGTAAATATTACTAGTGTAACACTTTACAACTTTTTTATTTTAATTTTTCTCCTTTAGAATTTCCTCGTCTCAAACTTCACGACTTTATTATTTTAAAAGTACAATGTACAATAAATATGTAGAACTTACGCACTGTAGAAATTAAACATCATGTGTGTTAACGGATAATGGTCGTTTCAGACTTGTAGGGGCGTATTGCAATACGCCCCAGGGTGTGGACAGCAACACTCTCATTGGTGGAAAAATCAAACCTTGAGTCGCTAAAAATCCCCGATTCATATCTGGCAATTTATGTCAATGCGTAAGTCCTAATATGGTTCATTTTAACTAAATAATCATGGTTTTAAGGGGGATGTTTAGTGTTGCTTAATGGGAAAGTCTGTTGTCGAAATCCCCTGATTACCCTGAGAACTAGCCATGAATCGAATATCGCGTACAATCTTAATAGTTGAAGACTCTGCCGAAAAGCGGGAAGTTTATCGACGCTATCTGATGGGCGATCAAGATTACTGCTACTCTATTGTGGAAGCAACACTGGGACGGCAAGGGCTAGAACTCTGCCAGCAACATAAACCTAATGCTGTATTGCTCGATTATAGACTGTGTGATCTAGACGGACTGGAATTTCTGGCTCAATTGCTATCTTTGACTCAACAGATAAGCGTACCTGTGATCGTCGTAACTGGACAGGGTGATGAAGCGCTGGCAATGCAGGCGATGAAAGCGGGGGCACAAGATTATCTAGTCAAAGAGCAAATTACCCCACAAAGGCTACGCCTGACAGTAAATCAGGCAATTGAAACAGTGCATCTACGTACTCGACTGCAACAGCGCATCGAAGCAGAGATCGCCTTACAAGAGCGTGAACGTCAATTTAGCACGCTCGCAGAAGCCTCTCCAACTGCCATATTTAGGTGTAATACTGACAACAGCTGTGTCTATGTCAATCGTCGCTGGTGCGAAATGACTGGTCAACCCCCAGAGGTAGCATTTGGCATGGGATGGCTGCAAACAGTGCATCCCGATGACCGGGATGGCGTCACCAAAGCATGGCTGGAATGGTGTGCAAACGCCGAAGAACAAGGGTTTTTTCACAAAGAAGGTCGGCTTGTGCGTCCGGATGGTAGTGTGATAGACTATATATGCCAAGCACTTCCGGAGATAAACTATGAGGGTAATGTGGTTGGTTACATCGGCACTCTCACCGATATTACTGAGAGCAAACAGGTAGAAGAAGCATTACGCGAAAGCGAAGAACTCTATCGGTGTTTGGCAGAATTGATTCCCCAACTAATCTGGACAGCCAGCCCCGAAGGAGAGTTGCTGGATGTTAATCATCGCTTTTTGGAATTTACTGGGTTTTTAATGGATCAAGTTTCCAGACCCGTGAAGAACCTACTTGTCCATCCAGAAGATTTACCTGTGGTGTCTCAAATCTGGAACGAGTCGCTACAACAGGGTATTTACTATCAAGCCGAAGGTCGAATACGGCGGGCAGATGGTGTGTATCGCTGGCACCTGAACCAGGCAATTCCCCAAAAGAATCAGCAAGGTCAAATTGTCAAATGGTTCGGCACTTTAACGGATATAGAAGCACAAAAACAACTGGAAATTGAACGCGATCGCCTATTGCAGCTAGAGCGAACTGCAAGGGAAGCTGCTGAACGCGCCAACCGGATCAAAGATGAGTTTTTAGCAATTTTGTCTCATGAGTTGCGCTCACCCCTAAATCCGATTTTGGGTTGGACAAAACTGCTGCAAACCGGCAGACTGAATCAAGCTAAAACCGCTGAAGCCTTGGCTATCATCGAACGCAACGTTAAAGTGCAAACTCAACTGATTGATGATCTGCTTGATGTTTCCAAGATTCTGCGTGGTAAACTCACCATGAATGTTGCTCCTGTCGATTTGGCATTGATCATTGAATCTGCGATTGATACCGTTACAACAGCCGCCGTTGCCAAATCAATTTTGCTGCATCCGATGCTGTCCAATATTGGAAAAGTTTATGGAGATGCCAACCGCCTGCAACAGGTCGTTTGGAACTTACTTTCCAATGCGATTAAGTTTACCTCCAACGGAGGACGCGTAGAAGTCCGTTTAGACCAAGTTAACGATCACGCCCACATTATTATCACTGATACAGGCATTGGCTTTAACCCTGACTTTCTGCCGCATATTTTTGAGTCATTCCGTCAGGAGGATGTCTCTATTACTCGCAAGTATGGGGGTTTAGGATTGGGGTTGGCGATTGTGCGTCATTTGGTTGAAGCTCACGGCGGCACTATCATAGCTGATAGTCCTGGTGAAGGCTTGGGCGCCACGTTTACCGTAAGGTTGCCACTGCTGAATGTTGCACTGCAAATCCAGCAGACCGATGAGTCGCTACAACAGGTTCTCGACCTTACTGGGATTCGTGTCCTCGCAGTCGATGACGATCCCGATACTCGCGAGTTATTAAAAGTCTTGCTGACCGAATATGGAGCAGAAGTTTTGATTGTTTCCTCTGGGGCTGAAGTTCTTGAAAACCTGGAGTTCTTTCAACCTGATGTGTTAGTTAGTGATCTTGGGATGCCAAATATCGATGGTTATACCCTGATCCAATATATCCGGACTTTACCCCATGAAAAAGGGGGACAGACTCCGGCAATCGCTTTGACTGCCTATGCAAGAATTGATGATCACCAGCGAGCCATAACCAGTGGCTATCAACAGTATCTTACAAAGCCACTTGAACCAGAACATTTACTTCAAGCTGTGATTGCTATAGTTAAATGAAGAGAGCTTCGTTCCGATACGTCAAATATTAGGAGGATATCTCATGGGTACGTTATTTCATTTGTTAACAGATTTAGCACTTGACTCTAAGAAACAAAGTGTCTTCATCAATAACCCCAGATCCCTAATGGACGAGGTGGGTTTATCTGAAGCAGAGCAGACCGCAATGATGAGCAAAGAAGGTGCTAAAATTGCAGCGTTATTTGCAGACGAACTAGCCCCGCTTGCTATTACCACGAGCGATCCCGGACCCGATCCCTTGCCAGATCCAGACCCTTTTCCTCCTTCTCCACCAGAACCCGAACCTGGCTCTAACTAGGATGTAGTCTAGAGAGTTTCATCAAGCTCAATTTTCTGAATTTTGGGGAATGTACATTCAGTGAAAGATAGCTTGTAAAGAATTTAGAGTACTGACCAAGAGGCTAACTCAAACCGCACTTGTTGCGGTTTTTTTCCTAATAAAGGCTCCTTGAAAGGAGGTAAAAATGCACAATTTTTTAGGGTATCAAGTTACTGAAAAACTTCATGAGAGCAGCAACTCGCTAGTCTATCACGGACATCGGCGAGAAGATGACCAGCCTGTTATCCTTAAAATGCTCAAACAAGCCTATCCTCCACCTGAAAAAATTGCTTGGTTCAAGCGAGAGTATGAGACAACCCGAAGCATTAACCTACCAGGTGTCATAGATGTTTACAGCTTGGAAAAGCTAGAAAATCACTGGGTAATCGTGTTGGAAGATTTTGGCGGTGAATCCCTTAATCGAATAATCTCTAAGAAGCAATTCACAATTGCTGAGTTTCTCCACCTGGCAATTGAGATTGTTGACATTCTCGGTCAGGTTCACCTACAGCATATTATTCACAAAGATATTAATCCATCAAATATTATATTAAATCAGAAGACAGGTAAGCTTAAGCTAATTGATTTTGGAATTTCAACAACACTGTCGCGGGAAAACCCAACCTTTCGCAACCCGAATGTGTTAGAAGGTACGCTAGCTTATATTTCGCCAGAACAAACGGGTCGAATGAATCGAGCAATTGATTATCGCACTGATTTTTACTCACTGGGGGTGACCTTTTATGAATTGCTGACGGGGCAGTTCCCCTTCCCCACAGATGATGTTTTGGAATTGGTGCATTGTCATATTGCTAAACAACCTACACCACCGCACGAACTAAAACCAGAAGTTCCACCAATTATTTCGGCGCTCGTGTTGAAATTGATGGCGAAAAATGCTGAGGATCGCTATCTATCAGCATATAGGATAAAGGCAGATTTAGAAGAATGTCTCAGACAGTGGCAAACCAAAGGGCAAATTGACCCTTTCCTAATCGATCAGCACAATATTTCCGATCAATTTCAAATCCCGCAAAAACTTTATGGGCGAGAACGGGAAATTTCTACTCTATTAGCTGCTTTTGATCGAGTCAGCCAAGGAGCTAGTGAAATGATGCTGGTGTCGGGGTATTCGGGTATTGGAAAGTCAGTGTTAATACAGGAAGTATATAAGCCGCTGACTCGCCAACATGGCTATTTTATTTCTGGTAAGTTCGACCAGTTTCAACGAGATATTCCCTACGCCTCATTAATTCAGGCATTTCGTTCATTAGCACAGCAGCTATTAACAGAAAGTGAGGTGGAAATTAACAATTGGCGAGAGAAGTTACAAGTGGAATTAGGGGAAAATGGACGGGTAATCATTGAAGTCATTCCTGAAGTAGAACTGATTATGGGTTCACAACCACCTGTACCAGAGCTTCTTCCAGTAGAGTTGCAGAATCGCTTTAATCTTGTGGTTAAAAAATTTATTAAGATATTCACTCAACCAGAACATCCGCTAGTGATTTTCTTAGACGACTTACAGTGGGCAGATAGAGCTTCGCTTGAATTAATTCAACTGCTGATGATAGCATCAGATCATAAATATCTATTTCTAATTGGGGCATATCGTGATAATGAAGTAAGCGAGGCGCATCAGCTGATTCAAAGCTTGGAAGAGATCGAAAAAGCAAGAGTAACAATTAATAGAATATTACTTCCACCCTTAGCCTTGACCGACATGACGCAACTTATTGTTGAGTCGATTTTTGTAGAATCAAGAACTGCCAAACCTCTTGCCCAATTGCTCCTGGAAAAAACTGCTGGAAATCCATTTTTTATCAATGAGTTTCTAAAATCTTTGTATTTTGAAGGATGGTTGTATTTTAACTATGACTCTCAGAGATGGCAGTGGGACTTAGAGCAAATTAAAACGCAACCACTTACAAATAATGTTGTGGATTTGATGACCAAAAACGTAAAAAAATTACCGACAGAAACTCAGGCACTATTAAAATTAGCAGCTTGTGTAGGAAACCAGTTTGACTTGAAAACACTGGCGGTCATATATGAGAAATCTATACAAGAAACTGCAACAGATTTACGCTCAGCACTCCAATCCGGTCTGATCGTACCCCTTAGCTCTGCCTATCAATTGATGGAACTCGATGTAGAAGATTTGTCAAATCAGTTAGTTGCAGAATACAAATTTGCCCACGACCGTATCCAACAAGCAGTTTACTCTCTCATTCCCGAGACCGATACGCAGGCAATACATCTGCGCGTTGGAAAGTTATTACTGAAAAATACATCGTCTGAAGAACCTGAACAGAAGTTGTTTGAGATTGTTAATCAGTTAAACAAAGGCCGGGAGCTAATTGAGCGACAAACAGAGCGAGGTGAGTTAGCTCGATTAAATTTAAGGGCAGGCAAAAAAGCCAAATCCTCAGCAGCTCGTCAACAGGCTTTCAATTATCTCCAGATTGGCTTAAGTTTGTTGGGGAAAGAGAGTTGGTCGCAGCAGTATAACCTCACCTTAGATTTGTATGTAGAAGCAGCAGAAGCGGCGTATACAATTGCAAACTACGACAAAATGGAGTGTTTGACTCAGGTAGTTTTGCAAAAAGCCCAAACGCTGCTAGACAAAGTTAAAGTCTATGAAGTCAAAATGCAAGCCTCTTGTGCCCAAATTAAATTCATCGAAGCAATCAAGACTGGGCTAGAAGTTCTAAGGTTACTTGGGGTAGAATTACCCGAACGACCGAGCCAATCCGATTTAACGCGAGAGATAGAGCAGATAAAGTCTGCCTTAGCGGGGAGGCAAGCCAAGGAGCTAATGGACTTACCGCAAATGACCGATCCGCATAAACTAGCAGCGATGCGGGTTATGAACTACTTGTTTGGTCCTGCGTTCATAGCAATTAATCAACTGAGCTTGGTAAATTGGTGCAGACAGGTGAATTTATTGCTTCAGTACGGGCATTCCGCCGATTCTGCATTTCCGTATGTAGGTTACGGGCTTATCCTTTGCTTAATAGGAGAGCTTGACACTGGCTATCAGTTTGGTCAACTTGCTTTGAAGTTATTAGAACGATTCAAAGATAGAACATTCAAAGCAAGAACCTATGCAATGTATAAGCTATTTATCAAGCATTGGAATGAACCTCTCAGAGAGACATCATCTTTTTGCTTGGAAGCTTATCAAAGTGGGATAGAGACTGGAGATCTTGAATATGCTGCTAGTGCTATGGCTGGCTATGCCTACGCTTTTTACCTAAGCGGTGCGGAACTGATGGATGCTAAGAAACAGATGGCGAAAGCAATTGCAGTTACTAGTCAAGTTCAGCAGGAAGCTTACCTTCATTGGACTCAAATCTATATGCAGGCTATCCTTAACTTGATGGGACAAGCTAACAATCCATGCCGTTTGATTGGTGAAGTATACGATGAAGAAAAGATGATGCCAGTTCATCTGGCAGCTAAAGATCGAACTGCAATGATGCATGCTTATTCACATAAGCTCCCTCTCTGTTACCTTTTCCAGGAATTTCAGCAAGCCGTTGAGAATGCAGACGAGTTTGAAGAATATGCTGCTAATGCAGGCTCATCATTCATCCTTCCCACTGCCTACTTCTATGACACACTGGCTCGGCTAGCAGTTTATTCTAATGCTTCAGAGGCTGAAAGAGAAGAGATTTTGAGAAAGGTTGCTGCTAAACAAGAAAAAATGGAACTATGGGCAAAGCAAGCTCCCATGAATTTTCTGCACAAATTTTATCTGGTAGAAGCTGAACATGCCCGTGTATTAGGCAAAGATAAAGATGCCAGAGAATATTACGATCGCGCCATTACCCTCGCCCATGAAAACGAATATCTCAACGAAGAAGCCCTCGCCTACGAACTAGCAGGTAGATTTTATCTAGCCAGAAATCAAAAACACGTTGCTCGCCACTACTTGCAAGATGCCCACTATGCTTATCAGCGCTGGGGTGCTGTGGCTAAGGTAAAAGATTTGGAGGCAAGTTACCCACAGTTTTTAGCCCAAGGCTCAACAGATACCCTTCAAACTCGCTTAAATACTTCAGCTACCCAATCGGGTAAAACTACATCCGATGTCCTAGATTTAAACAGTGTGCTGCAAGCTTCACAAACCATTTCCGGCGAAATTATCCTAGACAAGTTGCTCTCAAAGTTGATGAAACTTGTAATTGAAAATGCCGGAGCACAAAAAGGCTTTCTGATTCTGGAGAAGGAAGGTAACTGGGTGATCGAAGCAGAAGGGACTGTAGATTCTAATGAGGTTACCATATTGCAATCAATACCAGTAGACTCTGGAGATACTGATCGCCCCCTCCCCCTCCTATCAGCCGCCATCATAAACTATGTTGCTCGCACCAAAAAAAATGTGGTGTTAAATGATGCAGTTAATGAGGGGCAATTTACACGCGACTCCTACATTGTCGCCACTCAACCGAAATCAATTCTCTGCACTCCCCTACTTAATCAAGGCAAACTAAGTGGTATTTTATACCTAGAAAATAATTTAACCACAGGCGCATTTACGAGCGATCGCGTCGAAGTCTTAAAAATCCTTTCAGCCCAAGCCGCCATTTCCATTGAAAATTCCCGTCTCTACGAGCAGTTAGAGGGTTACAGCCGCACTCTAGAACAGAAAGTGGAGGCGAGAACCCAGGAATTACAAGAGAAAAATCAGGATTTAGCAAGTCTCCTGCAAAAACTCAAAGCCACCCAAGCGCGGATTATCGCCCAAGAAAAACTGGCTTCTCTGGGAGCTTTAACAGCAGGGATCGCCCATGAAATCAAAAATCCCTTAAACTTTGTTAACAACTTTGCCGAACTTTCCATCGAGTTAACCCAAGAACTGCTGGAAGAAATTGAACAGCAAAAAGACCGATTAGACCCAGAAACCAGAGAATCTATTGCAGAAATTCTCAATATTCTCAGCCAAAATGCTCAAAAAATTAATGAACATGGCAAAAGAGCTGATAATATTGTCCGTGGGATGCTGATCCACTCTCGGGGGCAAGTCGGTGAACGACAACTGACTGACATTAATGCAATGCTAGCAGAAGCTGTTAATCTAGCCTGTCACGGGATGCATGCCAAGGATGCTTCCTTCAACATCACAATCAAAACGGACTACGATCAGAACCTTGGACAGGCGAATATCGTACCATCTAATATAAGTCGCGCTTTTATAAATTTAATTAACAACGCTTGCTATGCAGCACATAAAAAGAAATTACGTTTCCAAGCAGACCCTCATAACGAAGTTGAAGGATTTTTGCCTACACTCTCAGTTAGCACCAAAGATTTGGGCGAGCAAGTAGAAATCCGCATCCGCGATAACGGCGAAGGTATTCCCCAGAAAGTGCTGGATCAGATTTTTAATCCCTTTTTCACCACTAAGCCTCCTGGTGAAGGAACAGGTTTAGGTCTGTCTATCAGTCACGATATTATCGTGCAGCAGCATCAAGGGGAAATTAAAGTAAAAACTGAAGTTGGCAATTATACGGACTTGCTCATCACCTTACCTAAAATTATTTCTGACAAAAATTAAGTGACAAAATGAAAGTAATGGTTGTAGACGATGAACAAGATGTCCAGTTTTTGTTCAAACAAAAATTTAGAAGAGAACTCAAACAAAATCAAATAAGATTAGATTTTGCCCTCTCAGCACAAGAAGCGCTGGAATACTTACAAAATCAGCAAACAAATTGTTTAGTCCTGATTATAGCAGATATTAATATGCCCGGTATGAACGGGCTAGAATTGCTCAAAATTATTAAAGAAAAGTTTCCTAATTTAAAAGTATTTATGATTACTGCTTATGACGATGAGCAGAAACACCAAATTGCCAGAGAATATGGAGCTGATGAATATCTGACAAAGCCAATTGCTTTTGACAACCTGAAGGAAAAAATATTCAATTTGAAACCAAGGTAAATAATCCTCATCAGGAAGAAACTATAGGAATCCGGTTTGATATTTGAACAAGGTTACGTATTGTAGGGTGCGTGCTTGACGAAGTCCGTAACGCACCGCCCCACGCTTTCGGTGCGTTACGCTGCGCTAACACAACGGCAGTTGCTCCACTTGGGGAAACACGCCAGTTGCTACCCTACGGGAAGCCGCCCTCCGGGCGTCTACAAGCCGGGGAACCCGTCCAACGCACTGGCTCCCCAAGACCGCACT
>Ga0116227_10014837_pt1 | contig 11732 bp, 10 predicted proteins | sample S1TSphgellanicum_FD_89693 | JGI IMG/M metagenome (GOLD analysis project Ga0116227, IMG submission 89693) | Host-associated microbial communities from peat moss isolated from Minnesota, USA - S1T2_Fb - Sphagnum magellanicum MG | ecosystem: Host-associated > Plants > Peat moss > Unclassified... | reverse complement strand
AGAGATATTATACTCAAGAAAATATTATAATCAAATTAATTTTATAATTATTAACTAAGACACCAACACTCAATGTGGATAGCGCCTTTCCTTTTAAAAAAGTATTTATTCATCAAAAAGTACTAGTTTTTATTGACGATAAATATAATATATTATTTTGGAACCATAATGGCAGATAATCCAATTAAAATTGAACAATCACAAGCGAATACATGGGCTCAGGAGCTAACTTTAAAACAGTTACTTGAGAGAACCGATAAATCACTTGAAGTATTGATTCAATTGGCCACTAAAATGGGTGTCGCCAGTGATGATCTTCAACATATTGAAACTGGACTCTTTTTATCAAATAAAAATGCCGATCAACGTGCAAGAGAAAATAATAATTCAAATAAAAATATATATGATCAATTTGGTAAAAAATCTAGTGATAATATAACCGCATTACAATTGCTTGGTAAAACATTTGGTGTGGCATTTAAATCGCTTTCTACAGAAATGTCATCTAATAATCCTGCTGGCATATTAAGTGCATTTTCAAACGGTTTGAAATCCAATAATTACTTTTTAACTCAATTATCTGGAACATTACCAAAAGTTTTAATTAATATAACTGCAGTTACTGAAGCTTTTGTTGAAATGTCCAAAACTGTTATTGATATTAATCAAAAATATATGGAAAGCTTATCAAATGGTATTAAGTTTGATGATGGGCTAATTGGTCTGAATAAAGCTGCTGGTGAATCTGGTTTAGGTCTTGAAAAATATTTGGCTATAATTAATAAATCAAGTGCAGTTTTTGCACAGTTGGGAAGTGTTCAAGTAACCAAATTAAGTAAACAATTTACTGAATTAACTAGAAATGGTTCTGAACTTCAAATGACTCAAACGGAATCCACTCAGGGATTTATGGATTATTTGGAAATTCAAAGAAATTCAGGTAGACTAACTAAATTAAATGATCAACAACTTGTTACCGGCGGTAAAGAATTCCTAAGTAATATAAATGAACTAAGTAGACTTAGTGGTAAATCACGTGATGAATTAATAAAACAAGCACATGACATTTCAAAAGATCCATTAATAAATGCGTTATTAGCGGGTATGCCTCCTGAAGCTGGTCGAAAATTGCAAGATGGTCTTACGCAATTGGGTGCTTTACCAGCAGACGTCAGTAGTCGATTGAAAAATGTTGCGGTACAATTCGCTGCGGGTGGTCAAGGTTTGGCTAATGTTGCAGATCAGAATTATACATTATTGGCTGCACAATCCAATACACAAAAGGAATATATGGATTTGTTATCATCCATTAAGGATAATAAAAATGTTCCTGAAGCATTAAAAGCATGGAATGATGCAATATTAAAAAGTAGTTTTGTTCAAGGACAGAATTCGGTTGCATTAGCAAAAGCATACCCAGAAGTGGCTAAATCATTTGGTGAACTTCGACTTGCAGCGGCGGGATTGGCATCTTCGCAAAAGCAATTAGAAGATGCCAATAAGGCTGCCAAAGATCTTGGATATAAAGATTCTCAAGATCTTGAAAATAGAAATAAAGCAAGAAATACGGCACTTGGTGATTTTAATAAAAGTTTTAGTAAATTAAGTGCCGCATTTAATGATCTAGCACTAAAGATTATTGATCCCATACTTATTCCAACACTTGAATATCTTTCAAAAGCGGTGGATCTTTTTACATCCACTATCAGTGAAATTGGCAATAAACTCGCACCATTTGGTGATCTTATTGGTTATACAATGAGTGGATTTTCAAGCAATCTTAGTGATACAAGTAAAGGATTAATTGGACTTACACTTGCGATAACTGGGTTGGTGGCATCTGTTGCAGCCGTTAGATTGGGATTTTCAGCTTTGGGCGGCTTATTCAGTATATTTGGAATTGGAAAAGGTGGATTGAGCAAATTGCCTGTGGCTAAACTTGGTGGTTTAGCTGGTGCCTCAGGCGGTGCTGCCGGAGAAGCTTTGGGAGGGCTTGGTTCAGGTATTGGTGCAGGTTTGGGAGGAATTATCAAGGGAATTGGATCTGCACTTGCTGCACTTGGTCCAGAATCACCAATGATACTTGCTGGTGCCGCTGCGATTGGTGGATCAATAACTCTTATAGGTGCAGGAATTGCAGGTGCTACTTGGCTACTTGGCGCAGCTCTGCCAAAGATGGCAGAAGGTCTCAATGCATTTTCAATACTTAATGGAAAAAATTTAGAAGATGTTGGTTCAGGAATGCTTAAGTTAGGTGCCGGTATGGCATTACTTGGTGCTTGTGAAACTATTAATGCTTTTAATGCCGTTGCTAATAGTATTTTAAAATTCTTTGGTGTTGAAAATGATCCAATTGAAAAGTTAAAAAGATTTGGTGAAATAGTTGACCCGTTAAATGTAGCTGGCCCCTCATTGCTAAATTTTGCAACTGCATTCAAAACCACAATGGATACGCTTTCACAAAATGGATTAACAGATGGAATTACAAAAGGGTTTGACCAATTAAAAGAATTTTTAACATTGGATTTTGGTGGACTATTTTCAAGTCAACCCAAAATAATTGGACAAATAACATCGCTTTCAGATGCAATTGGCGCTCTTTCTAAAAATATTCAAACTAATATGATTGCTGCTTTTGCGAAGTCATTTACTGATGCTATCGCAATATTACAAAATGCAACTATAACAGATGAAACATTTAAATCGTTGGATAAATTAAGTAAATTTTTAGATAACAATAGTGTTTTAGATCAACTAAAGAATTTTCTTAGTAGCGATGCCGGCGGTTTATTTGGCGGCCAACCAAAAATAATTGGTCAAATAACTGATTTAGCTACGAGTATTGGCGTATTGGTGGAAAAGACAAGTGGGTTATCATTGGTGAATTTTGCAACGTCATTTAGAGATGCTGTTGATATTATGCAGAAGGCCAATTTGAATGAAAATATAGGCACAGTATTCGATCAGATTAAATCAATACTGGGTTCTGATTTCAGTGGCATATTTGGTGGTCAACCAAGAATAATTGGGCAAATAAATGAATTAGCTTCAAGTATTAATCAATTATCGGAAAAATCCACTGATCTAACACATGTAACAAATATTAATAATCCAAAGATTGATAATACTGATTTACAGAAAAGAACATTATCATATTATGATAATCAAAAAACAAGTAATGACACAATGATTGCATTATTGAGTGATATTAAAAATAAATTGGATATGTTAAATAATACTAATGCTGATGGACATGATGATACTGTGAGAGCAATCAAAAGTATGTCAAATGGCATTGTTTATTAATTTAGATGGTTCATTCCCCTGAACCAACCATCTTTAATATAATCTTCAACTTCTTCTTTGAGTACTAATTTGATTTCACCATTCTTATTGACATATGCTTTGCCTTTGTTCTTGTGAACGAAATTATTGGGTATTATTCTTCCAACTATAAACCCCTTATCAAGGTATTCCTGCAAACGTTCTTTTTTGACTTTGGTATTCCTATTGTTTTTTGGATCATATATACAAATATGTTTTCGTTCCTTTATGGTTGTGGTTTCTTTTCTACCAAGTAACCAACCTTTGGCAATATATTTTAAAGATTTCTTTTTATTAACACGAAGTTTTTCATTAGTAATTGGATTTCTAATCCATATTAATGATTTGGTTGATGCTCTTAATGCTTCCTTTGTAATATCAGACATTGGAGATTGTTTTTTAGTTTTTTTGTAATTTATTCGGCCCCGTTTCCATCCATCTTTCAAATAAGATTTTAAATTTGTTTTTAATATGCGTGCATTAGTGCCGTCTTTATTAATCCAAACGCTATTTTTTAGAAAATTAGAAACGGCTACTTTTTCTTCATCAGATCTAGACCGGAAATGCTTGCCTTTACTTGACTTGCTAATTTTGTTTCGAGTTTCTTCAGTTCTTGGGATACCTCTATATTTGTTGGTTTTTCCTGTATTTGCTTTTCCGATTTTTTGTTTAGTTTCCTCACTGTGTCCGATTTCAGATAATCTCTTTCTATTCTGTTCATATATTCTAGCTGGCATTCGCCATCTATTTTCTGTATTACGGCTTTTCATCCCCATTGAGTCAAGAGCATATAGCATTTTGTAATGATAATTATCAGTTGTAAATCTGACTAGAAATCTATGAGCAAGATAATGCTCCTTGGCAGTTAATTTAATTATATTGTCACTTGAATTATCACCTCCCAAGGAACGCGGTATGATGTGATGCTTTTCAAAATATGAATCATTTGGTATTTGCCGATTCTTCGCTTTATTGATTAAAACATTATAACATCGTAGAAATTTATTATTAATAATTGTTACATTTTCAGGCCAAATTATATTCAAAATTATTGCTCTCTTTATTTTCAAAATAATATTTATTCATCTATTTCTAATGGATAAATAATTTATTAAAATAAAGTGGTAGATAATAATGGCTTCATGGAAAAAGTATCTAAAAAATGTAACTACACAGGCAAGGCTTAATACTCAATTAAAACATATTAATAATGATGGTGGTGCATCTGGTGCAAGTAATGTATCACAACATAAAAGCTTTTTGCCAGAAGTATATGCAGGAACACCCAATCGCATAGAAAGATATTCGCAATATCTTTCTATGGATTTGGATTCAGAGATCAGCAGAGCCCTCGACACCATTGCCGATTTCAGCACCCAGACCAATGAAATCACCCAAGAGCCATTTAACATAAATTTTAAAAATGATTTAACAGAAACTGAAATAAAATTAATAAATCAGTCTTTGCAACAATGGTGTAGTCTCAATAAATGGCAACAGCGTCTTTGGAGAATGTTTAGAAATACCATCATGTATGGTGATCAAATTTTTATTAGGGATCCAGAAACATTTAAATTAATTTGGATAGATCCCACCAAAGTTGAAAAGATAATAGTAAATGAATCATCCGGTAAGGAAATTGAACAATATGTAATTCGAGAGTTAGATATCAATCTTCAAACTCTAATTGGTTCAAACATGTTGGTACATGATCAATATGCATTTCCAGGTGGTTATCCACGTAGTGGCAATCCCGCCAGCGGCGCCGGCACTATAAATTATGGTATATCTTCTTCACCGGGTAGTCGAAATAGTAGATTTGATAATATGCCAGGCCAGGTTGCCGTAAATGCTGAACATGTTCTTCATCTAAGTATAAGTGAAGGTTTGGATAATCAATGGCCATTTGGTATAAGTATTCTTGAATCAATCTATAAAGTATTTAAACAAAAAGATTTACTTGAAGATGCAATTCTAATTTATCGTATTGTTAGAGCACCTGAACGTCGAGTATTCTATATTGATACTGGTTCACTAAGTGGACCAAGAGCAATGGCTTATGTTGAAAAAATTAAGACGGATATCTATCAAAGGCGCATACCCTCGCGTTCTGCCAATGGTTCCAATGTGATAGACTCATCATATAATCCTATGTGTCTAGATTTGAATACACGCATACCATTACTTGATGGTAGAACTCTTGAATTAAATGAAATCATTTCTGAATTTGAATCTGGAAAAGAAAACTGGGTATATAGTTGTGATCCAATTACCGGTGAAGTTATGCCAGGTATAATTGATTGGGCTGGCATTACTAGGAAGAATACCGAAACAATTGAGTTAACTTTTGATAATGGTAAAACATTAATTAGTACCCCCGATCACAAAATACCGGTTCTTGGTAAGGGATTTGTTGAAGCAAAAGATTTAACTATTAATGATAGTTTGATTGCATTTTCACAATATGGAGACGTTGAATATCAAAAGGTATGGGATATATCTAAAAATGAATGGGTATGGACATATGATTTAATTGATTCGAAATATAATATCAATAATAAATTTAAAAAATCTAATTCAAATGATAAACAAAATCCCAATAGAAATGCACGAATAATATCTATTAGAGTTGTTGAATCAAGAGATACTGGTACGATCACTGTTGATGGTTTTGAAAAATATCATTCTCATCATACATTTGCTATTGATGCTGGAATATTTGTTAAAAATTCAATGAATGAAGATTTTTACCTTGCTGTTAACTCAGAAGGTCGTGGAACAAAAATTGAATCTTTAGCTGGAGGCGACAATTTAGGTTGTCTCTCACTAGATACAAAAGTTAAATTATTGGATGGACGTGATTTATCAATAATTGATATTGAAAATGAAATGAAAGAAGGTAAAACGCTTTGGACATATAGCTGTCATCCAGTTACTGGTGCGATTGTTCCAGGTAAGATTACATGGGCTGGTAAAACCAAATCTAATGCCAAAGTTATGAAAATAACCTTGGATAACGGAGAAACGGTTACTTCTACGTTAGACCACCGCTTCCCAATCAAAGGTCAAGGAATGGTTGAAGCACAGAATCTATCAATTGGGCAAAGTCTAATAAGTCTTGAATTGCAAGAAAGTACATTATCGTATAATGGTAAAAAAACTTATTTACAAGTTTTCAATCATTGTTCTGGTAAGTGGGCATTTGTTCATCGATTGGTTGCTGAATATTTTAAAGGAACCAAAGAAGAAAGAACCAAATTTTATCGAATAGCAGGAGATTTGAATGTAGTTCATCATAATGATTATAACAAATTTAATAATGATCCATCAAATTTATATTGGATGAATGCAAAGGATCATATTACGTTTCATAATGAAAATCTTCAAATGATGAAAGAAAAAGATCCTGAAGGTTATGCAAAAAGAAGTCAAGCAATAATTGATGCCAATAATCGTCGATGGAAAAAAGATCCAGATAGGAAAATGCATGCAGAACAAGAAACCTTGAAATATACAGAATTTATGTATCAAAAGGTAACTGATTATTATAATTCTGGATATAAGGAATTACAAATAATTGCCGAGCAATTGAATGCCGATAGCGAATTCATTGAACATTGGAAATCAATTAACAATACGCTACATTCTCAATCTAAATATTGTGATTTTCAAAACAGACATATACATTCAATATTAAAAAATGCCGGATTGGATTGGGACAGATTTAGGGTAATTAATGAGAAAATTAATCCAGCCAATTTTAGTGATGAATTTAAATCTTTATTGAAAATTGTTAAAAATAGTAAATCACAGGTTGATTTTGTAACGAAATCAAATTTACCTAGACATGAATTTATGGAAAAGATTTATTTACATAATTTTCAAGATTATAGAATGGTAAAAGCATTTACTGAAACATATAATCATAGAATAATTAATATTGAAATACTTGAAGAAACAATGGATGTTGGATGTTTAACTATTGATGGAGATGAAGAGTTTCATAATTATCATAGCTTTGCATTAAGTGCAGGGGTGCTATGCGAAAATAGCATAGATGATTTGCGTTATTTCTCAAATAAGATGATTCGTGGTCTTGGTGTACCAAGCAGTTATCTACCAACTGGCGCAGACGATGGTACTGCCAATTATAATGATGGCAAAGTTGGTGCTGCGTATATACAGGAGTTTAGATTCAGCCAATATTGTAAGCGTCTACAAAATTTAATTGCGCCTGCTCTTGATAAAGAATTTAAGTTATTTGTCAAAGACCGTGGAATTGAAATTAGTAGTAATTTATTTGAGTTACAATTCTTCCCGCCACAGAGTTTTGGTGAATATAGACAAATTCAAGTTGATTCAGAACAGATTGGTTTATTCTCTAATCTTATGAGTACTGATGCCAACAAGTATCTTAGCAAGCGATTTGCGTTAAAGCGTTATCTTGGCTGGACTGATGCTGAAATATTAGAAAATGAAAGTTTATGGAAAGAAGAGAATGCCAACAAGACTCGATCAAAGACTGGTGTAGCCACAGTTGATAATAGATTTGGGTTGAATAGTGTTGGCGTAACTGCTCCACCTGACGATGATTTTGGATCAAATTTTGGAAATGATGAAGACGTTCCGCCAGAAGGCAATGAAGGTGGTGTTGAACCTGGTTCTGAAACCGCGACCAATAATTCCGCAGCTCCTCCTGGATCAGTTGGTCAACAGACTGGTACAACTGTTAATTCACCACCTGAATTAGGTCCTGGACAATAATTTATTGACAGTTTAGCAAAAATCTACTAGAATATTTGATAGAATATGGAGTAGATTTTTATGTTTGAACGGATGTTTGACAAAAAAATAGCAGATCGAATGGACATTAATGAAATGTCTGATAGTGATAAACTCGTATATTTTAGATTCCGTCCATCTATTATTATACCTAAGTTTTCACAAATTACCGCTCCATCTGAGAAATTTTTGTATGATGTTATAAATGATTTTATATTGGATAATCCTGGATTAATAGGTTTAGTCAAAAATTCATCTGAAGAATTGCAAATACTTGCAGTTCAAAAAAATCCATATTGCATCAAATATATTGAAAATCCCGCTGAAACTGTTCAATTGGCATCTGTCAGCCGCCGGCGTTATGGTGATGCAATTCGATATATAGATAATCCATCTGAAAAAGTTAAGATGACTGCCATTAAAAATCATAGTCATGCAATTCGATATATAGATAATCCATCTGAACGAGTTCAATTAATTGCAGTAAAAAAGAATACAGACCTAATTCACCTTATCAAAAATCCATCCAAAGATGTATTAATTTTTAGTTTATTGAAACTGTTTCAAGATGGTGATATAGATACTGTCAATAAATTAATGAAGAAATTCTCAGATAGAAATTATCCTGAATTTGAAATAATTCGAAAATCAATAAAGAATGATAAATGAAAAAAATTAAATGATATGACTGAAGAAGAACAAATTAGTGCTGTTTCAGTTAATCCATTTAATATTATGGATATAGTAAATCCATCTGAGCGAGTTCAAATGGCTGCGGTTAAAGAAGATAGCTATATAATTCAGTATATCAAAAATCCATCCGAAGCTACTCAATTAGCTTCTGTTACCCAAGATGGGTTTTTAATCAAACATATACAAAATCCATCAGAACAGGTTCAATTAGCTGCGGTTAATCAAAGTGGCAATTCAATTGCACATATCGACAATCCTTCTGCAGATGTTCAAATAATTGCCATGAGACAAGATACATCTTCTCTAAATTACATTGCACATCCTTCATTATATGCTATAGAAGAGAATAAACATCAAATAATTAAATTTATTTTAGAACATATGATTAAATACGATATGTATTATTCAACAGCTATGATAGCTATTAAAAAATTAGTACAAAATAATATCAATTGGCCAGAACTTGAAGTCATTCGCCAATCAATCGAGGCAGATAAATGAAAAATATAAATGATATGACTGAAGAAGAACAAATTAAAGCTGTTTCATTTAATCCATTTAATATTATGGATATAGTAAATCCATCTGAAAAGGTTCAATTACTTGCAATTCGTACCTTCCATTTCTGATTAAATTTATTAATAATCCATCTGAAAATGTTCAATTTTTTGCAGTTCGTAAAAATCCATATTGTATTAAATATATTGATAACCCATCTGAAAAAGTTCAATTATTGGCAATCAAGAAAGATAACGATACAATCAAAACTATTGAAAATCCAACAGAAAAGGTACAATTGCAAGTTATTGATAAAGATTTACATGCAATTCTTTATATTATGAATCCAACAAAAAAAGCTTTAATCACTGCTTTATTAAAATTACTACAAGATGGTGATATGACCATTATCAATATAATATTGAATAAATTTTCAAATAGAAATTATCCTGAATTCGATATAATTAAAAAATCAATTGAGGTAGATAAATGAATATAAATGATATGAGTGAAGAAGAACAAATTAAAGCTGTTTCATTTAATTCATATAATATAAGATTGATTAATGATCCATCTGAACGAGTTCAACTTACAGCTATCAAAACGAATGTTTTCAATGCAATTCCTTATATTGAAAATCCAACCAAAAATGTGATAATTACTAATATATTGATATTATTATATTCAGGAAATATTGGTTCTGTTGAATATTTCCTAAATAAATATTCAGATAGAAATTATCCTGAATTTAAAATAATTCGCAAATCAATAGAGAATGATAAATGAACATTAATGATATGACTGAAGACGAGCAAATTAAAGAAATTATCAAAAATTTAAATAATTTTCAATATGTTGAAAATCCTTCAGAAGCCGTACAGCTAGCAGCTGTAAAGAAGAATGGAACTAACATGTATTTTATTAAAAATCCATCCAAAGTTGTGCAGTTAGCGGCAGTTACTAAAACACCATTTTCAATTAAATATGTTCAAAATCCATCAGAAGAAATACAATATGCAGCTATTAAAAAGGACGCGTTATCTCTTAATTATATTAAAAATCCATCAACGTATGTGATTGAAAAATGTAAAACATATATAATTAAGAAAATTCTTAATCATATTCAAAATCCAGATAAGAGATTATGGCAGCTTATTAATGTATTGATAAAATATGGTATTGACTGGCCAGAATTAGAAATTATTAAGGAAACCATGTTATCTGATAATATTTATCCATGGCTAAAATTTGATGGTAATCCAGATGCATATAAATAATAAATCGAGAGGATCTATTAGAATATGAAAATATCAGATATATATGAAAATGAAAACATTAATGATATGACTGAAGACGAGCAAATTAAAACTATTACTCGAGATTCAAATCAATTTCATTTAATTGAAAACCCATCTAAACGAGTTCAATTAGCTGCCGTTAAACACGATGCATATTTGATTCGATATATCAAAAATCCAAGCAAAGCAGTACAAATTGCTGCTGTAGAGAAAAATCCAGAAATCATTGATCAATATATTTTGAATCCATGCAAAGAAGCAATTTTAATAGCAGATGAGTTATTATCATCAAATCGATTTGATCTGGGTCATGATAAACCATTGTATAAATCAAAATTAAATGACATTACTTCTGAAAATGAACAAATAAGTCTGATACATGATTCTCCAAATAATATATATCATTTTTTCAACCCCTCAATAAAAGTCATAAATGCGGCATTATCTGTTAGATTAGATAATCCTAAATATAATTTTAATGCTGTTGGTGCGTGGGATATAATAGAATATTTTTTGAAAATAAATAAATCTATATTAATGAATGATATGGGTTTCAAAAAAATTATTAATGATCATAAAGATATTTTTATTGAAGACTTATTGCGTTCAGTTAATGGAAATACAATGTCTATATTAAATCGTTCTAATTTATCAAGAGATGATATTCCACAAATTATAAAAAAACTTAACATATTAGTTAGCATTGGTATGAAATGGAAAGAAATTGATATAATTTTTGATGCGATTTTTGATAATTGAAATATAAATATTAAAAATAGTTAATTTTTATGAAAATATATTTGAAAAATATTAATTCGAAATCTGAATAAGATCAAATTAAATTTATCAAATTCGTAACGGACAACTTATTTTATAATACACAACACCTATCAAATGGACATTTTGAAATACTATGGTAAAAAATTGAATACTTTAATATTATCCATGTGAAGAAGTAGGTAACTCAGATGTTACCAACATATAATATGGATAGTGTCAAATAATATGATCATCATAATTTGCCAGAAATTGGCATTATTAAAAAAGATAGTACTCTCTAATAGAGTAAGGATTAAAAAAATGCGAGCAAGTGAAATAGATCCAACATATTACAATCCAGAATTGGATAACTTTAGT
>Ga0116227_10014836_pt1 | contig 11732 bp, 12 predicted proteins | sample S1TSphgellanicum_FD_89693 | JGI IMG/M metagenome (GOLD analysis project Ga0116227, IMG submission 89693) | Host-associated microbial communities from peat moss isolated from Minnesota, USA - S1T2_Fb - Sphagnum magellanicum MG | ecosystem: Host-associated > Plants > Peat moss > Unclassified... | reverse complement strand
CGCATAATCAGATCGGAACCGTTGCTCTTCGCGCGTTAATAATGCCCATATTACTCTCGCATTTTTATTGGCCAGAGCGACCGCTGCAACATTCCTATTTCGTCGGCTAAGCAATTTATTCAGCCAGGTGGTCGATGGCTTGTTTTCAGCGAATCGGATGACCGCTCGTGCACCATGAATCAATAAAGTACGTAGATAAGTATCACCGCGTTTGCTTATACCCAAAAGTACCGATTTGCCGCCACTCGAATGCTGTCTGGGAACAAGTCCTAGCCATGCAGCTAGTTGCCGACCATTCTCGAAGTTTTTCCCGTCACCAATTGACGCTACTAATGCTGTGGCCGTAATTGGACCTACACCAGGAATTTCTTCAAGTTCAGATTTGATGGTTGAGTTTGTTCGTCTTGTTCTGTGATGCTTCACGCCAAAACGGTGTGCTTCATCTCTTACACGTTGAAGGATTTTAAGTGTTTCCGCTTTTTTATCAATATATAAAGGAATAGAATACTCAGGAAAATAAATTTCCTCAAGACGTTTTGCAATCCCGACAATGGTAATTTTTCCATAAAGTCCGAGCAGTTTCAAACTCTTGACAGCGGAAGATAATTGTCCTTTTCCACCATCAATCAAAATCAATTGTGGTAAAGCTTCGCCTTCCTCAAGCAACCTTCTGTAACGGCGATAGATCACTTCTTCCATCGTTTTAAAATCATCCGGACCAATAACGGTTTTTGGATGGAAAATTCTGTAATCAGCTTTACTCGGTTTCCCATCTTTGAAAACCACACAAGCCGAAACAGGATTGGTTCCCTGAATATTCGAGTTGTCAAAACCTTCGATGTGTCTTGGTTCCACGGGCATACGCAGGAGTTTTTGCATTTCTGCCATTATTCTGTTGGTGTGTCTTTCCGGGTCTATGATTTGGACTTGCTTCAACTTTTCAAGTCTGTATTCTTTCGCATTTTTCTCAGAAAGTTCCACGATTCTCTTCTTGTCGCCCACTTTTGGAACGATAAGTTTTATATTCGGAATTTCTATTCCAAGATGAAATGGAATCAAAATTTCTTTAGAACTTGAATCAAACTTTTGACGAATCTCAACAATTGCCTCCTCTAAAATATCTTCGTCCGTTTCTTCCAGAACTTTCTTGATTTCAGTCGTAAAACTCTGAACAATAGAACCGTTTCTGATTTTAAAATAATTAACGTAAGCTGCTGTTTCATCACTCGTCATCCCAAAAACGTCCACGTCATCAATACTTGGATTCACGACCGTGTGTTTCTCTTGATAATTTTCCAGAGATTCGATATTATTCTTAATCATCTGAGCTTTTTCAAACTCAAGATTCGAAGCGAAACGGAACATTCTTTCTTCAAGATATTTCTTAGCAAAGCGGAAATCACCTTTGATAATCCCTCGGATGGCTTCTACTTTTTCATCGTAATCTTCCTTAGATTCAAGGTCTTCACAAGGTCCGTTACAGTTCTTGATGTGATATTCCAGACAAACCCGATATTTTCCTTCAGCAATTTTTGAAGGTGCCAGATTCAGATTGCAGGTTCTGATTTTATAAAGATTCTTAATTGTATCGAGAAGAACTCTTGCTGGTTTTACTTTGGCATAAGGTCCAAAATATTCGGAGCCGTCTTTTATTTTGGTTCTTGTCAAAAATATTCTTGGAAAATCTTCATTCTTGATGCAAATCCATGGATAAGTTTTATCATCCTTCAGCATCACATTGTAGAACGGCTGATGCGCTTTTATCAGATTATTTTCCAATAGAAGTGCGTCATATTCGCTGTTTACAACAGTTGTTTCCAATCTGTGAATCTTGGAAACCATAATTCTGGTTCGGTAGCCATTCTGATTTTTATTGAAGTAAGAAAGGACTCTTTTGTTAAGATGTTTTGCTTTTCCGACATACAAAAGATTATCGTTTTTATCATAATAACGATAAACGCCGGGTTCCGAAGGAAGGGTTTTTAGCTGAAGTTCTAAGTCGGGATTCACAAGACAAATTTACACAATGATATTGATTGTTAAGAAAAGTTGAAGCTATATTTCTTTAGTAAAATAATCTTCTGCACCTGCGGAAATCGGAATGTATAATCTTTCCCATTTTTCGGAATCCATCATTTCCCAGCTGTGTCCTTCGCCTTCTACGTCTTCTGCAAGCAAAATAATCCCGGGTTCAATAATAAAAGTAGAACCGTTACTCACTTTGAATTTGATTTTTCCTTTGATTGTAATCACGTATTGTTTTCTTGGCGCAGGATGTTTGCTTTTTTCCCATTCTTCGGTTTTGTTGCTGACCCAGAAAGTAGTCGTGTTCATTGGTTTTAGAGTAGGAATATTTCCTCTTTCAAAACTGCAAAATCCGTTTTCTGTACTGAATAATCGTATGGCTGGAATTGATTCTGTTCCCTCGTCTTGACTGTCTTTTATTTTAATATTTTGTTCTTGTTCCTGCATAAAATGTGTCGTAAGGTTTTAAAAATGCGAATTAATTTTTTGATTGGTGATAGGCTTTAGTTCAAAACTTATTTGTCTGTTAAATAAAACTCACGTACGTTTCCATAAAAAGACACGAGAGTTTTTATTAAAAGACACGTGTCTTTTTAGAAGCTGCATTTTCAATCATAGTTTAATTTATACATTTAATATGGTTTAGAAATTATCGATTAATTTGTACCTTGCCTTTACGAAACCGAAATATTATGAACGAGATTATTTGTCCGAATTGTCATAAGGCCTTTAAAGTGGACGAAGCAGGATTTGCAGAGATTCTGAAACAAGTTCGCAATCATCAATTTGAAGAAGAACTACAAGAGCGTTTAAGAATTGCTGAAAGAGAAAAAAACAGTGAAATTGAACTTAATAAAGAAAAATTCAAAAGTTATCTGCAAGAGCAGCTTTCCAAAAAAGATGCTGAAATTTCTCAATTAAAATCGGTAAATGAACTGGAGATGACAGGAAAAGTTTCGGAAAAAGAAAAAGAAATTCTGGAACTTAAATCGAAAATTGAAAAAGCCGAAACTGAAAAAAAGTTAGCTATTTCAGAAGCTGTTCAGAAATTTGAAAAAGAAAAAAATAATCTCGAGAATGAGAAAAATGATTTGGGCAACAAATTGAAGAATAAAGATTTAGAAAAAGAACTTTCGGAAAAATCTTTAAAAGAACAATTTGATGAAAAACTCAAATCAAAAGATATCATCATCAAATACAAAGACGAAGAAATCGACCGTGTAAAAGAAATGAAAGCTAAACTTTCTACAAAAATGGTTGGCGAGACTTTGGAGCAGCATTGCGAAATCGAGTTTAATAAACTGCGTGCAACCGCATTTCAAAATGCATATTTCGAAAAAGATAATGATTCGAGATCAGGAAGTAAAGGAGATTTTATCTATCGAGAATTAGACGATTTTGGTAACGAAATCATTTCGATAATGTTTGAAATGAAAAACGAAGCAGACCAAACTGCAACCAAAAAAAGAAATGAAGATTTCTTCCGGGAATTGGATAAAGACAGAAGTGAAAAAAAATGCGAATATGCGGTGATGGTTTCATTATTAGAAGCCGAAAACGAATTTTACAATACAGGAATTGTAGATGTCTCTCACCGTTTTTCAAAAATGTATGTAGTTCGTCCGCAGTTTTTTATCCCAATTATCACACTTCTGAGAAATGCGGCGATGAACTCTTTGCATTATAAAAAGGAACTCGCTTTGGTGAAAAATCAGAATATTGACATTACTAATTTTGAAGAGAAAATAGATATTTTCAAACAAGGATTTGCGAAGAATTATGAATTGGCGAGCAGGCAATTTAAAACTGCAGTTGAAGAAATTGATAAAACGATAACTCACCTTCAAAAAACGAAAGATGCACTGCTTTCCTCCGTTAACAATCTGCGTCTGGCCAACAATAAAGCAGAAGATCTGACAATCAAAAAACTGACTTACGGAAATCCTACAATGAAGGCAAAATTTGATGATTTAGAATAAAGAAGTACAAAAGTGCAGTTTGCTCTTTGATTTGTTTTTAAATCTTCCTATTCTTTGCCAACATCGGAATCGAAATCAAGCCCATTACAAGCATAATAATGATTTGTAAAGGCAATGTGATAAAAGAGTAGGCCAGACCTAATTCTCCGCCTTCTATTGCGTCTTTCCCCATTGAAATGAATAAGGCTGTGAATCCGAATTTCATGGCGAGATTAAAAGCGCCAATTCCACCACTTGCAGGGATTATCATTCCCAAAGTTCCGACAACTAAAATGAAACATCCATCAGCCAGAGTGAAATTTGATGTTTCTGGAAGTGCAAAGCAAACCAGATAAGATGCAAAAAAATAGCAAATCCAGATTCCTGCTGTAAGAATAATGAATTTTCCTTTTTGACGAAGTTTTAGAATGGATTTCAAACCTTCGAAGATTCCTTTTCCGAAATCTATCACTTTATTATAAATAGAAAGTTTTTGTAATGGTTTTCTGAAAATGAAAAATATAATCAGAATGAAAACAAAGCAACCGGGAATGATGTAGATTATATTAGAACTAGATTGATTTGCAGTTTGATTCTTTTGCTTCGTTGCTGCTTTGTAGAAAGCCAAAAGTGCATCATACTTGAAAATCAATGTCAATAATGCGAAGATTCCCATACAAACCAAATCGACAACTCGCTCCAGAATAATGGTTCCAAAAGATTTATCCACAGGAACTTTTTCTACACCATAAAGAGCTGTTGAACGAGCCAGTTCGCCACTTCTTGGAATTGTGAGATTCATCAGGTACCCAAAAGAAAGAGACCAAAGAGAATTACTGTTAGAGATTTTGTAACCCATTGGTTCCAAAAGAAGATTCCATCTTATAGACCGGAAAATATAGGCCGAAACTCCAAACACTGCTGCGAAAGCTACCCAAAGATAATTGGCTTTTTGCAAGGAGTTTTTAATTTTATCAAAGTCCAATCCTCTGAGGGCAACCCATAGAAATAATCCTGCAATAGCAATAGAAACAAGAACGGTAATTATATTCTTAAATGGTGAGGATTTCTTTTCTTCCAATGTAGAATTATGTAAGGAGATTAGTAGCTTCGTCCGGGAAAACGATTTTTGGTTGAAAATCTTTGGCTTCTTCGGGCGTCATCTGTGCGTAAGCAATAATGATAATGACATCACCTTTTTGTACTTTTCTGGCCGCAGGTCCGTTTAGACAAATTTCCCCGGATTTTCTTTTTCCTTTAATGATATAAGTGTCAAAGCGTTCACCGTTATTAACGTTCACAATATAAACTCTTTCGCCAACTATCAAACCTGCAGCCTCTATTAGGTCTTCGTCAATAGTGATACTTCCGATGTAATCAAGATCCGATGCGGTAACACGAACCCTGTGGATCTTCGATTTAAAAACTTCGATTAACATAGACACAAATTTACGTTAAATAATAAAAATGGAAAAGAAGATTTTGCTTTTCCTAAGAAAATGGCATTATTTTTCCATAGCTGATGTATTATAAATCGTTAAAAAATAGATATTTGTTTTTATGAATTTATGAATATGATATTATTTTATGAATACTTATTGTATTTGTTGATGGATAAAGGCTAATTATTGAAAACGAATTTCAAATTATCGAGTGTTTTCGTTAATTGTTGATTTGTCGAAAATGCAGTGTTTTAAAAAAAAACATACATAGTTCACTAAATTTTATAAAAATATTTGCACGATATGAAAATTGTCTTATATTTGCTATAACAACATAACTTTAATTAATAAATATTATGAACAAGTCTGAATTAATCGACGCTATCGCGAAAGATGCAGAAATCACAAAAGCTGCTGCTAAAAAAGCTTTGGAATCATTTGTTGCTAATGTAACAGAAACACTTAAGAAAAAGGACGGTAAAGTTTCTCTAGTAGGATTCGGTACTTTCTCAGTATCAGAAAGAGCTGCAAGACAAGGTATCAATCCTGCAACTAAAAAACCAATCAAAATTGAGGCAAAAACAGTTGCGAAATTCAAAGCTGGAGCTGATTTGGCTACTGCAGTTTCTGGAGTTAAAAAGAAATAATCTTTATTTGAATTTTTTTCAAATAAAAAACCGTCGTAAGACGGTTTTTTTATGATTAAAGATTCTCATCATCCAGAAGATGCCCGAAAAAATCTTTTTTTGTTTTCAGATAAGATGAGCTCGAATCATTTGATTGGATCTGTAAAGGTATTCTGGAATTGAAATTAATCTTACTGTCTTTTATGATTTGAATCTTATCAGGATTATTGGTCATTAGATTGAGAGATTTTACATTCAGTTTTTCCAGCATTTCTATTGCTATCCCAAAATCCCGGTCATCTGCAGGTAATCCTAATTCCAAATTAGCTTGTACAGTGTCAAGACCTTTCTCTTGCAAAGCATAAGCTTTTAGTTTATTGATAATCCCGATATTTCGCCCTTCTTGTCTTAGGTAGATGATCATACCGCCATTTTCCTGCATATATTTCATAGCAGAATTTAGTTGCTGTCCACATTCACATTTCTGTGAATGAAAAACCTCACCTGTGATACATTCCGAGTGAATTCTTACGTTGATAGGTTTGTCAAAGTCCGTATTTTTAGCGACTAAAGCCATATGAGGCATCCAATCTTTTTCATTCTCGGAAAAAGCCATCATTCTGAATTCCCCAAAATCTGTAGGAACATTCGATTCTGCTTGTATTTGTAACATTAAATAAAGTGGTAGTAAAGATTAATTGGAAGATAGGGCGTTTTCTTCTGTTTTTGATTGTGAAGCCTCAAGAAGATTAATATTGGTTTTAATTTTTACCATATATCTATTCAGAACTTCATCATCATCTTTTATCATGAATTTTCTCAATTTCTGAATTTTTTTATAATATTTTTCAAAGTCTTCTAAAGACTTATGTTTTATAGATTGATTAAAGTCTCGGACTGCACCCAAATAATCAGTAAGGGAAATTTTTAATGAAGAAACTTCTCTGTTTACAGCATCATTCCTAAATTTCGGAAATGTTGCAATAAGATTTGATATAGAAGAAGCATAAACAATCGCTTCCGGGGAAAGATAAGCATACGTATCCGAAAGCGAGTCAGAATGTAACTGTTCTGAAGCTGCTGAGTTCGTAGAACAAGATCCTAAAAAGGCCGTAATAATAGTTATCGTTAAAAGTTTATGAAAACTTTTCATTTTTTCTGCATTTTTTGATACAGGATTGGATTAAGACTTTCATCATTATACATCTTCATCTGCTTATAAAGCTTCATCTTAACTTTACCGTTCTCAATGTCAGAAAGTAGCTGATCTATGGCTGTTGAAAGGTCTTTTTTCTGCTCCAAAAGAATATTTAATTTTTGTGAGCATTGTAATTTATGTTCATCTGATGCATCTTCACGAGAAGCTTCAATGAACATATGATATATTTTCAGTGATAATATCGAAAATCTATCGATACACCAAGCCGGAGTTTCGCTGTTAATTCTTGCATCAGGATCAGAAGCAATGTTCTCGAAGTTTTTATAAAACCAAAAATCAATCTGTTCCACCAGATCTGTTCTTTTTTGATTTAATTTATCAATTCTCCTTTTTATTTTTAAAGCTTCTGTTGGGTTGATATCTTCTTCTCGAATAATATCTTCCAAATGCCATTGAACGGTATCAATCCAATTCTTTGAATACAAAATCCATTCCAAACTATTGGTCTGGAATGGATTGCTTTCTTCTGAATTAACGTTATCTTTAATATGATAATCTTCAACCGATTGGTTGAAGATTCCCCATGCTTTCTCTGTCAAACTCATTAATAAATCTTATAAATTTTGAGAAGAATCATTGGTTGTAGAAGAGTCTTTTTTCTTGTCCTCTTCTTTTACAGCATCTTTAAACTCTTTAATACCAGAGCCTAAGCCTTTCATTAATTCGGGGATCTTTTTCCCTCCAAATAACAAAAGCAGAATCAGGGCTACAATTAGAATATGCTGCCAAGAAATACTTAATATAACAGTGGATAGTGTCATCTTGATTTTTTTACAAAGTTAAATTATTTTTTAATACGAAACCCATCCCAAAGGATCTACGGGTTTTTCACCACTCCAGATCTGGAAATCCAATGTTATAGACTCATCAAAATCACTGCCAACTTCTCCGATCAGCGTACCGGCAGAAACTTGCTGGTTGGCTTTTACCAATGTACTGGCAAGATTGGAATATACAGTAAAGTAACTTCCATGTTTTACAATAACTGTTCGGCTACCATTAATTGCTTGAATGCTGGAAACAACTCCTGGGAAAACGCATCTTGCCTTAGTGCCTGGCGAAACAGCAATCTTAATTCCGATATTTTCCTCAACAATGTTTTTGAAAACAGGATGGGGTTGTCTTCCAAAACGATGCGTTACAGTTCCTTTTTCTACTGGGAAGCCAATTCTTCCTTTGTTGTCAGCAAAATTACTACCCACGGTAGGACCCAGGTCATAATTTTTCATTACTTTTTTCTCAGCAGCATCTTTTGCGTCATCATTCTTTTTATTAATAGCATCTTCATTTGCTTTTGCGGCAAGTAGTTTTTCATTTGCTGCTTTAGCCCTGTCTGCTGCATCTTTACTTGCTCTTTCAGCAGCATCTTTTTTCTCGATAGCCTTGTTGGTCTCTGCTAATTTTCTTTCTTCTTCTATTCGTTTTGCGGCTAATTCACTAGCTTTTTTTGCTTCTAATTCAGCTTTTTTTCTTTCGGCTTCTGCGGCCGCAATTTTTGCTCTGTTTTCTGCCTCTATTCGGTCTTTTTCTTTTTTGGCGGCAATGTCTGCTAATCTTTTTCTTTCAGCTTCTGCTTTCTTTTCAGCTTCTTCTTTGGCTTTAGCAATTCTGATTTCTTCTGCAATGATGTTTCTGATCTGACGTTCTAATTCTTTGGATTGCGTCTGTTTTTGCCTAAGTTCTGCGGTCAGCTTCACTTCATTTTTCTTGAATTCGTCAAGAAGTTGTTGCTTCTGAATTCTTTCAGCTTCTATTGTCGCAAGATCTTTTTTCTGAGATAGAAGAAGATTATCTTTTTCCAAAGCCGATCTTTTCTTCAGTGTGATGTTTTTCTTGATTTCATTCGCTTTATTGGAAATCTCAGCTGCTTTTTTATCCTGATAATCGGAGTATCTTTTGAGATATTCAATCCGGGTAAGAGCCTCCCCCATATTTTTGGAAGAGAGGATGAAGGTCACTTTGTTTTGTACACCTTTCGTTTTGTAAGCTTTAACAAGAATCTCAGCGTAGTTTTTTCTTAGAACTTCTAACTCACGATTGTTTTTATTGATTTCCAGTTGACGTTTATAAATGTCATCTTCTATAAATCTTTTTTCTTTCTGAGTGTTGTTGTAAACTTTTTCTCTCAGGTTAAGTTTTTGATTTACAGCATTAAGGTATGCTATGGAAAGTTTGGATTCCTGTTTGGTTTGATTCAAAGAAGCATTGATTGTGGATATTTGCTTCTTAAGATCTGCATTCTGTTTTTGCAGAACTTCTTTATCTTTTTGTCCAAATGCGCTTCCGAAAAGGATGATACTTATAAAAAAACTTAATTTCTTAATCATTTAATCTCTGTCTTTTTGTAATTGGCAGGAACGGAATAAGTAGTTTCCATCCGGGAAAAATCAAATTTCGTGTTTTCTAATAATATTTCGTCTGTTTTATTAGCTTTTATAATTATTTTAACACTTTTCGGAAAGCTCTCGTTGTTGAGCATTTCTCTGTTGGAATAGGTGATGTCGAGCTCATTATTGTTGCTCGTGTTTGTTAGTAAAACGTGGCTCAAATTGAAATCCTGATCATAGTCCAATGAAATTTTATATTCGGTGGTTTTGCCATTTTCGGTAATTTTTTGAGTTTGTTTTGAAGTCAAATTGAAACCAGAAGCATTTTGCGTCAAATTATAATCATTCTCAGAAACCGGAATGAAAGTTTTGCCCAAAAGTAAATTCTGCAAAGCATTATAGTCGATGAAATTGACATTCAGTAATTTATTAAGATAACCAAAATCAGAATCGATATAAGTTTTGTCCAATTTATAATAACCTTTGATACCTTCAGGAGTTGCAACACCTCTTGCAGCCTGAAGAATGACTGCTACCAAATTCATCCAAACTTTTTGTCCATTTTCTATATAAATTACAGCATCAAGAGTTGGAATAAAAGAGCCTGTTTTAGCATCTATTTTACTGTTGATTTTAACAGCATCAAAAGTCGATTTTTTTTCTATTGCAGAAAAGAAATTGATATTTTTTGAAATTGGTTTTGTAGTGCTGACAGGAGTTGTGGTTTGAGTATTCTGAACTTTACAAGATATTACAAATAACCCAGCTGCTATGATTAGAATATATTTTTGCATATTTTTTTAGGATGAAACTTACAATATTAACGCCAAAAATAAGCTTATATTTTTAGATGTGTATCTAAAAAAAAACTTTGTCAAAGTTTTGGACCTTGACAAAGTTGGTATTTTATTGAAATTAAATTTAATCTTTTGAAAGGAAATCCAAAACCGAATAATCTCCCAAAGAAATCTCTCTGGCAACGCCAAAGTACTTGGCAGAATTACCAATCATCGAGTTGCTAAGATTTCCGTGATCGATGATCGTGTTTTCCTGAATCAAAGAATTGTCGATATTTGAATTAATGACAACTGTATTGTTTCCAAGAGAAACATTAGGTCCGATCTTAGAATTTAAGATCTTTACGTTTTCTCCGATAAAGCAAGGTGGAATGATCATGCAGTTTTCTATCTCTGCAGATTCAGGATATTTTGACATGCATTCTTTTTCATATTGAAGTATCTTGCTATTTGTCTCTACGGTTGCATTTTTGTTTCCACAATCCATCCAGTCATCCACTTTTCCAAGAGAGAATTTGGCGCCTTTTGCTCTAAGGTTCTCCAGTGCTGTTGTTAATTGATATTCACCGCCTTCTGTTATATTATTTTCCATAATATGGTCGATTTCGGTCATTAGTTTTTCTGCCGAATTGAAATAGTAAATTCCAATAATCGCAAGATCAGAAACAAAGTCTTTTGGCTTCTCTACAAAGTCTGTAATGAATCCGTAATCATCTAACTTTACTACTCCGAAAGCGGAAGGGTCTTCTACTTTCTTTACCCAAATTACACCATCTGCATTAGTGTCAAGATGGAAATCTGCACGGAAAAGTGTATCGGCAAAAGCAATGATTACAGGTCCGCTCATGCTTTCTCTAGCACAATTGATTGCGTGAGCCGTACCCAAAGGTTCGGTCTGAGCATAGATGCTTCCTTTTGCTCCAAGGTTTTCAGCAACTTTAATAAGAGATTCTTCAACGTCTGATCCGAAGTCGCCAATGATAAACGCGATCTCTTCTATGGGCTCGTTTGCGACTTTAGCGATATCTTCCACCAGTCTTTGTACTATTGGTTTTCCTGCAATTGGGATGAGTGGTTTTGGAACCGTTAAAGTATGTGGTCTAAGTCTGGATCCGCGTCCAGCCATTGGAACTATTATTTTCATAAGTTTGTTGTTAAATTAGTGGTTATTAGTTGATTCCTAATATGTTTGAGGTGTTACTTTTTTCTGATTTTATTAAGGATTTTTTGAGGAATTAAATTCTCTATCCTTAATAAAATAGTTGCCAAAAGTAGAAATATAACATTACCTAACCAAATGTTTTCTTTTAAATATTGGTAATATGCCAAAGATACAAT
>Ga0116227_10014835_pt1 | contig 11732 bp, 10 predicted proteins | sample S1TSphgellanicum_FD_89693 | JGI IMG/M metagenome (GOLD analysis project Ga0116227, IMG submission 89693) | Host-associated microbial communities from peat moss isolated from Minnesota, USA - S1T2_Fb - Sphagnum magellanicum MG | ecosystem: Host-associated > Plants > Peat moss > Unclassified... | reverse complement strand
TGGCTTACTCAACGCCCTTGCCGAAATACCACAAACAAAGGCATTGTTTTTACAGGTAGCCGCTGAGTTAACAAAATACCTTAAAAATTAGTAATATTTAAGTTGAATAGAACTTTTAAAAGTTGTAAATAACCTAATTATTACGGGAATATAATCTCCAAAGTTCGTTTCATTCATTTTAAAATCTACTTATAATATGGCGCATTCTATTTCAAAACTTCTGCTTTCGTTTTTTTTGATTGCCAGCGTTCTGGATGTAAAGTCACAAACAGTCCCTCAAACACCCCCTTATAACCAGTTCCGGGTGTCTAATGGTCTAGTATTTATTTCAGGGCAGACTGGTATATCGGTAATCAATAATAAACTGGTTGATTCGAGCTTCGATATGGAGGTAGCCGAAGCAATGCAGCGTATAAAGAAGATATTGCAAAAAACAGAATTAGATTTTTCAGATCTCATTAGCGTGACAGTTTACCTAAAAGATATCAAGCAGTATGAAGCTTTTAATAAAGTCTATATGAAATACTTTAATTCGCAGCTTCCAACTCGCAATTGCATTGCTGTAAAAGATATTCCAAAAGGGGCACATATTGAAATCGCGGCAATCGCAGAAATAAAAAAGTAATAGAAACCTAAAGTACTATAACAGTCCTGTTAGATCATTCTATCAGGACTGTTTTGTTATAGGTTTGGCTTGGAGTTTATATTAATGGCTTATTGTGTATCTATTAGTGTTGATTTTCTCCATCAATTTATTTAAAAAAATATCATACTTTTCTTAAACATAAAACAGATTTTATTGAAATAACGGATTCAGATATAACGGATTTACAAAAGGACATACCTGAAAATTCTTTCTCAAATGGTTTTTTCGCAATAGGTAGCATTTTGAAGAAAGACTCAAAATTTGATGTAAATAACTTTGAATTTGATCTGTCTATTATCGGTGGTCCGTCCGCAGCAAATTTAATGACAAGATTTGCACACGGGAGCATCGCAGACATGTAATCGATCACTATTTGTTGGGTTTGAATTGATTTTTCAGTCGTCATGATATTGCTTTTATGAAGCAAATTTAGTTAAGAGGGTACTCACAGGGTTAACTCAATACGACATTCACTTAACATAACACGACATTTTAATTGATTGTATAAAATCAGTAGCTATATATAAGATCATCGCGCTGAAATTCTTATCTATTAAATTGCTGATTCGTCCGATTACCCATCAACTATAACTTTTCTGATAGGTGCCAGGCGGGTATCCTTTCCATCGTTTAAAACTTCGTGTAAAAGCACTCAATTCGTTATATCCTAGCATATAGGAAATTTCTTTTACAGGATAAGAACCGGCCTGCAAATAGCTTATCGCAAGTTTTTTTTTGCCTCATCAACCAGCTGCTGAAAATTCATGCCTTCCTCCTTTAATTTACGCTGCAAGGTGCGGGGACTGGTATTAAAGTTAGAAGCGATATCTTCCAGGGATGGAAAACCAAGATAAGAATTGGCGGTCAGATAATTATAAATGCGATTCTTGAAGGGTTTCCCCCTGATGTTTGCGGCATCAGCTGCTCCTTTTTTTGCAGCAAGAATTTTTTGAAATTCATAATTGGCAGTTATAATCGGATTATTCCAATATTTTATATCAAAGGTAATCCTATTATGCCCGGTGTTCATGGTTGGCTTACAACGCATCACCCGTCCATATTCCTCTACGTTTTCGATTTCCTGCGCATAGTTTACGCTTAAAGGAATGATCCTGCTCATTGTTAGACCATCAGTTCATGAATAACAAACACCATTAGGACATCCAAGGTCTGTTTAACCGCCGTCACCCGCTCCCAGTTATCGATTGTTGGCTTAAAATCTACGTCAAATGTATGGTGGTGTGTGGTTATTACCATTTCAAATGCATGAGTAATTGACGGCGTTAATGAACCGGCAAAAGTAAGGGGCCCGACCTACTATATCGCTGGTTTTTATAATTTCACCCACAATGCCTAAGGCGGAAAGCTGAAGTGACTCACCAAAATGTGCGCCGAAAAGCGGGTCTTTACTAAGATGTATAATATTTGACCATAGGTAGTTCACTTGTTTTTCCGAAAGCGGATGATCCCCATTTTTCAATTGTTCAGGGCTAATTTGAGCTAAGTGGCACAATGTTTCAGGTGAATATCCCGTTGGACACAATATCCCAATAATGCAGTTACCAATTTTTTTTGCTGGTCTTCCATTCTTTTATCTTATATGATAAAGGTACTGCACTAGTTATGAATGATCAAGTTTTGGCGTGATATGGTAATCTGTTGGCATGTATTGATAATAACAAAGGCACGAGACTTTCGACCTTTGAAATAACAAAAGAAAGGAAAACTATTATGTCATTTATCAGATTATCAGACGGAACAAATTTATTTTTTAAGGATTGGGGAAAAGGCACAACGGTGGTATTGTGCATGGTTGGTGCATCAACTGCGACTCCTAGGAATATATTATGCAACCTATGGCCGAGAGCGGTTTCCGTTGTATTGCTTATGATCAAAGAGGTTGCGGCAGGTCTGACCAGGCTTGGGATGGTTATGATCTTGATACGTTAGCAACCGATCTCTCGGAGCTACTTAAACAGTTGAATTTAACAGATGTGACTCTAGTAGGTCATTCTATGGGATGCGGAGTAATAACTCGCTACCTGGCGAAATTTGGAACGTCCGGAGTTGAAAAAGCTGTATATATGAGCCCGACAACTTCTTGTATCATTAAAAGTCACACCAATCCGGCTGGAATTGAACTGGAAATGGCGGATGCCGCTGTTAACTTTGTTAAAAAGGACAGAGCTGCCTATACGCTTGGCCTTGCAGATGATTTCTTTAACCTTCATTACCCGGATTGCCAGGTCTCATCAGCATTAGTTAACTGGTCACAAAATATTACTATGCAGGCATCTTCACGGGCTGCAGTAGGATTATTGCTAGCCATGAGGGAAGATCAGCGGGAAGAGCTTAAGCTGATCAATATTCCGGTATTGATACTACACGGTAAGGCTGATGTAACTCCACCTCCTAAGATCAGTGCCATACCGACACACTATCTGCTGCAGAATAGTTTACTAAAACTCATTGAGGGCCAACCACACGGTATGTATATCATTGGGGTCAATTTGCTAATTCCGGAAATTACATCATTTATTAACAGCAAACATTAGTATTTAAACACAGTTATTTAAACTTGATTCAAATCTGCGGGATCATTAAGGTGCAAGAAGTTGCCTCGTTCCATTTAAAATCCATAATTCAACTATGCTTCGAATACGAGTTCGATAAGTTTTATCTCATAAAAGTTATTGATGGTTAGGGAAAGTTGCCCAGATGGTTATGGCGCCGCTGTTTTCATCGAAGCCGCCATTTATCATGTCCATGCGGCCGGGTTCGGGATAAATCTCGTTTCCGGCCAAGGTTAATGATACAGATTTGGCTTTCTTTAACTTTTCTTCGATTGAGTTACCTGGCAGTTTCAGATCAGCAAATTCCTGTTCGATGAGTGAACAAAAGTTTACAAGGCAATAAATCAGCCGAAAGCTTTATGTATTAATAAGATTAATTTTTTTGTTAATCGTTTACGTATATTTAATTGATTGCGAATGAAGCAATAAGCAACCATCATGCGGAGTTAAATATATTTAAATGCATATATTATGTTACCAGAGAAAATAGCCATTTTGTATGTAGATGATGAGGAAAATAACCTGTTCTCTTTCAAAGCTACATTCAGGATTAAATATCGGGTGCTAACTGCGATAAGCGGAGATGAAGCGCTGACCATACTTGCCACTCAGCATGTTGACGTTATCATCACCGATCAGCGTATGCCAGGAATGACCGGCATCGAGTTTTTAGAAAAGGTATTAGACATGTACCCTGATCCGATGCGTATACTATTGACAGGGTACGCGGATATGAACGCTGTAGTAGACGCTGTTAATAAAGGCAAGATCTTTCATTATCTCAGCAAACCTTGGAAAGAAGAAGAATTGGACGAGGCAATTAACAAGGCTTATGAAAAGTACCTGGAAAAGGTGCATTTAAAGGAAATTAATTCAAAACTGGAAGAATCTAATGACCAGCTTGAATTTATGCTACGGCAAAAATTACTGTCCTGATCTGTTGCTACGATGAGCCAATTGTGAGCTGCTGGACTAGCATCCGTATTTTATCCGGGCTTAATGGTTTCTGAATTACCGTTTTGACACTGACTAGACATTGTAATCGGTTTAAGTCGCGCGGATCAACGGTAGCAGATAATACAGCAATATGATATTTGTCTGGCACATGCAGGCCCTTTGCCTCAAATTCCCGTATAAACTCATAGCCATCCATCAAGGGCATTTGTAAATCGAGCAAAATAATGGTTAGCCCGACCGCTGTCAGGCTATTTGTGCACAAGTCATTAAGGGCGGATTGCGCGTCATTAAAGAGATAAACAGGCGTTTCGCAGTCATATTTATGGATGATTCGTCCCGCAATAAAACAGTCGAGTTCACTTTCGTCAATGACAACAAATGATATTTTCATAAGGGATCAGATAGAGGGAATGTTAACTTTGAACGTAGTACCTTGGTGCATCACGGAATTGACTTCAATTTGCCCGTCGAGTTTGAGCAGGGCACTTTTAACATTATACAAACCGAAGCCGGAGCCTGGCTCCTGTGAACTGGCACGATAAAAAAGATTAAAGATCTCCCTGATATGACTTCCTAAGATTCCGATCCCGGTATCTTTTACAATGATCTCTACTGCATTGTTAGTTACGCTAATAGCAAGCTCGACGGCTTTATTAGTGCTGTTTTTTTCCTGGTATTTAAAGGCGTTGGATAAAAGATTATTGATAATTAACTTTAATGGCAGTTCGTCACATCTAAACTTTTCTTCCTGGTTTATAGTTATAGAAAAGCTAACGCCCTTTACACGGGAAACCACCATATAGATCGATTTCATTTCCTCTGCAATGGCATTAAAGTCTATTTCTGTAATTTTTAACTCGCCCCGTTGTAAACTATAATAATCGTGCATACTGATGATATAGTTGTCCAGCTTGGTCAACGATTTTTCCATCAATTTCAGGATTTCTTTAATTTCATCCACGTCGTTTACGTCCATGGCGATATTAATCCCCCCCAATATTCCAGATATTGGCCCCCGAATATCATGACTTACACTGTAAGCAAACTTGTTAAGTTCGGCATATGCCTTTTGCAGTTCCGTATTTCTGATGGCAAGCATCGAGTTGGCCATGTAAAACTTGTCGGCTTCGGCAATGGCAGATAGTATATCAGATTCTGCCCATGGCTTTTTAACATACCTGAAAATATTTCCTTTGTTAATAGCTTCTCTGGTCGAATCAATATCTGTGTAAGCTGTTAAAAGGATACGTACAGGTAGGGGATGCGTAACACGGATATCTTCAAAGAAATCAACACCGGTTTTCCCAGGCATGCGTTGGTCGCAGAAGACCATTCTGATATCTGGGTGCTTATATAGCACATGATTTGCATCAGCAACATTTAGCGCGGTAAAAATTTCGTAATCCATCCGTAAGGTTGCTTTAAACCCTACGAGATTATCAGGTTCATCATCCACATACAAAATTTTTATTTTGTCTGACATATATTTAAGGTTTATATATTTATTATATAAGATATTGGTATTCTTATATTTAAGGTGGTGATTACTCTTTATACCTATCTGCAAGCAATTAAGTTTTCATTAAATTGTTTTTTTTAGGAATTCGTATTTCGATTTCGGTTCCCTGGTTAGGTTCGCTGTAAATGAGAACCGTTCCATTGTGCTTTTTGATTGTGTTGTAAACAATGGACATACCCAGTCCCGTTCCTTCTCCTACATCTTTAGTGGTAAAGAATGGTTCGAAAATTTTTTTCTGCGTGTCTTGGTCCATACCGGTTCCATTATCCCGGAAGCGAATAATCACAACCTGTTCGTCACTCGCCGTGGTGATTGTAATTATACCGCCAGTCTTTTCTCCAAATCGTTTTTTGATGGCATAAGCCGAGTTTGACAGAAGGTTTAAAAACACTTGGTTTAGTTTTCCGGCAAAACATTGGATCTCGGGTAAGGCCCCTAATGTCTTATTAACCTGAATGCCACTTAGTAAGTGGTTTGCAATAATGATCGTTGATTCGATACCTTCGTTCAGGTCTGCCAGTTTAAGTTCATCTTCGTCCAGGCGCGAAAATATTTTCAGACCTTTGACTATTTCAGCTGTACGTTTGGCCCCCTCATTAATTCCCTTTATCAGGTGCGTAATTTCAAGGGTCAGATAATCGTATTCAAGTTCCTCTTTATAATTTCTTATCTGTTGCTGTTTGTCAGCAACGGAAATATCGGCATAACCGATTTCTTCAATTTTTCCCAGCGCGTCCATCAGCAATTCCACATTTCGTTTTAGTGGCTTAACGTTCGAGGTCACAAAATTGATTGGATTGTTGATTTCGTGTGCAATCCCTGCAGTAAGCTGACCTAAAGAAGCCATTTTTTCTGATTCAACAAGCTGGGTTTGAGCTTGCTTTAAGTCATCAAGTGTTTTGTTGAGTTCGTGATTTGTTGCGATGATCTCGGCGGTTCGCTCTTCCACTTTATCCTCCAGAACGATGTTTTGTTCCCTGATGATACGCTCGTTTTCTTGCAACACTTTTACCGTTTCAGCCTGCGATTTTTCTTTATCCGCTTTAAAAATATTAATCCTGTCAGCCAAAGCGAGGGATAGGAGGGTGACCTCTAGTGCTGTGCCAACCTGCATCGTATAATTGGTTAGATCGTTATAAGGTAGTACCCCCAGATTGCGTAAAACGAAAAGAATAATTCCTAGCAAAAACAGCGTCCAGCCCAGCAGAAAGAATCTTGCAGGACGGTAACCATTAATTGACAGGGCGATCACAACAATGTAAACACTTAGTGTTAAACAAAGTGCACAAATATCGATCATGCGGTAACTGGCTAGATCAAAACCCGCAAAACGCAACAGAATAGCTGCGCTATAGAGTAGGATGATGAGCTTAAATACCAGGCTCATTTTTGGCATGCGTTTCTTTACGCCTAAAAAAGACTCTGCAAAGAGTAATAGCGAAATGCCTGCTAACGCCGGGAATAAGATGATTCCCAGGTTAAATAAAGCTGGATGGTTGGGAAATATAAACCGGTAGGTATAACCTGATAACGAGGTTTGGGTAAGACAGATAAATAAAGTATAACAGACATAGTATAAGTAACTGATATCACCGGTAGAAATAAAAACAAACGTATTATACAAGATCATCACCAGCAGAATGCCTATTAATAAGCCCCACAATAGGTCTTTAATCAATTTGGATTCTGCTATTTTTTGCGGCGTTCCCAGTATGAGCGGCAGTACCATCTCTTCATTGCTGTGTACTTTCAGGTAAAATACGGCGGTACTGTCGGGGGGGACCGGCATGTCAAAGACAAAGTCCTGATGTTTATATTTCCTTTTATTAAAAGCGTTTTTATCACTCAAGTTTTCGTTATGGTAAACGCCGTTCTTTGGGTAGTAAAAATTGCAAATATCCAACGTGGGATATTCCAGGTTGAGCATTAACTGGTTGGCCCCGCTTTTGTTCTTTACGACGAAGCGTAGCCAGAAAGATGAGTTGGTTAATTGAAGGTTGGGGACCGCCGTTTGCGATAAGATAAATTTTGAGCTCTTTTTTACGGCATCAAAACTAAGTTGATTTCCGGGGTCTTCGAGAATAGCGATTTGCTGCCCAATAACAATGTTCTTTCCGTTAAAATGGATTGCTGTTTGCGCCCGTCCACGAGTTACATTAAATATTTGAAATAGTAAGAGACATATACAGAGAAGCCTGATATTGATTTTCATAGTTATGATTTAATTAATAGAGCGGGCGGTAATTAGTTTATGTGGTCAAAAAAATAGGACTTCTTTTAAAGGCAATCTGTAGGCTTTAATTAGAGGTTCTGGCGCAATAGCAATTTTGGTAAAAAAAACTTCCGCATCGTTATCCCCGAGTCTGGTAATTTCTTCAAAATCTTTCCGAAGTATGCTAAGCTCCCGGATCGTACGGTCGCTTAATCCGGCGCCACTACCATGTAAAACTCTCGAAAATAAATAGAAGGGGGATATAACCGGGTGAACGGCCAGGTTTAGCCCGGTGGCCTCTAGCCAGAAACGTTCCATTGCACGCCCGCCCTCAAAAAAGTTTTGGTGATTATAGCCCGATAATGTGATCATACAAAGTGCCGACGCGGTTTTTACGATTCTTTTAGCCAGGGAGTCGAAGCCATACCCGCCTTCTAACTGATTAATCGTACTGATTACTTTTTCGTTCCTGATCATGCTAAGTGCCGCCAATTGCGAGTTAGTAAAGCCCAAAGTTTTAACGTCAATGCCATCTCTTTTAAGTTCTGCTTCCTCAGAGGTCCATCTCATTTCATGATGTATAAAATCATGATGCCCTGCCGGGTTTAAGAGCCGGGCCCGATCACAGGCGCCGATGATCTCCCCCAATCGGCTTAATGTGTTTTCGTCGGTAAAATATTGAAAATTAGCGCCAGGAATAGATTCTGTAATTTGTGAAAGGTGGACTAGGGCGTCTTTAGGAAGATTGGTTTTATCGGATGGGTTTCGATTTGTATGTCTTTTAAAAATATATTTATCAAGTTCGAGTAAGCCAGTGGCTGGTTTTTTCTCTGTTTTTTTGAAACGTATTGCTGCGATTAATTTTTCGTTTGTTTGATCAGGAAGAAATTCATAAAATGCCTCTAAGCCTTTAGCAGATGCATGGATATACAAGTTTTCATAAGCAGCGCCAAATGAAATAAAAGAGGCATTTTTTTGAAAATCACCAAATGAAAAAGATCGATATTCATCGTGATAAAGAAACAATGTTCCTTTATGGTAAAGCCATTTCCATGGCTGGTCATTTCCGGTTGAGGGTGCCGCGCAAGCTGCTAAGACGAGATTGGCAATGGTATCTCTATCGGGTTCTATTGTTGTTTCTGCATGCAGCGGTTGATATTGATCTGCTATTTGTATCATTTCAGTTTCCTGAAGCGGTACAAAAGGATTTACAGGTACCTGTGATACGAACGGGGCAGGGGATTTATCGCTAACCAGTTCGTCCAGATCAATATAATATCTTCCAGAATCATGAAACTGATCTAAAAGAATGCGTCTGCATACATCTGCGCCTACAGCACCGCCTAATACTACAGAACTAGCTAATTGCGGCCAGGTATTAATAGTTTGTTCTACCTCAATCATCGAGGCTTTAATGCGTAATGACACGTTTTCTATGCCAAGCATTTGTAAAATAACCGGGATCTTTTCCTCATTGGTTAAACCTTTAATGGTTTCGGGATCAACATCTTCAATTTGGCCATGTAGTATAGGGCGGTTCGGCTCCAGATCAAACCGTTCCACATCAAGCATGCCACGGTCGCTGGTATCCATCACCACCGGAATTTGTAACTCCCTGGCTTTAAAGCGGGAAATTATCTTCATGTCGAGGCCATCACACTCATCCACCAAGATGTCGAGTTTGCCGCCCTTTAAAAAGAAATCGTCCATGTTTTTTTCGGTGAGGCCCTCAAAAAAGCAGGTAATGTTTAGAAAGGGATCTATTTCAACAATTTCGCGTGCAGTAATTATTACTTTGGGAAGGCCTAATTGATGGACACCCGTGCGTATCCGGTTTAAATTGCTGAGTTCCAGTTCATCAAAATCAGCTAGCCGCAATTCCCCAAATCCGCGTTCCATAGATAGAGTAAGTGCAATTGACTGGCCCACAGAAAGGCCGATAATCCCGATCTTTTTGGTACTTAGCCGATCACGTTCAGCTTTAGTTATTTTATACTGATTTCTATTTGTACGAACTTCAATGTATTCTTCCTGATCTAAAAGATGTACAAGCCGCCCGCTCCATGAATAAAATACCCATACGCCATAGGTTTCGATCGAAATACCCGCCAAGTGTTTATCGATTAGCTGTGGATATTCATCAGCTTTAATTTTAACAGACGGGTTTTTACATTTGATGAGTTCCTGTAACTGGCCGTATATTTCGTCATGGACATATTGGACTCGGTTATCTTCAAATAATTTTGTCAAAGCCGCCAGATCTACTGGATTGTTTAGTTTAAAAAAAAGAGGCAGATGAAGATCTTTCGAAGCGGCAGATTTTTGCAGGGAGCTAAATAGATTATTCATAGGTCAGATATAGATATATTAAACGTTAAACAGTTGAATAGGTTATAGTTATTATAGAAATTCTGTAGGAGGTTCGCTACTGGTATCTGCTTTTTTAGATTGCTGAGCTGAGCAGATAAATTGGATTAAATCCCATTGGTCGAGCCTCGGAATTCGTAATTTAAATTCTATAAGAATATCTTTTTGTTTTAAGTTATTTAATATTAAATCATCGGGTTTTGAGCGCATTTCAAATATGGCATTCTTATCTTCGGTTTGGCCTGATGATAGTTCGTTCACATCTTTTAATATCATCGCCGTTGCGATAAGATCTAACTTGGGATAATAAAATGTGCCCTTATTACCAATACTGTCTTCCAGCACCATGCCGCAATTAACTACCGGTTTAACCGTATAGGGAGCGCATAAGGCAAACAGGGATCGTAGCCCGATCTGGGAAGAAATGGCAATTCCAGCTCTGATTAATAATGGCGAGCCGATACCGTGACCTGCCAGTTCGTGAGAATTCCATAATCCGCAAACTTCACCAGTCCCTGAAGCTGCATACCTTTGGATAAGTGCAGGAACTGATAGGTCTAATGCGCTGGTTGCTTCTTCAATAGGCAAGGGCTTGGCGCCGCCGGAAACATGCACCCTGGCGCCTCCATGTATATTCTTGCCGTTAAGCGATTCTACGACGATAACAAAAGCACCGGGGTTTTCGCTCCATTGATTCTTGGACGACGTTACCTTGGTGATACCTATACTGGTGAGAACCCTGGTATGCCCCTCAATAAATAAGGCGCATGTTTGCGGCTCATCGATAGCCCGGAAGGCCCTCAGCCTAATTTGAGGTATACGCTTTATAAAGTTCTCCATCAAGGTTAGTTATAATCGGAATATAGGTCTGACATTATTGGTTATTCGGCAAAAACGATTGATTAGCTACAAACAAATTTAGCCAATGAGTGCGTATTATAGTTGTGTTTTTTATTGAAAAATTGCCTTATGTGCTATTCAATAGAGGTGGCAGGAAATGCATTGATGATTACCTCGTTAGAATTGAAAAATAATATACATCATCCCCAATTATTTGGGTGCGGAGAATAAATATCCTCAAGTCCGCAAACTTGCAGAGAAAATAAAGATTCTTACAGTTAGCCAGAAAAAATCTATGTCCATCAATTAAAAAGCTGGCCTTTATTTATCTTGGATACGGAAGTGATATGCCTTAGTTTGGATGAAGTGAGACATAGGCATTAGGTGATCTGACGTTAACCTCTGGATCTTTTTTAAAACGGGTTTTAAAACGCCGTTAATTACGTCGATACAATCAGCTGGCCATATCAGCTTGAGCGGTACTTCGATGTGTTTGGGATCAAGCGGCATTGTTGTGGGGGAATAAAAAAAGTATTTGATTTGCGCTAGTAAACAAATACGAACTACTTGAGATCCGCTTACGAAACCCTAGTCCGCCTTATTTTACCTGAAGGCCTG
>Ga0116227_10014834_pt1 | contig 11733 bp, 7 predicted proteins | sample S1TSphgellanicum_FD_89693 | JGI IMG/M metagenome (GOLD analysis project Ga0116227, IMG submission 89693) | Host-associated microbial communities from peat moss isolated from Minnesota, USA - S1T2_Fb - Sphagnum magellanicum MG | ecosystem: Host-associated > Plants > Peat moss > Unclassified... | reverse complement strand
GTTTGTTTGGTTGGGTTGGTGGGGGTGGTGTGGGGTTGGTGAGAGGTAAAGCTTATTTAGGCTTTAAATGTTAGGGACTTACTCCTATGTTTCAAAAATATTGGTGATGGGCCAATCAAATGGCTTCTTCTAAAAACAAATTTGAAACAAAATAATAATAATTAGGGGAGCACCCCACACACTAATTAATAATGAAAAGCATGAATAATTAATTACCCCAAATTATAGATTCAAAAAGTGACTTGAAGTGTGAACCATCACTTACATTGTTAACACAATTTAGGGGTAGCTAGCCTAATTTGCTACCTTCGAATCTACAAAAATTTTAGATTTTTTTTCAAAAATCGAGAGGTAGCTAACTTCTCGGTAGCTAACTTTAGGGTGATAGCTAACATTTTTCTAGACTTTTAGTGGAAAAATGGGCTACCTCCAAATGTGGCCCTACCTCTATTGAGGTTGCATCTAACCATGGTAAATCTCCTATTCTATCTATTTATGAAGCAAGGTAGTTTGTTTTGTTTTTGCTTTGTTTTGTTTTGTTTTGTGTTCTCACACCAAGATCTCCCTTCCAAACAAAACCATGGTGATTCATTGTTGCATTCTTGGTATCTTTTGAAAGCTCTTGAAGAGTAGGGGTGGCACCAACTTGGGTTCGAGACTCCTTTGGAGCTAAGGTGTGGAAGATATTGATTTGTGAGTGAATTTTGTTGCTAGAAATTCCAAAAAAAATTAAAAAATTGCCTTAAAAAATTAGGTTTGGAAGGAAAAAAAATCAGTTGAGCCCTCGTCTTTGACACATTGCCGAATTTAAAAATTTTGAATTCCGAAAATGCTCAAAAGTAAAGAATGTGTTCACACTCAGGCCCAACCAATGGCACGGGCTACACTAGTAAACACTAAATAAGGGTGTTTGAGTCCAAATTTAACTTTTCCCAGGTTAAAGTATGGACACTTAAAGGTGCATTCACACTTGGTGTTAAGGACTCTAGTATTAAGACCCCTATTAAGACACCAAGCTAGTTATTCATTTAGGACCTAAACCTATTTATCACAAAGATTTTATGTAAGTTAGCATTCACTTAATATTAGACAATCACCCATTGAACATTGGGTGCCACCTAAGATGCCACCTAGATTTTCACTTAACACTTGACTTAACATTAGGTGTGAATGCACCTTGAGAGGCCATTCACTCAAGAAAGTAAAGGTACCAGTGCAGGTGGCCTGAAATAATGAAACAAGCAAAGCAATTGAGGATTTGAACTTTGATGAACCCAGAATTTGAACCCCTGCAGCATATAGGCAAATGTGAACACTTTGGATGAGAAAAAGCTAATGAATTGCCCAAAAGTGGACGAGGAATGTGGAAGTTAGAACACAATGTGGATGATTATTGGATGAGAAACGCTGTGGCCTCAAATGAATGGGGACAAAGCCACGGAACAGCAGGCGACGAGAAAACAAAAAGAAAGAAAGAGCGAGAGAGAGAGAGAGAGAGAGAAAAGAGAGGATAGAAATTCTGGCGGAGTTTTTACCTTCTTCAAGCATCTGGGAAGTCGAGTAGCCGCACTTTGCAGCAGCTGTGGAAATATGGACGATTCCACTTCTCATGTTGAGCTTCTCAGCAATCCAGAGACAAACGCCGCTGTTGCTGCTGCTGCTGCTCCTCCTCTTCAACAAACCTCTCAGAATCCTCCTGCCCTATTTTCTGTCCCTGGTGAATAAAATCTTCTCCAACTTCTTTCTTTCTTTCTTTCTTGCTGTTGTGATTGTCGTTTTTATGAAGAAAGGTTTTTGAAGGATGAGTCTATAACGGAGAGGGAGGTTTTTTTTTTAAATTTTCATTCATGGGGAGAGCATTGGTGTCTGCAGTTTTCTGGGGGGAGTTGTTGCTGAGCGTCGGATATTGGGTCTAAAGAAATGGGGGGATGTTAAGGGTTTCTCTTCGTATATGTGTCTTTAAGGGGAACCAAGTAGCTAACCCAATGGCTGTTTCTTCAAAATGTCCTTTGGAGATGGATGGGGTTTGAAAGTGTTTGATGACAGATAAGAATTTATGCATTGTTTCTTCCATATGGAGTGTGCACATCGCTGATGATGAGATAACTATCTCCTTGTGTTGTTGGTCCGGTCTAATGTGATGATGGGTGGGAGAATTGGTTTCGAGGTATGGGTCTGGAAGTACAAGAGAAGATGACCTAATTATTTTGGGTTCAGTTTTTTCCTTTGAATGCTCTTTGTGGGCCAACATGGGTACCACAAAAGAGGCTTCGATATGACCTTTCTTTCTGCATACTGGTGGTTTTAAAAAAGATATGGCAGAGTAGAATCCAAAAGAAGAAGGGGGGAGAGTATTAACTAGATTGATCCAAAAAGATGGCCTGATTTTTTTCTTTTGTTTTTTTTTTTGCAGGTGCAGTTTCTGGAGCTACAAATGTGCAGGAGGTTGTTTCTGCTGAGAGGATCAAGAGAGCACAGTCCCAGGATGCAGTAATAATAGAGGAGAATCCAAGTGATGATCTGGAGGAGGCCAGTACAGCTGAGAATCTGAAACAAGAGCCTGTTCTATCTGAGGAAGGTTCTCTTGGGGGCTTTGGAATAGTTGAGATTCCAAATGGGGATCTTGGCGGTGACATATCAAGAAGTCCCGTGGTTTCTTTGGAGCAACAAAGAGATGGGTGTGAAAGTCGGGAAGCTTCAAATTGTACTGGCCTCTTTTTCGATGACAAAGAGGAAACAGGTAAGAATCTTGAACTTGCAGTTATGGAAGCTTTGCAAACCCTAATATCTATTCTGGTAAGATCTGAAGACCGCATCTGATCAGGACAGATGGAAAGTAGATGAAGGAAGCTTTCACTACCAGCTATCAATGAAGAAATGGAATTGGTGCCAGACCATACTTTTTGGTCTTTTGGCCCCCATCAATCCCCTTGATGATGCTTGTCACTCAATGGGCACGGTCCAAATGTTAATTGGCTTTCTCTATTCACCATGTACAATGCAGCCACATTGTAATCTCATATGCTATCCTCTTCACATAGAAGTGTTGACCAGGATTATGCCTAAGTCAATGCACATTGTCCAATAGAAAATTCAAATATTCTGCTCACCTAGTGGCACTTTGAATCTTATAAGGTCCATCAGCTGAAACGGCTTTAGAAGAGTCCCAATGTGGAGTGGAAATTGGTGACGAATCATCACTCAAGGAAACTTTATCTGCTGAAATTGCTGTCAAGGCTGTATCTTCAGCCAGTAAGGTGGATTCTGAGGAGCTGGAGTTGACTGGTATGGCTGTAAGAGTCACATCCTCAGCCAATATGGCAGATTCCAAGGAACAGGAATCAACCAAGGATGAGGTTGCAGTGCCCATGCCCTTGACTCAAGTAGCATTTACTAAGGAGCTTGAAATCACTGAAAGTGTACTACTTGATCCATCATTGCCAAATGTTGGAAGCAGTGAACACCCAGAAGCAATTTCTGAAATTCCAACATCACTCTCAAAATCTGCTTTGAAAAACTTGGCAAAGCAAGAACGGTATAAAGAACTGAAGCAACAGCGGAAAGCTCTTGAAAAAATGAAACGACACCAGGAAACTGAGAGGAAGCGACAGGAATGGGTGCAAAAGCTGGCTGGGCTCTCTGAAGAAGAAATTGAAAAGGCAAAGCAGGAGAAGATGGAGCTCCGAACAGCTCGCAAAGATGAGCGGAAAGAAAGACGGGAGAAGCTTACACAGGCCCTTGAAACTGGCCAAAACATCGTAATTGACCTTGAATTTGGTCAAATGATGAAACCCAATGAAATTTCAAGCTTGTTGCAACAAGTATGTTCATGGCATCCTGATTTTTGAAGCTCTGAATTTTTTCATTGAGGGTTCAGTTTGAATTCATAGTGAATCTCTAAAAGCTAATCTGAACTGGTCATTTCTGAATTCCAGAATGATTAAGGTGATTCTTGCCTCACAGGTTTGGGGTCCATGGTCCTCTTTGAACCAGTTTTGTATATCATGAGTTGTTGTTGCCACCAGGGATTGACTTTTTCTTTGAACTTGGGACTATTTCCAGGTGATGTACTCATATGCAGCAAATGGACGGGCAGAAGCACCATGTCGACTTTCATTAACTGGGTGTACTGGTGATATCCATACACAACTGGAGAAGATATCAGGATTCAATAATTGGCTGCTTCACAAGCAGGAACGGTCATATTTGAGTGTGTTTGAAGATCGGAAGGAGGATCTGGTATATCTTACGGCCGATTCTGAGAACATCCTTGAAAGGCTTGATCCATCCAAGATTTACATAGTGGGTGGATTAGTTGACCGCAACCGGTGGAAGGGGGTGACTCTTGAGAAAGCCAAAAGTCAAGGCATCCAAACTGCCAAGCTTCCCATTGGTGAACATATGAAAATGCTTAGCTCTCAGGTATTTGAAATTTAAAAAATTCCTTCCACCCATCCCAACACCACATCTTGAGGGGGCAAAACTGTTTTGAAGTGTCAAAAGGTTCACAGCAGATTTGTGAGTATTTCATATCATGCAGCAAGCATCATATGCTTGTTATAATTGCATTATTTGAAGTTTTTATTCTGAAACTTTACAAACTCTTCTGTCTTATTATCGTGTTCCATTTACAAGAATATTTGCTTTCTTCTTTATCATGTGTCCGGAAAAATGATTGGGAGATTTCAGTTCCCTAAATTAGACCATTCTGTGTGTTTCTTTGTTTTTGTAGGTGTTGACAGTCAACCAGGTTGTGGAAATAATGTTACGTTTTGCGGAACTTGGGGATTGGTCAAAAGCATTATTTGCAGTGATTCCACCACGGAAACGGGCTGCTAAGGAGGTGCTTGAGAGTGTGGCAAAGCAGACCCGCATTTCCCCTGAACAGATATCTCAAAATGGTGAACAGGCCATGGATGCCATGTCAGAAGTGGGTGATGATTTTGTACTAGTAGATTTGGTGAAGGACATTGGCAGTGCAGAGTCAAATGTGGGTAAAGAGATTGCACAGTCATAACTAGACTGCCTTTACTCATATTACTTTAGAGTCTCTTTATATTCCTTTCCTGAATGCCAGAACTCTGGAATCTGTATTTTGAGACAGTTTTGTGCAAGATTTCTTTAGAACTTTATGGTGCTACCTAATCTGAACAACAATTGTGCTGCAATAACAATTGTCCCCTGAGATGGTTACCATTTTAGCCAACAAAGGTGAGGAACCAGCCCAGAAGTGCTTTTGTCTACACTCAATTGCTGACTGCAGGTTGAACTGTGTGATTCTAAACCTAGGAGAATATTCTATTAGGATCAGGTGAATGAAAATCAAGGATTGGCCTTCAGGAGCTTGTCATTCAGAGGCAGTTCAGACACATGCAAGGTGAAAGCAACTATGCAACCCATTTGCCTCAAAATTTCCTGAAAACCTGCCTTGCATTTGTTTTCCATTGAGGCTTTGTATGGTAATAGCCCAGAATTGCTTTGTCAATTAGCCTTAGCTGAATGTATCTCGTGCAGATCACAATGTCTATCAAGGAATAATAGGACTCACCATTGAGTGGGTCGTTGAGTGGTAGCTTCTGCATGAAGCATTAGTCATGAGTTTTTTGCTCCAATCCACCTTCTCCCACACTACTGCATGAAGCATTACTCATGAGTTTTTTTTCGCTCCAATACACCTTCTCCCACCTTCACACAGAACCAGGTAAGGTTCTTGTTCACCTTGTTCTTTGGGGAAACTCTGATCTGCAACTTCCATGTGTGCCTCATGCCTTGGATCCCAAACTTGATACTAGAGCTTAGATAACAATAATGTCCCATTGGACATGTGGGTTATGTAGATGTTCAAAAGATTGCATAAAAGTTAACTGCGCAACAACACACTATGCCATTCAAGAAAATCATGACATGTCCTACAATGAACCAATTGAGACATAATGCTCTAAGTGCAAGTGGACCACCACATAGGTCTCCAAGTTCTCCAAGATTATGGCTGTAATATTATTTTTTGTAGCATCCTGTTCCAAGGTTAGAAAAGTTGGTACATCTTTAATTCTTCATGATATGAATATGCATGTTGAACCATTGCTGGTTACTATCATTGTGACCAGTGTTGGCTGTTTATTTATTCTGCAAGGTGAAACCCTAATACTTGTGTAAGCATGGTTCTGTTTCTTCTTCTTTTGTTTCCATTTTCTGGCAAGGACATGCTAGAATTGTGGATCTGATCTGATTTGATGTGATCCTGCTTCAGGCTTAAAATGGAGACTACAAACAGGAGTGTTGGGTCTGTGGAATTGTGACCTCAAAAGCAGCAGTTCAGGATTTGGAAGTGGCTGAGAATAAATTTGTCTCTCTCTTTTGATGCTCAAGGAAAAAAGGGTTTCAACTTTCCAATTCTAGGTTACTGTAGTTCTCAGCAGATGGGTCTACTATTATAGTCAACAGGAAGAACTCTGAATATAACCCCCACTGAAACAACTCCTAAACTCAGGCAAGGAATATCTCACATCATGGAACATGGGGGTTGACTAATAAAGCTTCAGCTGCTTAATATAACTTGTCAGAGACTGTTTTTTTGGAGAATGGTTGCATGAGGAGGAAAAAAACCCTCCTACTTTTTAGCTGCATTGAAAACACCCCTCGCAAAGATCTGAATTGGGAGATAGACACAGTAGTAACAACATCATTTCTCCAAAACATTCTTCAGCTCTGTTTGGCTTCATGCTACTGTTTGTCTTGTTTAGCTTTTGATGGAAACAAGCTGTGGTTCTTGGCTGACCTAGTTTGAGCTTAGTGACCATGTAAAATTTTGTTGTTACAATTGCAGATTTTGTATTAGGAGGTGAAGATAGAAGAATCCTGCCCTTGTTCTTCTCCTTCAATTGGCAAGCTCCATTCTGTGTTCTGCTTTTTTTTTGTTTTCTTAAAATGCAGTTTCAATCCATTTTCCTACTCTCAGTTTTCCCCTCAAATTTTTGGCCTTAAAAGAAAAGCCTTGGGTTTTTTGCACGACTTTGTATCCAATTTTTTGGCTTAGATAGGGGATAAGATATGAAGAAGTTAGCACTACTATTGGATTGTTGCAGGAATGAAAAGCCAGATCACCCATTCTGGCACTATGCATTTTGTGGGAATGAGAGAGTATTTGGAGTGGCAGCCGAGGACATGGAATGTGGGTATGACTCTAGAGGGAATTCTGTCCCTTGTATTCTTCTTCGGATGCAGGAACGTCTTTATCAAACTGGAGCCTTGAAGGTCTGCATGGTTTTCTGTAAGCCCCCTTTTTATTTTGGTCTTTGTTTCCACTGCCTGTCACAATGCACATCTATTTGGTTTTGTGCCTTCCTCAGGTGGATAGATCTCCAGTGTATTTTCCTTGATGTCTACCTGTGATATATTAGCATCCATTTGTTGGCATTTCTTTCCTTAGACACATGATCAGAGTGTGCAGATGTGCAGCCCTTGTCTCCAGATGTCTTCCTCTCATAGTGTAGATATCTACTCCAGTATTGCCCGTTTTGACTCTCCACAATACCCATCAGGCAGTTCTTGTTAGCTTTTAACTTCTAGTTTCTGACCATTTTCTAAGAGCAGAAAAGCCTCCCTTTTTCTCTTCTTGATCCCGCAGGTGGAAGGTATATTTAGAATCAATCCAGAGATTACTCTTGAGGAAAGTATACGGGATCAACTCAAAAGGGGGATTGTACCTGCAAATGTCGATTGCCATTGCCTTGCGGGTCTCATCAAGGTGCTTACTAGAGTTTGGTTTTTTGCTTGCTCTATTGAGTTCAATGGTGAATGGTTGTTGTCAGTAAGGTGTCTTCCAACCAGTGCCACATTCCATGTGAATGATAGTTTCTCTGTCTTGGAATTGTCAACAAGATGGTAGGGTTAGGATATGTAAAATCTAGAACCACAAGTGCAGAACCACACAAATTTCTATCAAGTTTCCGGATATAGAACTGAGAAGTTCTAATAACTCTTTAAATGCAGGCATGGTTCCGTGAGCTTCCAGAAGCCATACTGGATGTATTGACACCAGAGCAAGTGGCAGATTGCCAGAATGAAGAAGATTGTATCGCCCTTTTGAAACTATTGCCACCCATGAAAGCTTCTCTGCTTGATTGGGCTGTAAATCTGATGACTGATGTCACCCAAGAAAAACACATGAATATGATGAATGCACGGAACATTGCCATGGTTTTTGCTCCCAACATGACCCAGGTTTGTTCTTTTTTTGGCATCCTGAAGTGCAGACTGCCATGTCTAAATGCCGCTTGCAACCCCATAACTTTGTGCAAGATTTGATTATTTTATATTCATTTGTGGAAGTTTGATCATAGCAAGTGTGACAGGCAATGAGGTAGTGATTCCAGTTTTACTCTTGTACATCTGTGCTTCAATGTTCAGGTTTCCTTTCAACCAACTTTCTGAGTTCTTCCTCTAAATGATACCAGGTTGATGATGTATGTCACTGTTTTGTTCAGGTGGGAGATGCAATGACAGCATTATTGCATGTAGTTGAAGTGATGAAATTCCTTGAAATGCTAATTTTAAGGAATTTGAGGAAGCGGGTAGAGGTGGCTGCATCAGATTTGCAACAAGCTAATTCATTGGACTTTGAAGTTGGACCTCACATTCTCAAGGATGCAGAAATTCCAGAGGGTGACTGTGGGGGAGTTGTGCTGCTTGATGGTCTAGAGCGCCAAAGTTCAGGACCAATTGACAACAATCCCTTGATGGATTTTGAGTATTATAATTCCAACAACCCGACTGTTGTAGTCAAGAAGCACAGCCGAAGGAGAAGGGCGAAAAAGGGGAGGGTGCATCAAAATGGCACCGATACTGACAATGGCAATGTGGAGTCATGGTATACATAGAAAATCTCTCCATGGCAACTCTTTTCCCAATTTCTACTATCGGAATGACAAAATTTTCTGGAGATTATCATGAAGATATCTTTGCTCCAGAGTCACTCCAGATCAATCAGAGAGGGCGAAAAAGCTTATAAGAGGATTGAGCTTCTCTCTTCTTGGGTAGGGTTGTAGCAAAGCAAGGAAATGTTTTGGTGGCAATTGTAGGTTGTAGATTAGGAAGCAAATGTCAAGCAAGAAGGATCAAAGGTCAAGATTGTTGTATTTTTGAAATCACCCATGTGCAATTGGCTTGTTGTTAAGATTGTCTACCCTTATGGTTCACATGTGACAAGATGTAGTTCTGTAGATGGTGGGTGCATGGGCAAAATTTAGCATTTGAGAATTCAACTTTGGCACATTCTAAAACATGGAACTTCTTAGTCCATTAAGTTTGGGAGAAGTTTGAACCTTTTTTTGGGTGTCTCACCATTTGTACATATGTTAAACATTATCTAGTTAAACTCAAAAGACTTTACGCATTACTCCCTACCTCCATCATCCCTTAAAGGTCCATCCATTAGTGTTTTGATTCTTTAGCCTTTTGCTTCCCTTTGGTTATGCTTTTAGTACCACAACTTGTGTTTATGAGTTTTAGTTTGTTAGCTTGAAGTGATTGGGAAATGAGACATAATAGTGTTGGAGATAGTTGGTGATCAAGCTTTAGTCATGGCGGGAAAAAGGCATTTTGCAAACCCTAAGAAGGTCCCATTGTACGTGACATTCTCGATTCTTCTTGGTATTTACATATGTCCAAAAGGCATGTATCAAAGGAGCTAATTCATTTTGGGATATCAATTCATCACCAAGAAGTTGACCAAACCCTTCTCAAGTCCTTTGGGGGATAGTAAGTGGTTCGTGATGGATTCATAGTGCGTTTCCAAAGCAAAACAAAAGGATCCAAAACTACTCCAACAATATGTGAATATTTTAGGCAATTTGCATGTCATTTTACATATGTATGATTTCCAAAATGCATGTGTTGCAAAAGTATGTTACTATGCCACACTTGCACTTTGTGTCATATGCATGGGGGTCTTCATTCTTGGATTAAGAAGGGTTGTTTGATGAAAAAAAAAACTTAAATTTGTAAGGATTGGAACGAGGCCTCTACTATATTCAAATATGTTTAAAAGAGGTCCTCAAATCAATGAAGAATCAATGTGATAGTTTGAGGCCTACATACTTACCTTCTATTTTATCAAACTCTTTCTCCTTTGGAGGTATTTGTGTCAAATATGACATCTAGCAATCAATCCCATCAAAGTCCTTCAACATTAAAATTTTGGTAATCAATCTATTATATGAAAACTTGGTGCAAAAATGATCAAATTAGTGTTGTGTGTAAGTGTAAATCATTTACATTTACATGCCCAAATTTTTTATTTTTACATTGCTCATCATATATATATATTCTCTTATTAGAACCTGGTGGTTGGGGGAAAAAAATGGATTTATGAAATGAACACTAATAATCTTTAAATTTTAATTGAAGCTTCTTTTCAAAAATGTGACAAAGAGGTAATAGTGGTAAAAGGGATGAAGGTTTATTAAAGTAATAATGTCTTCTCCCCCTTTTTATTTCTCTTGTAAATTCTGATATGGTTTTCAATTTTCATCATTACTTGTGTCAATTTCAATTTTGATTTTATTATTTAACATTTTAATGCATGTTTTCATGTTATTTCTTGAAAAGGTATTGAAATAATACTTTTTTGAATAATAATTTTTTGGATTACCAAAACACACACACACACACACACACACACATATATGAATTAATTGAAACCATAAACTCTAGATGAATCCAAAAGAAGTTACACAAGATGGTGTAAGTGATTGTTGCATGCCCTTACATAGTGTTGTCTACGTGTTTTTGACCATGTAAGTGTAAGAGCACATAATATAAATTAGTTGTGAGTGCATCCCAAAACTCAATTTTTTTTCCCTACCATTTCTACTAACCTTTCAAATTTTATTTTATTTTTAATGTTTCACAAATAAAAGTTATATTACCAACATAAATTTATGAAAATATTTTCCTTTAATCACTAATAATTGCATACAATATAATATAAGATCACACTTTTGGGCAAAGGATTTGGGACAAAATATGGTGCAATTGGTGAATGTCATTTTATTTTATTTTTTGAAGAACAATTACAAACCCAACCTAACAAGTCATTGGCATTCCCAATGGCAAAAGACCAACAAGACTTCCACCTACACACAAATGGGCTTTGAGGTGCCTAGGTCTTAAACAAAGGCTTTACCATAGAACTATCACATTGGTGTAGTTGGGGGATATTTTGATTGCACATTTTTGGGTGTGTGATGCCTCACCTCATTGCTTGAATAATATTTTCATTTCTAACTTTATGCATCACCATTTTTGGCCCAAGCTTTTACAAGAGCTTGGGTATCTATTGTGATTCATGTTACATAATTTGGGCTTTGCACTATTATTCACAATTACCAATAATAAAATGATGAAAAAATGAGTTGATTATGTGAAAATTAAGTTACATTTGAATTGAAATTCAATTGAAAAAAAATGAGATGCAAATTGATGCACAAAATATTGAAAACATGTTTGTCATTTCCATCATTCATGACTATGGTGTTGGGAAAAAATAACTTCGAAAAAAAACCTTCCCATTTCATTCAAAATTTGTTTTAAATTGAAATTTATTTTCATAAGATGAAATTACAAATGTATCTTCAACTTGTTTATCTTATACCAATTTTGATGTTACCATTGGGATTTAATTAGTTGTTTTTCATCCTAAATGTTTTTTTTTTTTTTTTTTTTTTTTTTTTG
>Ga0116227_10014833_pt1 | contig 11733 bp, 11 predicted proteins | sample S1TSphgellanicum_FD_89693 | JGI IMG/M metagenome (GOLD analysis project Ga0116227, IMG submission 89693) | Host-associated microbial communities from peat moss isolated from Minnesota, USA - S1T2_Fb - Sphagnum magellanicum MG | ecosystem: Host-associated > Plants > Peat moss > Unclassified... | reverse complement strand
TTTTTTTTTTTGGATTTGTTTTTTTGGATTTTTCTCCCCTTCTCTTAAATTAACAAAAATGAAGAAACAAAATAAAAAATAAAAAATAAAAAATGGGCAAAAAAATCTAAGGCTATGTATTTGCTTCTTTTTTTATCTTTTTTTTTTTGGATGACGTCTGGCCAGCAGCTCCGGGGAGCATTCACAATAACTGTGCAGGAGGAGAGGTTGCTTCCGGTCCGAAGTAAGTAATGGCGAGGGGGGGCACAGGTGCATTATGCACCGGGTTCACACTAGTTACAACTTAACTATAAGTGAACAAGTTAACTATGAGTGCACTATGAACATGTGAATGTGAATCCATGTGAATGAACCCCATTCATGTGATCATGTTCAATGTTGGCATCCATAACAAAATAAATGTCTCCTCTAAATGTGAAGGCATTTTACACCTCCTCCTAGGTGACTCAACACTTAACAAATAGAAGTAAAAAAATGTTTGACAATTCCTCATCAAACTCATGTTCCAATCCTATTTGTTCGAATCCCTCCTCGCCTACAACTAGCCCCAGTTTAGAATTATTAATTCGAAATAATCTTTTAAAAGCACTTGTGAAAGTCGAAAGCAACTCACCCCCAAAATCTTCCAATAGCAAATGAACTTCACATGACAAAAATCACTTATCGTATAAGGTTCACTACTTTGGCATCCTTTTTTGCCTACCCTACTTTGGTCATTCTCATAATGCTACCTTTGATTGGCATAAATGATTTCCAAACCATAAATAAATTATAGAGACAACAGATTCATGACGAGGAGATTGTTGAGATAACAAAATTTACAATGATATGTGAAAAACCTTACTCACCAATCACCAAGTGCACTTAAAATAGTGAGACAATGAGGAAAGTTTTGAACATGCCCAAAAAATTAAAGTGTCAAAAATTGTTGTTGTTGCTAGGATGCTTCTTCAATACTGAGATTTTCTACCACCTCAATTTGAAGATGGCACCACCAGTTTTTTTTGTTATTGGGCATGCATGGTCTAAGGTGTCTTCCCAACATAGAAGGTAGTTACATCATCCAGCATCACTCTGCAACCTACAAATGTTTAATTCCAGAATTGCGGCCGTGCTTTAAAGCGAGTTAACACTTAACATTCACTGAGTGAGGGCCATTCCCCATTCCTCAAAGGTTCAAGCTAGACCGAAATATGCCTCACTTACGCCCCTTATTTTGAGAATGCGCCAATCTGCTGAGGCATTACAACATTGCCTCCCCATTTGTAGTAGAGAAGGAGTCCGGTTCCGACTGGGTATTTGATAGAAACTTGGACGTAATAATATAACATGCAGCACAGAACCAGCAGCCTGACACAGACAGACAAGCCTGTGGCGATCGGAAACAGAACCATCCTAATTTAAGAATCCTGGCATCCCAAAAACTCCAGGAAACTCCATATTTGGTGTTCAGCCAGGGAGCCGAAAAAGACAAACAAAACAGACGCTCTCACTATACCTACTTGTGGTGGAGCTTCAAGCTGATGGGTCATGGTACGGTAGCCCTGGCTCGGAGCACGCAAATTAGGTCAGAAAAGTAAGTTTGCCCATCATCACCAATGAGAATTCAACAAACAAATTACCCATTTACATAAATTTTTATTTTATTTTATTTTTGCGTTACAGTGGAAGCAAATAGAGGGACTGGAGGAGGGAAAAACCCCATGTAGGTAACTGTCTTGTCTGTCATTTACAGTGAGAATGCGGCTAGGTTCAAATGGGATCTGATTGGTTGGATGGTCCTCATTGGTGGTCTGCTCCCAGCACTTGCGCGTGAGTGAGCAGAAGACACTGGACTCTGTGTTTGTGTGTGAGTGGAGCACCGGAAAACAAGACGGGCAGTGACCGCTACGAGAGGAAAGGACGGCGGGGGAAGGAAAGAAGGAGAAGCACGGCGGAGAAGAGGCTGACGAGAAGGGGGCCGGGTGGGGATGACAGCCGTGAGGAAGGATTCATTGTCGAGCAAGCGAGTGAGGGAGGCGGAAGCGAGAAAGGGCTATTGTGTGAGGAGGTGGGCGTGGTGATCACGGTCTGTTTTGACTACGCAACAAGAGGTTGGGGAGGAGGGCATCACTGTGCGGTGTGCTTCGTCAGTCACGGAGATGCCGAAGAAGAGGAAGTCTGAGTATTCGGGACTTGATGAGGTCGAAAAGACGCTCCATACATCATTTTGTACGGCGGCTAACTCCATCTCGCACCTCTACACGCAGGCGCAGCAGCAGCAGAAGCAATCTTTCCATGCAGGGGAACGCCATGCTGTGGTTAGTGAAGGAGCAAATTCAAAGCCCCGGGAATGTTTTCGTTTTGAGGGGGGGATCCTAGGGTCGTAAAGTCGTGGCGTGGCGGTTTGAGTCCTGTCTGATGGTTTGGAATTCTTTTTAGGGGTTGCTTTTAGAACTCAGGGGTAGATGTGAACCATTACCTTCCAATTTTGTGCAGAATGTAGGTTGAAGCATAACCCTAATTCTGTCCCCCGGGGAGATAGTTACTGGGCTTCAATGGATCTGTCGAAGGGGCTGTTTTGCTTTCATTCAATCGTGTGCCCTTAATTGATTCTGGTAGGGGTGGGATTTAAGGATGTAACAATTGCGAAAATCCTTCCAATTCTTTGCAGAATGCAGCCTGGGCAGTAGGCAGTTGCAATCCTAATTTTTGCATCTGCTTGTCTGAATCTGTTGAAAGTCTGCATTGAAAAAAACACAAGTGAGGATCACTGTGGTAGGGAGGGAGAGGTGGAGAATGTCTGAGAAAAGTCTGCATCTTGGAGAGGTATGTTTAGTGCTAGGGTTTTGGCACATTTGCAACCACAAATGGGTCTGGTGTGCCAGGATGTTCTGCTAGATTTTGATTTCTGATGGGAGTGGCCATGCAGGGTTCACACAAATTGTGAAACTGTTGTTCACAACCAAACCATGTTGGTGTTGGTATAAATTCAGCTGTATGTTTGCTTACATTACTGTGACACATAGTTCTTTTTGGCTGTGATAGAGGTCAAAATTCTGGTTTGTGAATGGTAGTATCTCTCGTCAATTATGTGTGGAGGATGCACTTGCAGCCCAAGTGATCAAGATATGCAGTACTTTATTCCTGCAGTGGAACAATCTTGGATGTAACCTACTGCTCAGGGTTTAGGATGTGGATCTGAGTGCATTGTGCAGGTCACACTGCTGCCTTGGGACTGGATGTGATTTGGTTATCTGGCCATGAATATCATGCAAATCAAAATTGGCAGCTACACCCACATTTCTTCAGGGTGCTTTTTATAATGCAATTGTATGGAGTCAAATTGCAATGCTGCTGTATATCTAGATCTTAATTGACAGAAGGCAACTGCACCTTTGTTGACATCTGTGCTGGTTTTACACAATTCTCAGCATAGTTCAACCACAGTTTGGTAATACATGATGACTAACAATGCAGAGAACCCTTCAGAAAATTTTATGGAGCCCTCTTCCAGGGTTTGGCTTTTGTGGTCTGATGAGTGCTATTATGATTTGTAACAGGAGAAACTTTACTTCTGGTTACTGAGAGAGCACCAAGCTGGGTCCAACATATCAGTAGGGCAGATTCTGGGCTACCTTCAGGTGCATCTTCAAGGCCTAAGTGCTGATTTTGTGACCTTTGGTACTTGCAGCTGGGACTGTTGAGGTCTATGTTCAGCTGCTTTTTGAGACCCTGGTTGGAACCACCAAGCATGTCACAAGTATTATCTGCTTTCTGATAGTCAAGGGTACTGATAAACTGCTCATCCTTGCTGAATTTATGGCCAGTGCATATTGGTATTGGATCTTGCAGAATGAACTTGAGGGGGTGAGTGGAGATGACACAGCAATGTCGCCAGGACCTCAATCAGCACAACAGCAGCAGCAAGCTGTGGCCATTGCAGCAGGGTCTGTGGGAACTTCCAGGCCAGGTCAAATAGAGACACCAGCAGCACCTCTGGATCAAAGTAAAAATTCTGTTTTCACTGGTACTCTCACTAGTCCCATTAGGCAGGACTTGCCTGCCTTCAGTATGACTCCATCTGGGTATGGACTGACAAATAATAGTGGCCACCCAGGCAGGAGGACTGGTGTGGGCTTGGAGCAGCATGCAAATCTGGGTTGGGAGGAGGACCAAGGTGTTGCACCATATCATGATGCATCTGCCACTGCAGGGTTGGGTTTTCATCCAACTCAGCAGCAGCAGCAAGGCGGAGATGGCCACTCATTTGGTGCAAATGACGCAAGTATGGACATGCATGGAGGTGGTGTTGGGGATGGCTACTTCCATTGACATTAGTTTGGAGGAGCAACGGACATCAAAGGATGGCACCTTTTGCTACTTTTACCTTCATGTATGGGCACCCACTGAAACATGGTCTCAGCTTGACAAAGGCCCATTTGTAAAGTAGTCTTTGTTGAACTAGCCACCTGTGGTGTGCTGGTAGTTTGCACTGATTTGAAGAAATGTCAGCATGGTACACTTTTTTCATATCAGGGAGTCAGGCATAAACTTAGCTGACAAAAAAAGATTGTCAGTCTTGGGAGCCAATACCTACAGATTTGGACTAGGAAAAGCAAGAACACCGCCCAGATGACAACACAGCATTCAGGCGATTTTGAAACTCATGGAGTTTTCGAAACACACTTGAACTGCTAATTGAATGTCATAAAGGCTCGACAAATAAGTGTCCATCTGAAGGGTTGGAAACATGAATTGTCGCAGTGCTTGGTGCCCTCTCTTCTTCTCTTGCAACTTGTGAAGGAAGAGAGGAATGGGGCTTAAACATTGCCAAAAAGCAATTGGATACATGCCAAAAAGCCCTCATCACACCCTTGATATATTTAAAGTACATTTCTGGCGGCAACAACTCTTATGCTTTGACCTGCTCTGTAGTGTATGCAAGTTCTATTCTAATACATGGTGTCAAAAGATACCACCACTTCCATACACACCTCTTCCTGGTCATATTCTCCTAGCGAATTCCGGAAGCATTTAACATGTTGATTCAGACAAATAATAATGGATGTGCAGAGCATTGTGCAGCCAATTATAAAAACAATGCTCCAAATCATCAGAATTCAAAAATTAATCTGTTGCCCAATAACGATCTTAATGATATGCTTCATCAATGTTTAGAGGCATATGTTTGGACGTAGAATGATATGTTTTCTGTGCTTTACTTTCACGAAAGAAATGTCTGAAGTGGCCTCTAGAGCTGTTAGGGTAAGCACTCCCATCACCATACAGACAGTTCAGATCATGACTGGTTAACATATCCCAGCCAGTAACCATACAATTAGAACAAAACCTAACGCCCAGTTTTAAAAACCTGTGATTGGGTTCTTCAAACTTTCCATTCAAAGATGGAATTTGATTTGTTCGGTCATGGGCTTCGTAACTTACATGTGCCAAAATATGTAAGAGGTTCATTTGTCTCTTTGTGTTTGGCAGTGGGTGATGTCTGTGGGCCAGCACCCACCAGCGCACCAGTTGAGAATTCTGTCCGCTGGATGGGGTGGGATTTCTCATCTACTGGTTGAATATGTGTTGACTTCTGTTGACCTTTTTGGCGCTGACCTTTTCTTTGGTTCTTTTTTTCCCAATTTTGAGATCAACTGCCCAGCTACATACTACCTGCCTTCTTGGCCCTACCTACCAACTAAGAACCAACTCCCCCGTCCCTCTCACCTACCTACCTACTGGATTCACACTCACTTTTCCACCTAAACTTGTCACGTCATTCTTACCTACTTTCTCTCCCTCCCTCCTACCTACTTACCCAACACCTACATAGTGTCAATTAGAACCAATGAAAAATAATTTAAATGCAAGTATTGCATTCAATCGGCTAGCAATAAATTAGACATATTTAGGTCTCATGTGAGAGTATTGCACTTGCAGGCTCTTCTTACCATCAATGTCCTCATGAACCTCCACTTTGCACCATTTATTGCATATTGTACACAACATAATTAAATAATTCAATGCCTTGGGTTAAGAGAAAAAGATGATTATATTTTATACCATGAAATGGATCAAAGACGGATTTAGGGTTAGGTGGATGTTCCAAACTTTTATGACTTTTGCAAAACCATCCTTTTCAATATTAATAAAATTCAAGGTTAGGTTAATTTAGGACAAAAGAATCATGAACCACATATTGAGCAAATGAAACTCATTTTTTCTCTTTTGCAAGGGAGTGGAGACATCTTCCAAGTTGGAAAGATTCAAATTATAAGATAAGAGATAAATATTTTGCTTCACTTGTTAAAATTCTTAATTTCTTGAACTTTGATTTCTAATCCATAATTAGTTCATGTAAAATTATTCTTATATAGTTTTGCCAAGGTTATGTGTAAGGTTTTGTAGTTAGGGTTTAAGCTCTTTTGAAAGTGGTACATGTTTAGGGTTTAGTCTATAACAATACTTAAGGTTTTTTATTTTATTTGGATTTATGATTTAATTTAAGGTTGGAAAGCCTTGCAAGGAGAATTCCATCACTTTGGAGCATCAAAACAAAAGTATGTTTTTTTTTCCTCCCTTTCATTTCATTCATTCATGTGTAGTTTCAATTTAATTACAATTCAATTAGTTTCATGTATTGGATCAGCATATGAATATAACCTACATTTTCTTGATTATTGGAAAAGTTTATTAAATCAGCAAATGTTTGATTTTAGTTCAAGAATCTACATGTAGTTATTAATCCTAAATATAGGTATTGCAAGGTTTGGTCCTAGGTCTAATATGTGTTTTAATTTGAAATGCAGGTATTGCGTTTGGTTGAATCCCATGTCTAATGTGTGTTTTAATCTGAAATGTAAGTATTGCAAGGTTGGGTCCCATGTGTAGTGTGTGTTTTAGTTTTGGAATGCAAGTATTGCAAGGTTGGGTCCCAAATCTAGTGTGTGTTTAAGTTTGGTATGTGGGTATTGTAAGGTTGGGTTCCATGTCCAATGTGGATTTAAACAATTAGCATGTAGATATTGCAAGTGGAACATTCATATTCTTAGTGTTGTTATTAGTTTGGCATGTAACTATTGCCAACGTAAATTCCATGCATAATGTTTTGATTATGTGGGTATATATTGACTAGTTGTTTATTCTAATAGTAATCATGGTTTAATGAAGAAAAGGAATATTGTGCATGTTTGAACACAAGTTTATAGGTGTGGGCCAAATTCCCAAATCACAATCAATTCAAGTTCAAAGCCCAATAAAATTCCCTTTTCCAAATGTGGATTTGGTGTGGACTCAATGGGTGAAGCATGGGGACACAAATAAAGTATCAATCAAGATTGTGTACATAGCACATGCACGTGTCTGTGAGTTTTTGGAAAGCAAGCAAGGTGATGTGGAAACCAAGTGAAATGGAACACACACAAAAACATGCCCTTAAAAAAGGATATAAAGACCTCATCAATAAAGAACCACCTCCGCCATACTTGGTATAGTGTGATGTTCCATGCATTTTCTTTTTTTGTTTCAATTGTCCTTCACAGACACATATGATCATTACCATAGGTATGTTTTTGTAGGTATGATTGTGCCTATGGTCCTAATGATCATCACAATCACCAAAACCATGCAAGATTAATCAAATGAAAATGTTTGGCCACCTTTTCAATCAAGCAATTTTACACATGGCCCGATGTGGTGGAACTATGTTTTCACCATCAAACACACACCTAAACGAATAGTGAACTAGCACATGGCCAACAAGATCTTAAGTCATCAACTTGCATGTCACAATATGCACCTTGAATTTCACAATCTTTGAAAGATCGCATTTGGACTCAATTGAATTTAAGGCACACCTCCAAAAAAATTCATGACAAACACAAAACAATTTGGTGTGAATGCCAATAAAGCCACAATGAAGGATGACTTCATCTGACAACAAGACATTGCATATTTGGATTAAAAACATAAAAGAAGAAATTAGTGGTTGCACAAAAACCCAACCATTTTAGTTCGGTCTTGGGCTTTGCATTATTCTTAGCACGTATTTTATTTTCAAGAAGCTAACGAAATTAATGGAATTCAAGTCCTATTCATTCTAAACATCCAACTATTAATGCAATGTCAATCCATGTTTGCATATGTCCATAATGGAACAATTTCCATGGATGCTACATTTAGCACAAATGATTGTGAAATATCATTTTTTCACCTTGATGGGCTTTGATGTTCAATACACTAGAGTGCTTTTAGCATGGATCATTAAAAGTCAACAAGTTGTGAATGATTTGATTGAATGGCTCCAACTTTTGAAAGCAAATATTTTGTCAATTGTGCCTAATTGGAGACCAAGTTGTTTCATTATTGATGATGCCCCTCAAGAGTTATAGGCATTACATTGAATATGAATCCTACATTACCTCACTCTTCATAATTGTGTTCAATGAAGATCAAAAGTTTTCCTTGTTTAAGTTTTCCTTGTTTTAAGAATTTTCATTCCTATGAAGCTTACAATGTATTTACATATTTAGCTAATGTTAAATGTTGACCTACAATTTGTGTATGAATGCTTAGGATTTTTTGGGTTACAAATAACATCCCTATCTTCCCTTATGCGTGGCATGTATTAAAGGCATGGCATTTACATGTAATGGAGAAGATCAAAGATGTTGAAGTCCAACGAATAACCTTTCATGACCTACATGATGTGATGTATATGTCCATTGAGCCCAAGGAAAACATTGAGACTTTCAAGAAATGAGGAAAGATGAAAGTCATAGAAAGTTTTGAACATCATAGTCTTGGTGACTTTTGGACACATTACTTTTGCACCTATTATTACCAATTTGATATGTGTTCATTTTCAATTTTAGTCTTTCAAAACAAGTTTGTTTGATCATAATTTTACATCTCCTTAAATGAGTATGATCATGTTTTATCAACTAGAACATCGATCTAATTAATATTACATTGTGCATGCATTATGTTTAGAGTTGTGGATGATTGGCCTTCAACACATGTCACATTCCAACCAAAATACACTAGTGAACATTGAATCTTACCATGGCGCCTTAAGGCATTGGTTTTCACTTTAAACAAAAAGTCTTAGAGGGGAAATTGTGTAGGCTAGGAACTTGCATGATGATGTAAAAAAAGTTTGGATGACATCTTTTTATATTCAAGAAATTTGTTGTTTTTTTCATAAGTTAGTCCCAAGTGACATTGTTCAAACCTACCATCACCTTTTAATTTTAAGTGGGCATGGCTTTCATGTGACATTATGAGCAATTTAACAAACTCAAGACTTTGGACCCATCATGGTTACTCTTCCATGAAAACACACAGCAAACACCCTTCAACTTTGAAATATAGTTTGATTCAAAACATTCAAAATCACATTTAAAAAATAAATAAAAATAAAGCCATGGTTAGAAACAATTACCTTGAACTAAACAAGGTGATGTTGGTTCACTTCGTAAATAAAACATTGGAATGAGCTTTGTCAGAAAGAACATAAAAGTAGGGTTGAAAACTAAATGGATCTAAGAATCAAACCTTAAAACCATAGATAACAAAACAACCAAGTGAAGTTTTCATAAATGCCAAGGCAATGGGGAATGAAGATGTTTATTTTAAAGATGAAAATGGAGACATTTAAGAAAGGACTGAAGCCTTTGTAATTAATGAACTATAGTGCATAAAAAACTATCCATGATGTAGCATTTTTTTTTAATGAAAAACATGAAAGCTAGTGCCCTCTTTCATCACAACAACAATATTACAAGGAATGCTTGTCAACCCCACTCCATACACACCTTCACACTATGCAATTAAACGAATAGTTCATGTTTACTTTGGATAGTTGATATTCTCAAAAAAACATTTAACATGTTACAAGTTTGGATATGATGTTCAAACATTTGCCAATTTGTTGTCATTCACACACTTGTTGGCAAGGAAAAGTAGGGGCAATCCCTACACTCACATAGGTTGACTCTATTCCAATATGATGATGGGCAACATCAATGTCCAAATAGACACATCATATCTCAATGGACATTTGGATGTTGTGACCACCTTGATGACATCCCAATGCAAAAAGTACAAACCCACAAAAGAATGATTTTCACATCATTTTGATTACCAAATCATGATATGAGAAGTTTGTGATGTAACAACCAACAATGGGAAGAGTTTGTTAACATTGTGGTTTGCTACCATAATTAAGGATTATAATGAAAGGTTCCATGGAGGATTTTTCAAGTAAGGATTTAAGTTCATTCAATGATATATTGATGTATAAATGTTAGCTCCACCTCTATTGCACAAAGATAAGCATGGTAGAAAATGAACACTGTAAGGCATGCATTCACACATTTCTAAGAACTTGTTTAAGCAATTCAAAATTTAGAAGGGGATGAAGGGGGGGAGTTGATAACTTAAACAATAGCAAAATGACATATGTCAACATGGTGAATAAATATCAAAGTTCAAGAAGATTAGAAAATGACAACAAACATGAACATGGTGAACACCTTGTGAGTAAAAAAACCCAAAAAAAGACAATGAACATGGACACTATGACCACCTATCTAGTAGTAGAAAAAAAAAAAGATGATAACAAGCATGAACACAACGAACACCTAATGAGTGACATAAGAAAACCAAGAAATGACGACAAACATGAGTTGTATGAATATGGTGAGCACTTCATGTGGACAACACAAGACCAAAAGACAATGATGAGCATTAACATAATGAAACATGTGTCAAAATAACACCATGAGAAAATAACAATGAACACCTATGAAAACCACCACCACAAGCAAACAACAATGAACATGAACATATTGAAAACCTAGAATAACCACAAACAAACTAGAAGATGTTGACAAGCATAAGCATGGTGAACACCTAATGAGCAACACAAGACTAGAAGATGACGATGAAAATGAGTAATATAATGAACACATGGTATGAGAAACACAAGACTAAAATACAATAATAAATATTAGCATAATGAACATTTGTAAGAACACCACCATAAGAAAACAATTATCAACATGATAAACACCTAACAAGCAACACAAGAAAATCAAAAGATGATGATGTGCATGAATACAATGAACATTTGGTGCAAGTGACAAAATCACACGGAAACAACCAAAAGCACAATGACAAGGATGTACTTGAGCTCAAAAATAGGCATGCAATTAGTTAATTGTGAACACCATTACCATTGAGCTTTTGCCATTTGAGATGTTACAAAGGACAACAAACAAGTGTGATGTGAAAGGAAAGTTTTGCCTCTCCTCCCCCCTTCATGGCACAATGGAATTCACTAGATGTGAATTAGGGTTTGAATCACTTACCCTAGATTAACACATTTTGATTTTTTGGACTTCTGACTTATGACCAAATGGGCATTCTTTGTTTTCTTAAAGACAAATTGTTTGTAGGAAATGAAAGGTTGAAAGCCAATTGTGCCATTTTTAAAAAAATGCATACTAGCATGAGAATATGGCCATATTGTTTACTTATATAAGTTTAGGTGAATTTAGTTCACTTAATTACAAATTTTCTTTAAATATTTTTATTTGGGTTGTGGAAACCCAAGCAAGAGGGTAAAGGAATGGGGTTTCTTTAGTTTGGGGGGGGGGGGGGGGAAGGGATTATGAGGCATTGGGTAAACCGTATTGGACTAATGGGTGACCTTTTGAACAAGGGAGGAGGGTTAAAAAAAATCAA
>Ga0116227_10014832_pt1 | contig 11734 bp, 13 predicted proteins | sample S1TSphgellanicum_FD_89693 | JGI IMG/M metagenome (GOLD analysis project Ga0116227, IMG submission 89693) | Host-associated microbial communities from peat moss isolated from Minnesota, USA - S1T2_Fb - Sphagnum magellanicum MG | ecosystem: Host-associated > Plants > Peat moss > Unclassified... | reverse complement strand
CTTGGGCTTTCATCCCCGCTCTGCACCAACCGATTACTCAGATCGCACAGGGGAAGTGGCGATAGAACTGGACACTGTTCTAAGTCATTGAGACTACTCCTTTCATGCGACTTCACGTCGCACCGCCTGCTTGTAGGTCATCCATGACGGGCTGACAAAGCCCGATGCCTGGGCCTCGATCCACAACAGCAGAACGTTGATCCCGCGATAGGCCTCGCCGCTGGCGCGCAAAGGCCGGGTTCGTCCCGATGCTGCCAAATCGCCACCGCTCCACGGCTTCAGCCAGGGACGGGTGCCTTGTTCAAGTTCGGCCAGAATGTGGTCGGTGATGCGGCTGTGGGGGTCTTGCCTGATCATTGTCGTTACTCCCTTCCAATCCGCGCAGCGGTCATGCCGCGCATGACCCCTGCCGACCCGGCGAGGGGCGGAGAGAGAGGGGGCAAGGTCCGGTGCCGGGGGTGGTGCGGGCGCAGCACAGCGAGCCACGGCCCCAAAGCGGCACCTTGCAGGGAGAGAGAGGCGGCGCCTCTTTCTCCCTCAAAGCAGAATAATGCCGCGCCGCTAACGGCGCCCCGTGTTGGCCGTTATTACCGCCCCTCTCAAGCCAGCGGATGATGGCTGGGCTAAAGAGCCCAGTTCGATCTGACTGCCGCCTTGCGGCACCTGGCCAGTGCACGCGTCATGTGATGGGTGACGCCCTTCTCGCTCAGCCCAAGCTCTTCAGCGATGTCGCGATAGGTCTTGCCAGCCAGCCGGTGCATGAGGAACACCCGTCTGGTTTTGCGTGACATGGCAAGAACAGCTTTTCGATAAACACGCTGCGCATCTGCCTCCTCGATGCCCCAGGTCTGTTGCGGGGGTAAAGGTGCGTCGCGATCATCGATGGGAAGGAAAAGGCTTTGCTCCCTCCGCATTCGCCCCCAGCGCTCGATCAGCAGATTATGGGCGCAGCGACTCAAATAAGCAGATGGATTCTCCACACGCTCAAGAGCACCGTTGCGCAGCAATCGCGTGAACATTTCCTGCAACAGGTCGGGGGCCTCCTCGCGGCCTACCCTCGTTCTGAAATAGCGCAATAACCGCCCATGTTCGGCGCGGTAGAGTCGCTGGAGCGTGTCGTTTCTCAACAGGGGCGTCATGACCGCGCCTCCCGCTGCTTGTCCCCAGGGAGGGGTGCGTCGCGCGAGGCGCGATAGAGCGTGATCCCCGCCTCGATCCGGTCGAGGATGAAGGTGTCGCGCTCGGCCTTGGCAATGCGGATGTCCGCCTTCGAGTAGACTTCCAGATCGACCGCGCAGCGGTCACCACTCTCGCGCTGAATGATGTCGCGGGCGCGGCTCCAGCAGCATTCCTCCTTGAACAGGGGGTGATTAACGACCACCCAGAATTCATAGTCGGAAAAGCTGATCGTGCGCTCATCCTCATACCATGACGGCCGCGCATAGGGGCCGATCAGGATGATCCGGGTAATCTGCCCCGGCTCTGGCGCCAGCACCTGCTCTGGATCGAAAAAACTCCGCAGGATGCGGGTGATTCGTTCGATCTCGTGCTGCTTGCGACGGATAAGATGCCCGACGCGCGCCATCACCACTTCGCGCGCGTAAAGGTCGCCTGTCTTGGATGCTGTCATGGTAAGCTCGCACACTAGCGGTCCGCGCGCTTGAGGCGCGGATGTGCAAGCGATGTTCCCTGTGTGCCGCCGATGCGGTCTACAGCAACTGCCCGACCGTGATGGCCGAACCTACATGATGCCTGGCAGGTTTAACCCGGAGATGGCCGCCAGTCGTTCCACCTCATGCTGAAGATTATACCAGAATCGCCGATGTCCGGCAAGTTGCGCCCGAAGCGCCGCTATGGACGGGCGGCGGCTTCCAGAGCGGCGATACGTTCGGAACAGGCCTGATGCACGACGCGGCCCAGTTCCTCGACCCGCTCCCCCAGCCAGGTCAGCTCTTCCTCGCTGATTTTGTAATGCTTTGAGTAGCGGGCCTTGGTGTAGGCCTCCTTCAGCTTTTGGAACATGGCGCGTTCGCGGTGGACGGCGTCCGGCCAGATGCCGTAAAGGCGGCGGTCCAGCCCTTCGGCCAGCGACCGGAGGAAGGCAATGTTGTGGTTGTGAGGCGCGTAAAACGTCAGTGTGAGCAATAAGCCAGAATAGAGGCGTTCAGTCGCTTGGTGCAGCATGAAGGCTGCATCCCGATGCTCGTGCTGCGAAAGGAAAAACAGGAAGCCCTTTTGCGCACTGGCCGCTTGTGACATCCATTCCTCGAAATACTCCCGCGCGGCGTCCAACGCCTGCTGCGGTGTTTTCGGCTTTGGCGTCGTCAGTTTGCGGTCGCCTGCCTCATAGAGGGCAATCCCATCCTTTGCGACCTCCATGAAGAAAACGCGCCCATGCGCCAGCCCGTCGTTCACCTCATGCAGCGAGTGCACGATGAAATTGACCGGCGTCCGCAGCGTCTTTTCCATGGTGTAGGCGCGGATCAGCCGTTCCTCGGCCTTCATCCAATAGGCGGCCCGGTCGGTCAGCTCCTTCTGGCTGACGATGACCAGAATGTCGTAATCCGATTTGTACTGGTTCGCCGACAGCGGTGCATCGACCCAATCGTCGCGCGCATGGCTCCCGAACAGGATGACTTTCAGGATCTGCGCACCCTTGCGGGGGCCGGTGGCATTCTCCGTCGCCTGACGGAACTCGTCGAAAATCACCTCGACGATGCGCTCAAGCTCTCGCTGCTTCGTGGCAGGCAAATGGTCGAGGTCGGTGCGCATGGCCATGATTCTTCGCCATTCTCCCTTCCTTGGCAAGCGCTATCGCACTGCTGTCCGCACGCATGGCAGTGTATTTTTATGGCTTCGCCAACCAGTGGCTGTGAGCCAAGTGCTGTTCGGTATGCTTCGCGACGGGGTATGGCTGGCCTGAACCTTTTAAAATCCAACCCTTTTTCAAAGAATGCCCGCGATTCGAATTACTAATGACGGATCAACTTATCCCCGTTAATGTGATTCGGATACAATCGGAGACGGGTATGACAAACGCTCCTGAGACGAATGAGCGCGAAGCTAATCGGCACAGAGCATCACCTCGCGATAAGACCCTTCATTTCCGGGTGGAAGCACAAACGGCTGAAGCGCTTGAAGCCGCCGCCGCTGCCGATCAGCGTTCAGTGAGTGCTTGGGTAGCCATTTGTGTAACAGACAAGCTACGCGAGCAGGGGCGGCTTACCTAGTGGTATGAGCACAACGGATGAGTCCCCGCGATTGGCACCCAAAAGCGCAGTTTTCTGCCATTCTTTAGGGTACCATCTGACTGAATCTAACCACTAGATCGACGCTGCGCTTTAAGCGGGGACGAGGCTGAAAAGAACTTCACCAAACATCCGTTCCTCTACCTCTAGGTTGATGGCTCCGAGGTCAAAGGCGTACCCCTCCAGATTGACACCGTTGATTGTACCGATCCTGTAAAGACCACCGATTTTTGACGGCATTTTTTGATGAACAAGAACAACCCTGTCGGTGCGATAGCAAATAGCGTAAGTAATCGCCTGATTTATATCGTCTCGATTAGGTTTTTCCTTGTACTTCACCTCCGCAACGACATTACGCCCCGGACCGGCGCTAATTACGATGTCTGGTTGGGCCATCGGACCCCGATTTTCGTCAAATAGATAGCGCTTTCCGTCTTTGTTACCGTCACGAACCATCAAATCTGCCGGACTTATCCCGTGTAGCACTCGCCTCAGATATTCTTCGAACAAATCCTCGAAATTTACAATAAACGACGCAAGAGAAACATCAGAACCAGATGTTTGTAGAGATATCCCCGTATTAGATAACACCATTAAGGAAATTTCAAGCGCCCTATAATAATACGCCTTCTGATCTGCGATTGACTTGGTTGATACTTGATCTTGGACAAGCGCTCTGTCGCGCCCACTCATTGGGCCTATCATTGAAGGGAGCTGAAGGAATTTTTGGTTGATCGCCTTGATCAACGATATTCTATTCGGATTAGTGGGTGCAAGCCTTTGTAAAATAACCTGCATGGCTGCTTTTAACACCCGGTTGCTAGGTACATCTGAGGTTTGCTCGTGGTAGGTGGTTTTGAGAAAATGGTGCTGCCCCCGCCCCCAAGCTCGCAGCGTCCCCGCGACCTCAATTTTGCCTTTAGGATGACTGCTCAAGCTCGATTTAGGGGTGTATGCCTTCAAGAAGCCACCCTCGAGTACGGGCCGAACTGCATCGTGCAAGTTGATAGCAAGAAACTCGAGGATGCTGTCGCTTGACAAATTGTCGGTCAGGTAAAGCCGCTCTGTACCGGGAAGGGTTGAGAGAGACCGCTGTGCAGCATCAAGCACGCGAGACAAATTTGTAACCGGGAGCTTAGGACGAACTTCTATTGAAATCCGCGGCGTAAGTGGAATTAGGCCGATAAAGGGCCCGGCAGATACGACCAGTCGCTTTCGTCGAAATTGAAGAAAAAGGAGCCCCTTTTCCTCAACATGGGGAAAAACTTCTATTGTCCCATTACTTGTGACATCAGCTAGTAACAGGTCGAGAGATTTCCGGGATTCGAGTCGATAAAGCATGCGGCCATCTGGCAGTTCTTCCCCTACCGCAATATCATCGCTCATTGTTCGCCCGCTTGACCGTTACCTGCATCAATTTGAACCTGAGGAAGCAGCCTGAGCTCACAGGCCGTCCAGAGCTCGTCGATTTCTCTTTTTGTTTCAGTATCATAGCGGAATCGCTTATGTACGATGTGGCTAAGTTGGTTCTTCCATAGGCGAATTACACCCGCGCGATCCTTCACGCTTCTGAAAAAAGCGTGCCCTATTTCCATATGCTTTTGAATTTCGATGAAAAATTTAGCGATCTCTCCGATGTCTTGAGGACGCAATCCGTTCTGAGTCAAGAATTCTCGAAGTTTATCGACACTGGGCTGAAGAGTAACTTTCGCCCATCGCCTTTCCATCGCGGCATCAATTTCATCAACTGAGCGATCTTCTGGGTTCATTGTCGCAATGAAAAGGAGCGTTTTGGGAATGACCGCCTTTCGCCCGGAAGGAAGAAAGAATTCTGTCCCACGGAGTGAACCCTCCATGTAGGTCATGGTTTCACCAAGCACGCGAGCCGGGTCGGTACGACTGAATTCGTCGATTACCAAAACAACGTTCTTGTCTTCTCGTTGCGCAATCGCTGACATTTCGAGCATATGCTTGTCGGCCAGCCGGAAGCCTTGTCGGCCATCTGGGACGTAGCCTTCTACGAAATCTTCGTATTGGTATGAGGGGTGAAACTGCACCTCTCTTATGCGATTCCGCTCACCATCCGTTAGAGAGATAGCAATTTGGCGTGCATACCAAGATTTACCTGTGCCCGGCGCGCCCATCAAGAGCACGCCGCCCCACCCATCCTCCAGAAGCAGCTTTTTCACCTCGGTTAGTATGGGGTCGCCTTCATCTAACTCCAACGTGAGAGGCTCAGACGGAGGGCCAGCCTGAGAGGAGGTGCCATCTTCCTTTAAGAGAGCGATCCCGGTTGCTTCGGGCACCCGCAGAAGGATATCCTCCTGAACATCAGGAAGAATTTCCGAAATCATAGCTGCGATGGTAGCGAATTCCCGGTCTTCCACTAACTGCACAACTTGCGAAGCATAATTGTTTAGACCAACAATAGCAGCCTCTGATAGTTCCTTCGCATAAGTTTGAGGTGAAAAATTCAGAAGGTCTCGTTTTTCTATCGTATCAGACAAAATTAAAATATCTTCGAGCGTTATTTTAAACTGCTTCTCAACATTTGTTTTGTCACGACATTGGGCAAGCGCACGAATACCCTGAGTCCAAGCAGTTTTAGCGCCTTTGTTATTATCGCTGCCAAGCCAGATCCAAACCTTCGAACCCGGCCCAAAGTCTTTTGGGACCTGGGCGCAGGTGAAGCTAACAGGAGACGGATAAAGCCCTGTCGGTGCCTCCGCGAGTTCGTTTAAGAGTTGCGCGCTGCTCTGTGCTAGGCGAACGAATGCGGGCCTTGGCAAAAGTATCTCCTGACTTCTCTACGGGTACAGAAGAAGGAGAGGCTTTCCCCCCCACCAAGCATTCCAACGCCGAACGCATTGGAGCAAACAACGTCCGCCCCACCGCGTCTGCCCGGCGAAGGATGCCAACAGCAGCGTTCGCGGTCAAGAAATAGCGTTCATCCGGAACTTCATTGTCGAGCAGCTGCACAAATTTCGACGGAATCTCCGAAGAAGGTGCTGGAGCGGTTGCGCCCTCGAGGATCAGGTCACCAACGGCAAGCCCACATCCTTTCCAGCGATAAGCAAATGTGCCACCATCCACCTCGTCCATAATATCGTCGAAACTGAGTGTTTCGGCGCCCTTTTGCAGGTCAGGAGCCATTGCAAGAGCTGCCTTGGCTATATCAGAGGGCGCTGGCTTTGAACGCAGCCCCTTCGCTTTGATAATTCTGTCGGCAACCCACTTCACGACGGGTACTGCGACTGCGTTGCCTACCGCATGGTAGCGCTCGGAATCGATACCCCGAATGGGGGCACGGTAGTCATTGCCTGGGATCGTCCAACCTGCCTCAAAGCCCTGAAGCCGCTCACTCTCGCTCGCTGTCGGTCGCCTCACCCTGCCGCTGTAAGAAATGTATGATCGAGCCCAATCATTACCAGTGTGCCTCCCGGAAGTAGCGGCCACGCAATACGCTACCTCAGGAACAATCGCTCCCGTCTTTTTATGGATCGTGGGGGTTATGAAACCCGTCCGAGCGCTCCCTACTTTTGCTCCTGCTTCCGCTTCAAAAAGCGAGGCGACGGCACGACGGAAATCCCCCTTCCACGCGACCATGAAAACTCGTGACCGGGACTGGGGAGTTCCAAAATAACGAGCATTGAGCACTCTCCAAGAGACCGCATATCCGCGACGAGTTAGCTCACGCAGGATGATAGCGAAATCGCAGCCTTTATGGGAGTTCAGCAGGCCCACTACGTTCTCGAGAACCAACACTTCCGGTTGCTGATCGTCCAACAATTCGACTAGCTTGAAAAATAGACTGGTCTGAGTCCCCTTGAGACCTGTTCGCCCGTGGCTTCCCCGCGCAAGGGACACATCCTGACATGGAAAGCCAGCGGTCCACAAGTTCGCTTCGGCCAAGTCACGTGGATCGGCAACTGTAATGTCATTGATGAGCTTTGCCTTCGGCCAATGTCGCCTCAAAACGGACCTGCAAAACGGGTCCAGTTCGCACTGCACTGCAACCGCCGCTCCGGCAGATTCAAAGGCGATATCAAATCCCCCGATGCCTGCAAAAAGAGACGCGACCACAAATTGCGGGCGTGCTGAGGCTACCTCGCTGACGGGAGCTTCCGCCCCTATCGATTCGTTTAGCACTTCAAACATTCGCACCTCCGCTTCGCTTCGGGCAAGATCAGTTACCATCGGCGCAACGCCCCTAACCGAGTTGCGGTCGATACCATAAGCCTAATCGAATCCGCGTCAACTTGTATCCGGTTGTATCCGGTTGAGCCCATCTTTTTTCTCGACTCGGCTACTAGCACGATTGGAACAAATAGTGAACAGGTGGTTTTTCCCCGGCGACCTTTTTTGGGACTGGCGTCCGATCCCGAGGTTCTATCCCATTTTTTTTGGCTTGGCTGCCCTAATTATGATCGTAAGCGTACGGCCTCCCGCGTGTTGCACGGGTGATGAGCCGTCGCGATGAGGTTTCTTATGCAGTGTCCATTCGCACTGCGTAAGGAGAGTGCGTTGGACAGGATCGAGATCATCGCCGGTGTTGAGCGTCGGCGCCGGTATTCAGATGAAGAACGAGCCGCTATCCTGGCGATGTGCGATGAGCCCAAGGCGACGATCGTGGGTATCGCCAAGCGGTTGGGCATGTCGCCGGGCCTGATCCATGGTTGGCGGCGGATGCGCAAAGAGGCGGAGAAGCTGGCGAGCGAACCGTTGCAATTTATAGCATATGGTTCTGTCCCCGAGCCTGCTGGCGGTGCGAGGATGGCTGTGCCTACACCTCCTGCGCCGCAGCCCGCGACGCAGGCCCCCGCCGAAGATCTGATGCGCCCTTATCCCGGCCCCCGCCCCGGCGCGATCGATGTCGATCTGCCTGACGGCATCCGCCTGTCCGTCGACAGCTACGTCAACGAGAAGGCGCTGGCGCGGGTACTGCGGGCCTTGCGGGATGTGTCATGATCTCGCTGCCGCCGGGCACGAAGGTCTATTTGGCCAGTAAGCCGGTCAGCATGCGGCTTGGCTTCGACGGTCTGGCTGCGCTGGTTCGCCCCCTGTTCGCCGTCGAACCTTACGGCGGGCATGTTTTCCTGTTTCGCAGCAAGCACGGCAATTATCTCAAGGCCCTGTTCTGGGATGGCAGCGGCCTTTGCCTATTCGCCAAGCGCCTGGAACGCAGCCGATTTGTCTGGCCTCCGCTGATTGAAGGCGGCGTTGTGCTGACCTCGGCGCAGTTCGCGCTGCTGATCGAGGCCATGGATTGGCGGCGAACGGTGGCGCCCGAACCGCCACGCCTACCAGAGCAGATTTGACCTAATAATCGGCGCAATTCCGGGCTTTTGGCTTTGGGTGGAAGGGCATTTCTGGTAGAAAGAAGCGTGTCCTCCGGCGATCTCGAACTCCCTGCCCATCTGGCTGAACTGCGTGCATTGCTCGCGATCACCCAAGCGCGTCTGGCCGCCTCGGAGCAGGCATTGGAGGTCGAGCGCAGCGCCCATGGCGAGACCCGCCAGCAGCTTGAGACCGCCCACAATTCGATTAAGCTGACCGCACTTCAGATCGAGAAGTTCAAGGTCCAGCTTGCCCGCCTGCGCCGCATGAAGTTCGGTCAGTCCTCCGAACGCATGACCCTTGAGGCCGACCAGCTCGAACTCACACTGGAAGATCTGGAGGCTGAGCACGCCCATACCGAATGCGTGATCGAAGGCCGTGTGCCTGAGGATGCTCTGGCCAAGGATGCGCCCCGCAAACCTCGGCGCGCGCCACTTCCCGACCACTTGCCCCGCGATGAGGTGCTGCACACAGCGCCCGATGCGGATGGTTGCTCGGCCTGTGGCGGGGCGATGGGCAAGCTGGGCGAGGATGTAACCGAAGTGCTGGACTACGTGCCGGGTCGCTTTCGCGTCACCCGCCATGTGCGGCCCAAGCTATCGTGCAACCGCTGCGACACGATCAGCCAAGCACCGGCTCCTGCGTTGCCCGTGCCGCGTGGCCGTGCAGGGCCGGGCCTGCTGGCCCATGTGGTCGTATCCAAATTCGCGGACCATCTGCCGCTTTACCGCCAGTCCGGGATCTATGCCCGCGAGGGCGTGGAGATCAGCCGCTCGACCATGGCGGACTGGCTGGGGCAGGTCAGTTGGCTGTTGCAACCGCTGGTCGAGCGGATCGCCGATCATGTGATGGCTAGCGCCAAGATCCACGCCGACGATACGCCGGTGCCGGTTCTGGCGCCGGGAACCGGCAAGACCGCGACGGGGCGGCTTTGGGTCTATCTGCGCGACAATCGGCGATGGAGCGCCGATGACAGACCGGCAGCGCTGTTCCGTTACAGCCCCGATCGCAAAGGCGAGCGACCGCGCGAGCATCTCAAGACCTTCGCAGGTTTTCTGCAAGCCGATGCCTATCCCGGTTTCGAGAAGCTCTATGCCGCCGATCGTCAACCTGGACTTATCACGCCTGTTGCCTGCTGGGCGCATGCCCGGCGCAAGCTGCATGACGTCTACAAGGCCGATCAAAACTCGGCCGCCTCCCAAGGGCTGGACATGATCCGCGATCTGTACGCTATCGAGCGTCAGATTGATGGGGTGCCAGCAGAGCAGCGATGCCATGCACGCGCCGTGTCCAAAGCCAAAGCGCTGGATTTCTTCGCTTGGGCCGAGGATGTCCTGTCACGGGCCTCAGCGCGCTCTCCGCTCGCCGAAGCGTTGCGTTATGCCGTAAAGCTCAAACCCCAGCTGCTGGCCTACACCGAGGATGGCAGACTGGAGATCGACAACAATCCGGCAGAGAACGCGCTCAGAGGCATATGTCTGGGCAGGAAGAATTGGCTTTTTGCTGGGGCCGATTGCGGAGGCGAGCGCGCCGCTGCCATGTGCTCGCTGCTGGAAACAGCCAAGCTTAACGGCGTGAACCCGCAGGAATGGCTCACCGATGTGCTCGACCGCATCGGCAAGGGGCATCCGATCAATCGGATCGAGGAACTGCTGCCGTGGAATTGGGGTACATCGACAAAGTGACTCAGGGTGCGATGGAATGCGAAGTTGGCATGCCCATATAATACACTATAAAGATTAAATGCGGCATGGTCATCGGGAGTAGCGAGGATGCGCAAGTCACTTCTGGGAATCGTTGGACTGATGCTCACGGCAGCATCGCCAGCCACGCTACTCACGCCTACTGCAATCCAAAGTGAAATAAGAAGCGAGGGCGCAAAGGCGGTCGTAAACCGCCTCTATAATTCCGGCGCATATGACAAAGTTGTCATGAGTAAGATCAGAAGCGGCAACGTTCAGTGGATACTCCTGGCGCGGCCGCTTTCCGCCGGCACCGACGCCGCGACTTCGGAAGGGCTCACGCAGGCGCTTATCTATGCGTTGCCAAAATCTCCACAGGCCGTGCTCTCGGTCATCGACCTTAGCGGATCATCTTACCCAAGGTCACCAGGTGAGGTCTGTAGCGCGTCCTTCTTTGAGGGCGCCCCCACAAACATTCCAGCATATCGCGCTGCCGCAGTTCGATCCGTCAAGGCCGTCACCGTTCCCAGCCTTCAGGCTGCAAAGCAGATTTGCCTCAAACGCCTCAGGGCCAAGGGTTAGCAACGTCTGCTTCTGCAAGGTCATGGTGGTACTATGTGGCATCGAGTAGTGATATCGGCATTACTGATCGGTTCTAGCGCTGTGGCTTTAGCCGGGGCCGCGCACGATCATCCCGTTAATGCGTGGGATACCTTCAACAAACGGACAGCACTCCAATGCTCCGCACTGAAAATTGCAGAAAAACCTGCCGGAGATGTGAACTATTTGGAGGAAGGCTTCTACACCTCTTTGAACGCAGAGCAACGAAGAGCATTCGAGCAAGCCATTCCACGCATACATGGTGGGCCGAGATCATGCGCCAACCGGAATGGAATTTCATGCCCGACAGCATGGAACATGGTTGCTATTGAGAAAGCTGGTTTGCTTCCACGTTTTGTAAGTTATGCCTGCTCCAACGGCGGACATATTCCATAACGGCTTTCTGGCGACGGCCTTGGGCGGACGCTTACTTATGATCGGGCCTGTTTACCGGAAACCTGAGAGCGAGACATATCAGGCTAGCCCCGCCCCCATGTCTTTGATGGCAGTAGCAGCGGGTAAGGCGAACTGCGGGATGGCCGTCTGCACCAGGCCAGCACGCTCGTTCATGGCCGAAACCAGCTTGCCCCGATCATTGGTGAACACCGTCGCCGTGTCCTTGGCACGGGAAATCCCAACATAGAAGCTCTTCTGATCGACCAGATTGGCCGCCTTGCTGTCGGCATGGATCAGGACATGATCGGCAGTGCGCCCCTGGGCGGCAAAGACGGTGTCCACATAGGCATGGCGGATATGCTGATCGCGCGCCGCATCCAAGCTCAACGTCTCGGTCTTGCCTCGTGAGGTCTGAATGGTGGCGCTGCGCGCCGCCTCATCCACCGCGATCACCTCGCCCCTCCCGCCATT
>Ga0116227_10014831_pt1 | contig 11734 bp, 2 predicted proteins | sample S1TSphgellanicum_FD_89693 | JGI IMG/M metagenome (GOLD analysis project Ga0116227, IMG submission 89693) | Host-associated microbial communities from peat moss isolated from Minnesota, USA - S1T2_Fb - Sphagnum magellanicum MG | ecosystem: Host-associated > Plants > Peat moss > Unclassified... | reverse complement strand
TTCGACAAGCTCCAACCCGGACATCGTGAATGCGCTGACACAAGTCGCCAACCCGGATGGCACCTCGCAATCGTTCACCTACAACACGCAGGGCGTCATCGCCTCGGTGTCGACAAACGGCGGTCCGGCTTCATCGATAAGCTACTCCGGTGCGAACACGTTCGCCCAGACCAATGCCGATGGCCAGGTGACGAGCTACACCCTGAATGCCAATGGCCAGGTGACTTCGATTACCGAGCCAGGCGGCGAAACTTTCACCATCAAGCGCGATGCCAATGGCAATCCCACATCGATTACGTTGCCAGGCGGCCAGACATATAGCTACGCTTATGATTCCAATGGTAATCTCACGAGCTATACCGATCCGCTCGGAAATACCGTCCAAACCACTTACGCGGCGGGCACGTCCAATCTCACATCCATTACCGATCAGGATGGTAATGCGACGCAATACAAATATAACCCTTCAGGTCAGCTATCCAGCGTTGTCCAGGCCAACGGCTCCGGCACCCAGTTCCAGTATGACGCCGCCGGACAAGTGTCCGAAGAGACCGAAGCGTCGGGCGCGACGATCCAGTACGCATACAACGCGGCCGGCCAGGTCACCAGCGAGGTGTTCAGCGACGGCACGTCGCAGAGCTATACATACGACGCGAGCGGCAATCTGACCTCGTCGAAGGCGGTCGATGGCAGCGTGACGTCATATACCTATAACGCGCAGGGTCTGCTGGCGAGCGTTACCAATGCTGCGGGCCAGGTCGAAAGCTACAGCTACAACGCCGCCGGCCAGGAAATACAACGGGTAGAGCCCGATGGTTCAATTACCAATTACAGCTATACCGGCACCGGAGAGCTTGCGCAGATCACCGATGGTAGCGGCGCCGTTATCGCCAAATACACGTATGACGCTACCGGCCTGCTTATCGAAAAAGACACCGGCAATGGCGCCAGCACACTGTATGCGCATGACTCGAACGGCGATCTGACCGAGATCAAGACGCTCGCGTCGGATGGCAGCACGACCAGCAAGATCGACTATACCTATGATTCGACTGGTCGTATCGCGACCGCAGCGTCCGGCGACGGCACCTGGACCTACACCTATGATGCCAACAACCAGTTGACCCATGCGGTATTTGCATCGACCAATGCCGCGATCCCCAACCAGAATCTGACTTATCAATATGACGCGGCGGGCAACCGCACCGCGACCGTTTTCAACGGCGCAACCACCAATTACACCACCAACAATCTGAACCAGTATACGTCGGCCGACGGCACGACCTATGGCTATGATGCCAACGGCAATCTGGTGACCAAGACCAGCGGCGGCGCCACCACCACCTATACGTACAACATCCTGAACCAGTTGACATCTTCGACCGATGCGACCGGTACGACGACGTACACGTACGACGCGCTCGGCAATATCGCCTCGCAGACGGTCAATGGCGTAAAGACCAGCTATGTCAGCGACCCGCTGGCGATCAGCACCACCGCCACAGGTCCGCTTTCGGCCGTCGCCCAGGCGTACAACGCCAGCGGCCAGGCCACCGCGACCTATACGTATGGCAATGGCCTGACGGCGGTGACGAGTGGCGGCACGACCCAGTATTACAATTCGGATGCCTCGGGCAATATCACGGGCTTGAGCGGCGCCAATGGCGCGCTGACTCAGACATATGTCTATTCGCCGACCGGCACCGTGCTCAATTCGACGGGCAGCGTGGCCAATCCGTTCCAGTTCAATGGCGGTATCGGCGCGATCACGCAGAGCAATGGCCTGGTGGCCACGCGCGCGCGGTACTATGATCCGACGACCGGTCGCTTCATTTCGGCAGATCCGACCGGGCAGTCGAGCGGCGTCAACCTTTACGAGTATGCTGCCAACAATCCGGTCACCTACATCGATGCCACCGGCGATTCTATTTCGATTGCCGGGCTGGCCGCCGGGATTGTCGGAATCGGTGCAACATTGGTCGCGGTCGCAGCCGCGCCTGCAGAGCTTGCGGCAGGCGTTGTTGTTCTAGGTGTCGTAGGCGTCGGAACGGGCGTGCGCAGTGTCTATCAGGCAGTTACCGCGGACGACGGCGCAAATCCGTTAAGTATTCACCAGGATACGCGCCAAGACTATGTTGATGCTGCGACTTCATTAGTCCTCAACGAAGTCGGCGGGCAGGAGCTGAAAGGGGGCGCCCTGATAGTCAGCAATATCGTCGGCAACGGTAATTCCATATTCAGCGGAATTACTGGAAACAATATTTTCTCCGTTGCGGCTGATTATTATACCGACGAATATAATCGGATATTTAACAACACCGTCACCGTCAATGTCCCACGCGGAGGCGGCCATGGTGATGTCCATCTCATAACCTTCGACGGGCTGGCGTTCGATTTCCAGGCGGTCGGCGAATTCGTGCTGGCCAAGTCCACGGCTGCCGGTGACAACTTCCAGGTGCAGGTCCGCTTGTCGGCGTTGGGTGGCGGAGAAAGTTCGCCGACTTACACCACCGAGATCGGCATTCAGATCGGCAGCCAAAAGGTGACCTTTGGCACCGATCGCCCGGCGACAGTCTGGGTGGACGGCGTCGCATCCAACCTCAGCACATCGGCCAACACCCTGACTCTGGCGGGTGGGACGATCAGCGAGCTTTCGCAAAACACGTACCAGGTCACCGAAAAAACCGGCGAAGTCGTCGATATCACCGACAACGGTTCGTATTTCGATTACACGGTCGCGCTGTCACCCGGTGCCAAAGCCGGTTCGGTCGAAGGTCTTCTCGGCACGTATACCGGGACAGCAAACGCCTTTGAACTGCCCGATGGCACCGTGCTGGGCTCTTCGTTGACCAGCGCACAGCTTTACCAGACCTTCGGTGACGCCTGGCGGATCACGGATGCGACATCGCTGCTCAATTATGGAACAGGCGAAGACACCGCGACCTATACCGATCTTGCCCATCCCGATTACCAACTGCCCGTCACCAGCCTGCCGACCGCGGTCGTTCAGGCTGCGACGCAGGCTGTGGCTGCGGCGGGCCTGACCGGCACGGCCGCAACCGATGCGGTCTATGATTACCTGGCGACGGGCGACCCGACCGTTATCACCAATGCGGCAGCGAGTGGCGCGGCGGCACCTGTGACATCGAGCGCGGTGGTCACCCCCAGCGCGCCACCACCGCCCAGCCTTGGCATCAGTTCTGCAATGCCATCGATAACCGAGACCAGCGGTCAGACGCCGGTGACCTTTACGGTCAGCCTGACGAGCGCGGCCACCGCAGACACCGTGGTGAATTACGCCGTGTCATCGGCCGCGATCGATGCCGGCAAGACCTATTTCGATGCGAGCGATTTTGGTGGAACGTTGCCAAGCGGCTCGGTCACGATCCTGGCGGGGCAAACCAGCGCGCAGATCACTGTCGATGTCCCCGACAGCGCGCTCGGTTCCATACCGGACAAATGGCTTGCGCTCGGCATTTCGACCCCGAGTGCCGATCCGATCTATGCCACGACCGCGCAAGTCAATATCCTCAACAACTTGCCCGTGGCCGGAGTCGCGGCGCAGCCGGTGCTGGAATATGTGACCGGAAACACGGTTGGCGTGTCACAATACGCGCCGACCTTGACTCAGTCGGGCGACAGCTATTCGCTCAACCTCGGTAACGTGGTGCAGGGCACTTCGCTTGCCGCCTTGCAATTTGCGCTCGCGAATATGGCGTCGGCGCCTGCGGACGGCCTCAACGCCGTCGTTCTGAGTGCGACCGGAACCGGTTTCAACACGACCGGCCTGCAATCGGCGACAACCATAAATCCCGGCAATGCGTATTCGGGCCTGAACGTGCAGCCGGGGACAACCATTCTGGGCGCCCAGAGCGAAGTCGTGACGCTGGGTTCGCATGATGTGAATGCCACCGGCTACAACGCTGCCCTGCCAAATATTACCCTGACCATCACGGAAAACGTGATTGCAGCGGCGCAGGCCAAGATCAACGTATCCTCGATTGCGCTGCCGGATGTGCGCGTCGGCTCGACCGATACGCAGGCGATTACCGTGACCAACACTGCCGCAACGGGTGCCGCATCGCTTGACGTGACATTGGGCGCTGCGACCGGCGCTGTGGGCACCGGCTCGATCGCTCAATTGGCTCCGGGCGCGAGCAATTCGACCAGTCTTTCGGTCGGGCTGGCGACGACCACGGCGGGCTTGCAGTCGACGTTCGTCACGCTCAACCTGGCGTCGGACCTCGGCAGCGGCGTCTCGGCCCCGTTGGCGCTCAACCAGTCGGTGGGGCTGACGGGTTCGGTGTATCGCTCTGCGGCTGCCACGATCACACAAGCGGCCACGATTGTGCATGTGGGCGATGCGGATAGCCAGATCCTCTCGGTGCTCAACAGCGATCCCGCCGACGGCTATTCCGAAGGACTGCGCGCCACCGTTGCCGGCACGACCGGGGGCATTTCCGCCAGTGGCACGACGGGCCTGATCGCGGCGGGCACGACCGATGCGTCATCGATCTCTGTAGGCTATTCGACTGCGGCAGCCGGCGTGGTGTCCGGCCAGGTCGATCTCGGGCTGACCAGCGATGGCACCGGCGTCGATTCGCTGGCGCCGATCTCACTTGGAACCGACCCGGTATCGTTCAGCGTGCAAGTCGACAATTATGCGACCGCCGACCTGCAGGAAACATCGGGTGGCGGCACGCTGACGGGTTCTGCCGCCACCGGGTACCAGCTCAATCTGGGCACGATCTCTCAGGGCACCGGTCCCGCCACCATCGATCTGGCCGCGCTGAATTCGGCCAGCGGGCTGGCCGATCTGCTGTCGGGCAGCTTTGCCATCAGCGGCGACAGCGCATTTACCAACACCGGCTTCGGCGCGTTCACCGGGCTTGGCGCGGGGCAGACGGATGGCGCCTTGTCGGTCAGCCTGTCGACAGTGTCGGACGGCACGTTCTCCGAAACGATTACGCTGACGGGTACGGGATCGAATGCCAGCGGCTATTCGGGCACAGTGGCGCCGGTCACGCTGACGATCCATGGTCAAGTCGCCTCCGATACGCCGGTCCTTGCCACCGGCACCGTGGTAACCGGGGCGATCACCGAACTGCCGGGAACCACGGGCTCGGCCAGCGTCGACACGGTGCAGGGCACGATCGCCTATACTGACGCGAATTTGTCCGCGACCCACGCGGCCTCGGTGCTCAGTGTCACGGCGACGGGCGTCACGACCGGCTTGCCCGGCAACGCAGCGCTGCTGTCGTTGCTGTCGCTGGGCACGCTTTCCGAAGATACCGCGTCCGTGCCCGGCAGCGTGGCTTGGAATTTCGCCGCCGCTGACAGCACGTTTGACTACCTGGCAGCCGGCGAAACGCTGACGCTGACTTATGCGGTCAAAATCGCGGAAGTCGGTGGGGGGGCTGTCACCCAAAATGTCACTGTGACCGTAACGGGCACCAACGATCTGCCGGTCATTGCCAGCGGGACAACGTCATCGGCGGCGATCACCGAAATCGTCGCCAGTGCCAAGACCCCGGCCGATGACACTGCCAATGGCACAATCCGGTTCACCGATGCCGATCTCGGCGATACCCACACGGCCTCAGTGGCTTCTGTCTCGGTCAGCGGAGCGACATCGGGCCTGCCATCGAACGCAACTTTGCTGGCACTGCTGACAACATCTGCGGTGACGGAACAATCCGGGGGCACTGCGGGCTCGGTCGGCTGGACCTTCGCCGCCCCTGACGCCACCTTTGCCTATCTGCCCGGTGGCCAGTCCGTCACTTTGACCTATACCGTCGATGTCAGTGACAACCATGGCGGCACTGTCGCGCAGAACGTGACGGTAACCGTCACCGGAGCACCGGGCACGGTCAGGCACTCCGCGACCGCGGGGACGATCCTGGGCACCACGTATGCCAGTTCGGACACGGATTATACGGCCGCCGGATTCCTCTATCTCAAGACGTTTTACGATGCGTCGGGCAATGTGGTGGGCACCCAGAGCTACCTGACCAACGGCGGCTTTACGATCACGCTTGGCGGCGTCGTGGTGCAGACCAAGACGGTCAACGCCGATGGCAGCTATGCGGCCCATACCAACATCGCCGGGACGTTCAGAGGCGTGGCTTATGCCAGCCAGGTCACGGACTACACGGCCGCCGGGGTCCCCGATCTCGTCACGTATTACGATGCGTCGAACGCTGTGGTGAGTACCCAAAGCTTCCTTGCCGATGGCTCTTCGACGATTAAGGTTGGTGGGCTTGTCGTTAAATCGATCAATGCCGATGGCAGCTATGTCGGCTATGATTACACGGGCGGCACATACCGGGGGGTCACTTATGCCAGCCAGGCCACTGACTACACGGCCGCCGGGGTCCGCGATCTCGTCACCGATTATGATGCATCTGGCAATGTGGTCGCCACGCAAAGCTTTCTTGCCGACGGTGCCTCCACGATCACGGTTGGCGGTCTCACGGTCAAAACGATCAATGCCGATGGCAGTTATGCCGGCTATTACTACACCGGCGGTACGTTGGCTGGTGTAGCCTATGCCAGCCAGATCGTCGATTACACCTCCGCCGGGTTCCGTGATCTCATCACGAATTATGATGCTTCGGGCAATGTGGTGAGCACCCAGAGCTTCCTTTCAAACGGAGACTATACGATCACGGTTGGCGGTGTCGTGGTTCAGTCGCTGATGTCCAGCACCGACGGCAGCTATATGTTCGAAAACCAGAATGTCATCGGCAGAGCGTACACCCAGCAGGATCAGGCCTTTACCAAAGCCGGGAAACTGATCGCCTCAAGCGAGACGTTGACCAACGGGTCCAATGCTACGATCCTGAGCGGTAGTGGTCTGACGTGGACGGATGTGGCTGGCGTCGCATCGATCAACGATGGGACCGATACCATTCAACTCGGCGCCGACACCCACGGTGCGCTCTCCATCACCGGCGCAGCCAATGCGACGCTGGCCTTTGGCACTGGCGACGGGTCGCAGATCATCACCGGCTTTGCGACAACAGGCCCAGGTGCGGATGCCCTGTCTTTCAGCCACACTGTCTTTGCCGATTACGCGCATTTGATGGGTGCGACGAAGCAACAGGGTAGCGATCTGTTGATTACGCTCGACGCCAATGACACGTTGCTGCTGAAAAATGTGACTATGAGCAATTTCGCCGCCAGTAACGTGCATTTTACATAACTGTAGCATGATGGAACGGTTCGGCTTCAGTTCTTGGTTAAAACCAATTCTTAAAAAGTTTGGGTTAAGCCATAGGGGTGATGTCGTGCACGGGACGTGGCGCGCCGGATGTCGTGGCGAGGGGTGGGCGGTAACAGGCTCGATTTCCTGTCATCGCGCTATTTTGCACACGTTCGACAATCTGGATTTGCGCGGGGATTTGACATGATTGGTCGGCTCGGCGGGGCTTTGGGCATGGGTGCCCACAGGTCCTGGAATATGCGGATGATTGCTGCGACCCGCGCTGCGTCCAAGATTTAGCAGTGGCCAGGATGACAATACCACCACACCGGTTTTGGCGTGCGCCAATCGCCCTGCCCATGGTGCTGTGTGCCACAGCAATCTTGTCTGGCGCCGCTACGGCCATGGCCCGCATCAGCTTGTTTGCCCACCCGCATGTCGTGCGTGAACGCATGCACCAAGGTGACTGGCGTCTGGAAATTGCGCGCGACCGGTTTTCCGGGGCGCTGGCGTGCCGGTTGCAATCGCGTGATGGCAGAGCGATTTATCGGTCAGGCGCAGTGGGTTTTCGCTTTGATGGCCGCCGCCGGGTAACCGACGCGGTGTACCGGATTGATGGCGGCGATGCGCATGCCGCACGCGACGATCTGCCCCGCCTGATCCAGTTGGGCACGCCGATCGATCACGGATCGATGATCGATCCGACCGATGGCGTGGTCTGGGTGCCTTATGATCAAGTCGCGCAGGCGCACACGATTGCCATCGAACCGCGACGTGGCGGTGACGTGCGGGTGTTTCGTTTTGGCGGGCTGGTCGCTTTGCATGATGTCGCCGTGACCCGGGGATGCGCGCCCGAAAGCCGTTTCGTCGACAAATGACCACTCCTTCGCGATCCATTCACATCCCGATGATGGCCTTCGCGCTCGGCTGCCTGGTGGGCTGGCCGATCGCTGCATCGGCGCAGGCGGTCCAGCCGCAGGATGTTCTGGAAGACGACACGGTAACCTATCCATCGACGACCAAATGCCAGTCGCACGGTCATCAGGGCCAGCCGTGCCACCCGGCCAGCGCCGTGGCAAAAGGCTGGGTGCCGCCCGCACTGATCCTCGATGCGGAACCACCGGCCACCGAAACCCTGGGGCAGGCGCTGCGGTCCGCCTATGAAACCGCGCCAACGTTGCAGGCGCAACGGTATCTGTTGCGCGCCAGCGGCGAAGACTACGCGCTGGCCCTGTCCGAACTGCGCCCGACCAGCGAATTGCAAGTCACCGGCACGTATCAAAAAACCGTGCCGGGCCGGGTGACCCAGGCCACGCGCTTTTTTGCGCCGTCACCAATTATCACCAGCAACACGCTGGCCGCTTCGGCGATCGTGACCCAGCCGTTATTCACCGGGGGCAAGGCTGCTGCCGACCGCGATGCCGCCAGCGCAGAGATCCGCGCGGGCCGCGAACAGTTGCGCGGGACCGAGGGCGACGTGTTGTTGCAAGTCGTCACCGCGTATGCGGATGTTCGCCGCGATACGACGGTATTGCGGCTCTATTCGGCCAACGTGCGCCAGTTGCAGGCAACGCTGAACGAAGTCAGCGCCCGGCGCGAAGCGGGCGAATTGACCCGCACCGATATTGCCCAGGCCGAAACCCAGCTCCAATCGGCGCAGGCCTCCTACAATTCGGCAGTCCAGCAGCTCGAACAGGACCGCGCGACTTATACGGCGCTGGTCGGCCATGATCCCGGCGTGCTGGCGCCCACGCCGCCGTTGCCAAACATGCCGGGATCGGTCGGTGAAGCGCTTGATTTTGCCCAACAGCAAAACCCCGACATGGGCCAGGCGATCGAACTCGAACGCGAATCGCGCGCCAAAATCGCCTCTGCCAAAGCGCTGGGCAATCCCACCGTGGCGCTGACCGGTACCGCCACGCTGACCGGCGGCGCGGCCCCGTTTTACCTGTACAATCAGGATCAGGTGTTTTCGGGTCAGGCGGTGCTGACGATCCCGTTGACCAACGGTGGCAAAGTGGGCGCCACGGTCGCGCAAGCAGAGGATCGCAACGCCGCCGACCGCCTCGGTATCGAAACCGCCCGCCGCCAGATGGTCGATGCGATTATCAACGCGTGGAACGCGATCGCCACGACCCAGCGCAATATCGCGGTCACCACCAGCGAGCGCGCGTCCGCCAGGGTGTTCGATGAAGGCACATTTCAGGAATACCGGTTGGGCCTGCGGTCCACATTCGACGTGCTCTATGCGCATTCCACACTGTTGAATGCCGAAGTCGCGCTGGTTTCCGCCCGCCACGATCTCTATGTGGCAGAGGCGACGCTGCTGCGCCATATCGGCCTGCTGGAGGAACGCGCGTTGCAAACCGGCGCGGGGCTTTACGATCCCGAAACCGGCCTCGCGCACGCCGAGGCGCGCGGCGCCACACCGCTGGACGGGGTCGTCCTCGCGCTCGACAAGATCGCACGTCCCGCGCCGACGCAGCCGCCGCTCGAGCAGCCCCCGCTGGGCGCCGATGCGCCGGTCATGGTCGTGCCGCCGGTAACTTTCCCGATGGTCGATCAGGTGCATTATTCGCCGATCGTGCCAATCCCCGGCACCGTGGGCACACCTATTGCAGACCGGAGTTTGTCGCGGCCATGACGTCTTTCGATCGTCCGCAAGATATGGGGCACGCCAGCGATGAAAGCGGGCTGGTTGCGTTTGCCGCGCTGCTGGCGATGCACCGCCTGGCGGTCGATCCGGCGCAATTGCGCCACGGCCTGGGGCATCACCTGGCGATCACCAGCGGCGATCTGCTGCGGCTGGCCAAAGCGCAGCATGATGTAAAAGCGCGCAAGGTCAGCGCCACATTCGACCGGCTGGCACGGATGCCGTTGCCCGCGCTGGCAAATGGCCCGCAAGGGTGGTTCATTATCGGCCGCGTCGAAGGCGAAGAGGCGCTGATCCAGCTCAGCGTGCCGGATGCCGACACGAATGGTACCAGGAATGGGGGCCTGCCGATCCGCAAAGTCACGCGCGCGATGCTCGATGCGATGTGGGATGGCGAACTGGTCCTGATCACCACCCGCGAAAGCCTGGCCGCCGACACCAAACGGTTCGATTTTACATGGTTCATCCCGCAGATCGTCAAATACCGCCGGCTGATCGGCGAAGTCCTGGCGATCACGCTGTGCATCAATCTGCTGGGGCTGGCGGCGCCGCTGTTTTTCCAGAACGTGGTCGACAAAGTGCTGGTCCACGACACGCTCGACACACTGACCGTGCTGGCGATCGGTTATGTCGGGGTGTCGTGCTGGGAAACGCTGTTTGGCTGGTTGCGCACGCGGCTCTATTCGGAAACCAGCCAGAAAATCGATGTGGAACTGGGTGCGCGGTTGTTCCGCCATCTGCTCGGACTGCCGATCGGCTATTTCGAAAACCGGCGCGTCGGCGATATCGCGATGCGCGTGCGTCAGCTCGAAACGATCCGCGAATTCCTGACCAATGCCTCGCTGACGGTCCTGATCGATCCCCTGTTTACGGTCGTGTTTCTGGCGGTGATGTGGCTCTATTCGATCAAGCTGTTCGTGATCAGCGTCCTGACCATTCCCGCCTATATCGCGGTTGCGGTGCTGGTCACACGCCCGTTGCAGGCGCGGATCGAGGAAAAATTCGAGCGCGGCTCGGCCAACAACGCGCTGCTGGTCGAAAGCATTTCGGGCATCAGCACGCTGAAATCGGGTGCGGTCGAACCGCAGTGGCAGGAACGCTGGGAACGGCAACTGGCCGGGTACAGTTTTGCCAGCCAGCGCGTGATCAACCTGGGCAACACCGGCAGCCAGTTGATCCAGTTGATCTCCAAACTCAATCTTGCCGCGATCCTGTATTTCGGCGCGGAAGCGGTGATCGAGCACAAATTGACCGTCGGCGGCCTCGTCGCGTTCAACATGTTTGCGCAGCGCGTGTCGGGCCCGGTGATCCGCATGGCGCAACTGTGGCAGGATTTTCAGCAAGTCCGTATCGCGATTGACCGGCTGGGCGATGTGCTCAACCAGCCGACCGAGCCGGGCGCGGGCAGCCGTACCGCATTGCCCGCGATCAAAGGCCTGGTCGCGTTTGAAAACGTGCGGTTCCGCTATGGACTGGAAGGTCCATGGACGCTCGATGATATCGGTCTGACGATTGCAGCGGGCACCTCGCTGGGCATTGTCGGGTCGTCGGGGTCGGGCAAAAGCACGCTGACCAAGCTGTTGCAACGGTTGTATGTGCCGCAAGGCGGGCGGATCACGATCGATGGGGTGGACATCGCGCAGATCGATCCGGCCTGGCTGCGGCGTCAGATCGGCGTGGTCTTGCAGGAAAACCTGCTGTTCAACCGCTCGATCCGCGAAAACATCGCTTTGGCCAGCCCGGCAATGCCGCTGGAACAGGTGATCGCAGCGGCCAAACTGGCCGGCGCGCATGATTTCATCCTGGGCCTGCCGCATGGCTATGACACCCCGATCGAAGAGCGCGGCACCAATCTGTCTGGCGGGCAGCGTCAGCGT
>Ga0116227_10014829_pt1 | contig 11734 bp, 16 predicted proteins | sample S1TSphgellanicum_FD_89693 | JGI IMG/M metagenome (GOLD analysis project Ga0116227, IMG submission 89693) | Host-associated microbial communities from peat moss isolated from Minnesota, USA - S1T2_Fb - Sphagnum magellanicum MG | ecosystem: Host-associated > Plants > Peat moss > Unclassified... | reverse complement strand
GATCTCGCATTTCACGCTGCGAGCACGCTGATCGAGTTACCGCGACAAAAATCGGCGCTTCGGCAGCGTGCCGCATGAGCTTTCTATGTTCTCGGCATTTTTGAATTACCCCTTATGCGACTTGGCCTGGAGCGGCACTTTCTGCGCTTGGGCCTTCGTCTTGAGCCACGCGCCACGTAACGGCTCCGAGGATCGCGAGGCTCAGGAAGCGGCGACCTACATACGCCACCGCGCGCATGCGATCGCCTGGATCCTGACGGGCTGCGTGGCGGTTGCATCCCTCATTTCGATTGGCGGTCCGGCGTTGGCCTCCATGGGATAGCCGACGCGCCGCCGGAACTCAGCGTTACGGGAGGTGAATATGGCAACGACGCAGGAGAAGCTGAACATCGAGCGCGACGAGTCGCGCGGCAAGCCGAGCGACGCGGTCGCAAAAACCGCCAATCGCCGCACGCGGATCGATGTCGACGCGCATAAACCCGATCAAAAGGCGGCGCCGACACGGCGCGCAAAAAAATCGATACGTGGCGCCTGACCGCACCATTTTGTTCATCTGCCACGCGGAGAGACTCGCGTCATCGTTCCTATTGGCGCAGGATCGCGCGCGCGGGATCATAGGCCCAGGCGGAAAGCGCGAAGAACAAAACCGTCGTCGCAAGACACGCCGCCAAGGCAACGGAGTCGAGGCTGATGTAAAGCGCGAAGCGGATCAGCTCGACCGCATGCGTAAACGGATTGATGAGCGAGACGATATAAAGCGCCTCGCTCGATTGCCGCAATTGCCGGAGTGGATAGAGACCAGACGACGCGAAAAACATCGGAAAGATCACGAAATTCATGATGCTGGCGAAGTTCTCGAGCTGCCGCACGACGGAGGATAGGAAAAGCCCGATCGCGCCAAGCATGAGCCCGACGAGAATAAAAGCCGGTAGCGCGCAAACATAGCCGAGCGCCGGCGCCTCGATGCCGCAGAGCCGGGCGATAAGCAGGAATACATAGACCTGGGCGAGCGAAACGATGACGCCGGCCACGAGCTTTGCGAGCAGCAAGGACCAGCGCGGAAACGGGCTCGCGAGCAGGACCCGCATGGAGCCGACCTCGCGATCATAGACCATCGATAGCGAGGACTGCATGCCATTGAAAAGCTGCACCATCGCGGCGAGCCCGGGGAGGACGTAAACTTCGTAAGGTATGGTCGTAATGTAGGGCGGGATGATCGACACGGCGAGCGTGGCGCGTAGCCCCGCCGCGAAGATGAAAAGCCAGACCAGCGGTCGCACCAGCGCCGAGAAGAAACGCTCCTTCTGATGGAGAAAGCGCAGGAATTCGCGTGCTGCGATGCCGCTGAGGCAAATCGCATAGCCGCGCAGATCGCGGCGCGGCGTCACCAGCGGCAGGATCATGCGGCGGCTCCGCTTGCGCCGTCGCGCGTGAGTTGGCCGAAGGCCTGTTCCAGGGATGCAGCGTTCTGGTTTGCGATAATGTCGGCCGCCGCACCCGATGCGCGCACGCAGCCACGATGCAGGATGGTCACGGCGTCTGCCATCTCGATCTCATCGAGAAGATGTGTCGCCCATAACACCGAGAGGCTCGTCTCGCCGATAAGCCGGCGCACCAAGGTCGCGATCATCCGCCGCGAAGCAAGGTCCAGCCCGACAGTCGGCTCGTCGAGCAGCAAAAGGCGCGGCGCATGGACGAGCGCCCGCACGATCTCGATGCGGCGCACCTGGCCGCCCGATAGATCGCGAATCTTGTCACGCGCACGATCGGCGAGATCCACAAAGGCGAGAAGCGCGTCGATCCGCCGCTTCACGTCGCGTCCGGCCAAGCCATGCAAGGTGGCGTGATAAACGAGATTTTGCACGACGCTCAGATCGGGATCGACAGTGCGGGCCTGAAAGACCACGCCGAGCGCAGCAAGCGCCGGCGCGGGCGCAAGGCAGAGATCGTGGCCGAAGATCTTTACTTGTCCGACGGCATTGGGGAGGAAACGCGTCAGATGCGAGAAAAGCGTCGTCTTGCCGGCGCCGTTCGGACCGAGAAGCGCGACGAAGCTGCCTGCCGGCACGTCGAGGGAAAGTTCATCGAGCGCGACGCGCGGACCGAAGCGATGCGAGAGACCGCGCACGCGGAGCGCTGGCGCGTCGTCGGGGAGAACCATGGAGTCAGGCACAATCGGCAGGAAGGCTCGGAGGCATTGATCCCGAGATAGTCGGGCGCCAATGCGCTTCTCCCAGTATCGAGCGCCGCAGACGCGTGATGACGGATACCAGCCCGCTATCGATCTGACGGTGAATCGTTGACAGTGCCACAGGCTTCGCAGACGAAGAAATTTCGGCCATCCTGCGGGGGAGTTCCATCGAACATCGGCCGCATGCAGGCGCCGCAAAAGCAGCGATATCCGCCGGCATCTTCCCTCGTTTCAATAATGATCGTCGTCCGCTGGCCGGCATCCCTCGGAGTTGAAGGCCGAAAGCGATCTTCGCTCATCTGCGTTCTCCAGGCTTGTGCCTTGAACATGACCATAATGGCAGGCGGATAGGGGATTGCAAGCCGAAGCATCTGCATCGCTTGCCTCCGGGCCGCGAGTGTAAGGCAAAGCTTGAACGATATTGGAGGGCGCTCGGAAAGCGCCGACGCCTGCTCGCGCACACGCAACAGAAACCCATGTGAGAGGTTAGGCAGCTTGCTGCAGGCGGAGCGGGTCTTTCGCTTTGCCATTTCGAGACATGGAGAATCGAATGCAAAAGTCTCTTTTCATCGCCGCGCTCGCTGGCGCCGCGCTCGCCGCGACCGGCGTTGCCGCACAATCCTATGACCCCGTGCCCCCCGGTTACGGGTATCGTCCCCTTTACCAAGGCCGCTCAGCCTATAGGGGCGACGAGCGATATGATCATTCTGGGACACGCGGTCGCATGGATCTCGGTGCCAGCCCCTATCATCCCGAAGGACCTGGAAATCCGCGTACCCGCTGATCGGGAACCATCTCGAGGCATCGACCTTATAAGCAGCGTGCGGGCTCTTCCCCCCAGCCAGCGCGATGCTTTCAGTCCCGCTTCGGCGGGACTTTTTTTTATCCGTGATCCGCGCCCATCGCATCCGCGGTGATCGGTCCTGGAAATTCCGCTTCCGCCTTGGCTTCGAGGTTCTTCTCGTGACGGCGGATGAGAATGACCCCGGCAATCACCGCGATCGCCGCCACGATCAAAGTCGCAATGCCGAAAGGCCCGGCAATCCGGTGAATTTGCCGACCGAGCAGATAGGCGGCGGTTCCGAAACTGCCGGCCCAGACGATCGCGCCGGAAAGGTTGGCGAGAAAAAATGGCAACCAGTGCATCTGGTTGATGCCCGCGAGAAAGGCTGCGAGCGTCCGCAACACCGCCACAAAGCGGCCGAAGAACACGACCGAAAGCCCGTAATGGGCGAAAAGGTAGCGACCGAGCTTCAATTTTGGCTCGGTGACGCCCACCTTCGGCCCAAAACGCAGCAGGACCGGCAGGCCGAAATACCGGCCGACCAAGTAACCGAAATTGTCGCCGATCACCGCTCCCGTGACGGCCGCGCCGATGACGCCGGCTATGTTCATATTATGCGTCGTCCCCGCATAGAGCGCCGCCGATATCAAGGCCGTCTCACCGGGCAGCGGAATGCCCATGCTTTCGAGGCCGATGACGAGCGCGACGCCAAAATAGCCGTAGGATGCGATCAGATGTTGGACTGCGGCGAGCATGGAAATGTTCCAGAGGCGTGCGGAGCGGGGCTTCTTCTCACGGCAGATGCAGACGCTCGGTGCGCGCACGCACCTCGATCCATTCGGGCGGCCCCGGCTCTATTGGCACAGCCCGACCGTTAACACTAGGTGAAGAAAGTGCCGAAGATACCGCTATCTTCCATTGAGTTCTTCGGCAAGCTCGGCGACAAGAAGATGCGGCGTTCAAACATCTCGTGGTCCATATGCGTATCAAACGCGCTGGTCTCGCCGCCGCGACTGCCTGCGGATTATGCTTCGCAGCCTCCCAGCCCGCGGTCGCGTGGCAATATGTCTACGTCTATTATACGCCGACGCCCTATATCACCGAGTATGATCAATACCGGAGGATAAAGAAGCCTCGTCCGAGTCCTCCCAAAGCACCGCGGAAGGAAGTCTCCCGCAAGCCGGCGGCAGCGATCCACAAGCCGGCGGCAGCCATCCGCAAGCCGGCCGCAACCGTCCACGAGCCGGCGGCGGCCATCGATCCCCAGGGCAAAGAAAACCCCGGCGCGTTGAGCATCTTTCTGCGGGATTTCACGCTGCGGCGCGGCGATGTGGTGATGACGACGAGCGGGCTCGCGGTGTTTGAAGGCGATGGCCTCGATCACAAAGCCAGCGATTTCGTGCCGCTTGCGAAGGCTAAATGGATTGCCCGGCGCGCCGAGCTGATCTCGCTTCAAAATGCCTCGCTGCACGCGGTGAGCAGCGGCACCGTCAGACATGCGGAAGCCCGCGCAAGCAATCCGCACCTGAAGAATTCCTATGCGGAAAAGGCGCAGACGGTGCGGCGCATTCCCGGTGTTCCGGGTTTTCCGCAGGCCGAATAGGATAAGCTCCGCACCGGCAAGATGGGGCGATGGACGAGCTTCGAATGGCCACCGATACTATCCGTGCGACGCATGCTGACGATTGACGTCGATTCGGCTCATCGTGTATCCGCCCTGCTGCAGATCCCGGAGGACGCGCGCGCCTGCCTCGTTCTCGCGCATGGCGCCGGCGCCGGCATGACGCATCCCTTCATGGAGGCGGTCGCGGCCGGACTTTTCGCCCGCCGCATCGCGAGCTTGCGCTTTCAGTTCCCCTATATGGAGCAAGGCTCGAAGCGCCCGGATCGCCCGGCCCTTGCCCAGGCGAGCGTCCGCAGCGCCGTGGCCGAGGCCGCACGGCTCGTGCCCGATCTGCCGCTTTTCGCCGGTGGTAAATCGTTCGGCGCCCGCATGACGTCGCAGGAAGAAGCGAACGCGCATCTGCCAGGCGTGCGCGGCCTCGTCTTTTTCGGATTTCCGCTGCACGCGGCCGGCAAACCATCGGCGGCACGTGGCGACCATCTCGACACGGTTCCTGTCCCGATGCTGTTTTTGCAAGGGACGAAGGACGCATTGGCGGATTGCGCGCTGATGACAGCGCTCGTCTCGCGGCTGGGCCCGAAAGCAATGCTCCACACGTTCGAGGATGCCGATCATTCGTTCCACGTGCCGAAACGATCGGGACAAACCGACGCGCAAATTTTGGCGCAGGCTCTCGATATTTTTTCCGCGTGGATTCCAGGGGTGTCCGAGCCCGCATGACCGCCGCGATACGATCCGCAATGCCATTCTCACGCCCAAGCCCGTCTTTTCCAAGCGCATGGCGGCCTGATAAGATGCAATCGACGTCGTCTGCGGAGGAGCTTGCGTAGGGAGGCTACGCAAGACATATCCGTGCTTAAAGCCGAGGACTTCGAACATGCTGAGAATCGCTTTCGCCACCGCCACGCTTTGCTTCGCCGGCGCTGCAGCTGCGCAGATCGCATGGCCATCGAACACGATCGAATGCGCACAATTCCACAAGGCGGGTGACGCCTGGGCCGGCACCGCAACTTTCGACATCGGCCCCGTGAAGCACGTCGCGATCGACGCCAATATCGCGCCGCATGACTATGTTCTGGCTGGCTACGATCTCTACGAAGTCATCGAGAACAAATGCGGGAAGAAATAGTCTCGCTAGAGCATCGGACCCAAAAGTGGATACCGGTTTTGGGATAAATCCGATGCTCAACTTTTGAATCTAGAGCATCTTATCCGCCTTCAAATGATTCCATTTGAAGGCGGGATGCTCTAGTCACCAACTACGGGATCGCCGTTCAGGAATTTCGTCACCGCGTCGATTTGATCGTCGGCGATCAGGGCTGGCGCATGACCACAGTTCTGAACCGTGTAGACACTCACGTTGCGATTTCGGCGCGTCATGTCCTTGAGCACAGCTTCGGGAAGCAGATCGGATTGTTGCCCGCGCACCACCAGAATAGGGACGTCGATTGCCTCCCAGTATTTCCACAGATCCACGCTGTAATGCCAAGGGTTTCGAAAGGCATCGGCAATTTTCGGATCGCAAATCGGCTTGAAGCAGCTTGCCTCCGCGGTCCACGCGACGCTATGCACCGTCAGATGCCGCCAGTGCGCGTCCTCCAATTGCCCGAAGGGGGCCAGAACCTTTCTAAAGTAGGCTTCGGCTTGTTCGATCGTTGCGAAAGACTTCGGCGTATCCTTGAGAATAGTGCTGAGGCGAAGCAATCCGGCCCATGGCAAATAAGGCCCGATATCGTTGATGACGATGCGACGGATAGGACTGCCCGGCAGAGCCGCGAGAACCATCCCGATCAACCCGCCCAAGGACGTGCCGATCCAGTCGACATCGGTTGCGCCCAGTGCGGCCATCACCACGGTCAGGTCGCTGCAATACTGGGGCAATACATAATCGGCGCTGTCGCGCAGCCTTTCGCTGCGTCCCCTGCCCGGCAGATCGGGACAAATGACGCGACGCCCCGCCCTGGCAAGAGCCGCCGCGACATGATCGAAATCCCGGCCGTTTCTAGTAAGACCGTGGACGCAGATCACCGGCCGCGCGGCGGATAATGGTCCCCAATCCGTGAAAGCGATACGGTGAAAGCTGCGCCGGGTCAGCCCGCGCACCGATCCGGTTCGATCAGGAGCCGTCTGGAGGTCTTTGACGCGGTCTGCGGAGAGCGTCGGACCCGACCACAATTTGGAAGGACGGAACTCCATCTGCCTATTCGATTACAAACTGATGGGCGCCGGCCGACGTTTCAAAAATATGCGGGGCAACGTCACGGCGGGACAGGGCGTCGCCAAGCTTCAGACGCATGAATGCACTGGTCGTGTAGCGTGAAACATGGCTGTAGCAGGTTCGCTCGACGTCGGCGGCCATGGAAAACCACTTGTCCGCCATGTGAGACGCGATATCCGACGAATCATAATTGATGACGGCGGAAAACCTGTGCCCTACGCGGTTGAATATCATGAATACGGCCTCACGGATGGCCTCGACGTCGGCCTCCGTATGAACACGATACCCGTCGAGACCGAGAAAGAGAGTGTTGCGCTCTGCATCGAACGACAAGCGTTCCGCCAGCGGCCGGTTGAGAAGTCTGTCGTCAAGCCGCATCAGGTCTTCGCTGAAGAGCGACGCATCCATGGTTTTCGGCGACTGGATAATCGGCCGAAACCCCATGAGAGCGAGAATATCCCGCTCGATATCGATTCCCGGTGCCACTTCGATCAATTCGAGGCCGTCCGGAACGAGCCTGAACACGCATCTCTCGGTCACATAAAGAACCGGCTGCATGTTGCTTGCCGCGAGTTGGCCCGAAAACGTGATCTGATCGACCTTATCGATAAATTTCGGTGCCTTCCCCTCGTTGACGATTTTCAACTGACCCTCAACGACTTCGGTCTTAAGACCGATGCTGGTGAATGTTCCCGCGAAAATCAGCCGGCGCGCATTTTGCGAGATGTTGATAAACCCGCCTGCACCAGCGAGGCGCCCGTTGAACAGACTCACATTCACATCACCGCGACCATCGACCTGCGCCATGCCGAGACAAGCCAGATCGAGACCGCCGCCGTCATAAAAGTCAAACATCTGATTTTGGTCGAGGATGGATTCGGCGTTGATGGCCGCGCCGAAGTCGAGGCCGCCTTGCGGAATGCCGCCGATGATGCCGGGCTCCGCCGTCAGGGTTACGAAGTCGAACAGCTTCTCTTCCGCTGCAACCGAAGCAATGCCTTCGGGCATGCCGATTCCGAGATTGACGACGCCACCCATGGGCAATTCCAGAGCACAGCGCCGCGCAATGATTTTGCGGTTGTCCAACGGCATCGGAACATTGCGATCGGCCGGCGCACGCAACTCTCCCGAGAATGCCCCGTTATAGCCGGTGGCATAGGTTTGCACATGGTTTTCAGGTTGGGCCACCACGACACAGTCGATCAAGACGCTGGGAATCTTGACTTGGCGCGGATTGAGCGAACCCGACGCGGCAATTCGTTCGACTTGCGCTATGACAAACCCCTTGCAGTTCTTGGCAGCCGTTGCCAACGCCAGATTGTCGAGGGTCAAGGCTTCCTTCTCCATCGAGATATTGCCGTTGCGGTCAGCCGTGGTTCCCCGGATCATCGCGACATTGATCGGAAATGCCTTGTAGAAGAGCCATTGTTCGCCATCGATCTCGATCAACCGGACGAGTTCTTCGGTGGTACGCGCATTCAGCTTCCCACCGCCATTGGCCGGATCGACGAAAGTACCCAGGCCGACCTTCGAAAGAAGACCCGCCTTGCGTCCCGCAATCTCGCGAAACAAATGCGAGACGCATCCAAGTGGCAGATTGTAAGCCTCGACATGATTATCCACCGCCATCCGGGCCAGCTTCGGCACCAGACCAAAGTGCCCGCCGATCAAGCGCTTGATGAGGCCCCGATGCGCGAGACGATTGAGGCCCCGGTCTTGGCCGTCACCAGGCGCCGCGGCGAAGACAAGCGTCAGGTCCCGGGGTTCTCCCGTCTGAACGAAACGCCGCTCCAACGCCTTGATAATCTCGTCGGGCGTTCCCACGCCGACGAAGCCGGACGAGGCCACCGTATCGCCGGACCGGATGATGGCGACCGCCTCCGCCGCATCAACGATCTTGTTGCGCATCAGGCTTCACTCCCAGTCGAGCCATCGCGTGCGACCAGCCAATCGGCAATGCTCTGGCTGAGCTTTCCCTGCGATTTGCTCGAGACGAAGAGACCCACATGGCCACCTGGAAGAGGAATTTCCGTATAGTCCGTGCTCCCGATCTTGGCGCCGAGCGCGCGCGAGCAGTCCGGCGGAATGATGTGATCGTCAAGCGCAAATACGTTGAGAACCGGCGCCGTGATCGACTTCAAATCGACCTGACGACCGGACAGAACGAAGGCGCCGTCCATCAGGCGATTCTCCTGATAGAGCTCCTTGAGCCATTGCTTCGCAGCCTCGCCGGGATGATGCGGCCGGTCCGCGAGCCACTTTTCCATTCGCAAGAAATTCATGAATTTTGCCTCATCGTCGACGACGTCGATGAGATCGACATTGTATTTTGTCAGCGACCGCATCGGCGTCATCAGCGAGAATACCGAGCTCATGAATTCGCCCGGCACGACGCCGTAGGTATCGACGAGATTGTCGATATCCTCGGGATCGAGGCTGCGGGTCCAGATGTTGAGGAAGCCGTGATGGGCAGCCTTGTCCTTGACGTCGGCGTGAAAATCGATCGGGGTAATGGTGATGACCAGGTTCTTGACCTTTTCGGGATGCAGAGCGGCGTAACAGGCCGTAAAGACGCCGCCCTCGCAAATGCCGAGCAGCGTCACCCGGTCGTGCCCGGTCTCCTGCGAGATACGCTCGACTGCGGCGTCGATGTAATCGTCCACATAGTCATCGATCGTGAGCCACCGTTCGGTTCGCCCCGGCTGGCCCCAGTCGATCAGCCAGAGATCGAGCCCCTTCGACAGCAAGCTTCGCACCAGTGACCTATCAGGCTGAAGATCGGCCATGGTGTATCGACCAATCAGGCCGTAGACTAGAAGCACGGGCGTCTTGGCGGTTGCTTCCGCCATCGCGTCGTAATGGAACAACTCGACCTTGTCCCGGCGCATGACAAGCTGCTTCGGCGTCGTGCCGATGGCGACATCCTTGTCTTTGGTCTGACCGAACAACTGTGTCGCCTTGATCATCTTTTCCGTGTTGGCGACAATGTCGTGGAAAAACCGAGCTGCCCGATCGTCCTCTGTCATAACAGATCACTCACCAGAGCATCGGCCCCAAAGGTGGCCCCCGGCTTTTTGGGGACAATCCGATGCACAAATAAAAGGATAGAGCGGCAACTCCGATTCCATCGGAGCCTCCGTCGCTCTAGGTGTTCGGCTGGTTCTCCGAGCTCGTGGCAGAATCGGCTGCTTTCGGAGGTGCCGAGCGCGAGCCGCGCTGCTGCGCGTTGACTTGGTGGCTTAACGCGCGAACCTCCCGCCGAAGCTCGGTCAATTGTCGGGTCACCTCGTCAAAATCCTTCCGGCCCGGTATGCCGAACATCGCAGCAGCGGCTTCGACGACGTCATCCTGCCGGCTGCGAAGTTTCAATCCGGACTGCAACAACTCCTTCTGCGCGCGGAGGAAGTTTTCGCCGCGCTGATTTCGGATCAATTCCTCGTTGGAGATTTCACTCCACTTCGCAAACGCCTCACGCCAATCCAGCGGTGGCATGTTGCCATTATCCATTGCCCCCGACATCGCTTCCGAAAATCTCTTGGCGGCTTCGCCCCACGGTATCGCTGTCACGGAATTGTAGCTCACCAGCTTTTCCCGCATCTCCATCCATGCGCCGAAAACCAGCGCCATTTTTCGATCGATGTCCCACATGTCGGCCAGTCGCGGTCCCTGAGCCATCTTCTCGATGGCTTCAGACATCTCGTTACCGGCTGCAAATCCCGGCGGGCGTTCGAGCAGACGGGCGAACATGAACGGAGCCATAGAACCCGACCATGCCTCCGCTATTTGTTTTGACGCTTCCGAGAACGACTGCCAGAGGTCGGTCCATTGAGGAGTTGATTCGCAAACGGTCCCATTCGGTTCGAACTTTTCGCTCATTGCATTCCTCACAACCCCTTATATCGATACGGACGGCCGCTCGATCAGGCGGCAGCTCTGTTTCCAAAGGCATCCGCGTAGATGGCCAGCGCATCGTCGAAGCTCAACTCGCGTGGGTTGTTGACGAGAAGCCGCGTCTGCTTCATCGCATCCTCGGCGAGTTTATTCAGGTCACTCCTGGCGATGCCGACGTCGGCGAGCGATGCCGGAACGTTGCAATCCCGGCAAATCGAAGCGATGGCATCCACGAAAAGCCGCGCCCGCTGGCTGACGCTCATTGCTTGCGATTGGGGGTCGATGATCGGCGCGAGCTCGGCATAGAGCACCTCCGCCTCCGGCAAGTTGAACCGCAGCACCTGCGGCAGGACGAGCGCGTTCGACAATCCGTGCGGCACGTGGAAGATGGCCCCGATCGGATAAGCCCGCGCATGAACCCCGGCGACTAGTGAGTTGGCGAACGCCATCCCGGCCAGCATCGAACCCAACAGCATCTGCGATCGCGCTTCGAGATTTGAGCCATCCGCACAGAATGTTCGGCGGCGCCTGGAAAGTAAAGGATTTCATCGGATATCCCTCCCGATCTGATGGCACGACGAGACTGCGAATTCCTATTTGCTCGGATCGTCAGGAGCCGGTTTGCCCATCAGGCTTCCGAGCTCCGCGAATTGCGCGCTCATCTTCTCCATCTGCTCTTTAAGATGGCCTTGATAGACGGCACCCATCTCCTGCGGGTCTTTCGCCTGCAGCAGCCGCTGCGCGAGCTCGAATCCCGCCGCTACATTCGCCTCCGCAAATGCGACGGCCTTTTCACTCATTTCTTTTGCACTCGAATAGGATGCCCGAACACCGGCATCGGCCTTCTCGCGCATCTTCTGGGACTCGGCGATGTATTTCGATACGGCATCCTTCGCCTTATCGAGCGTCGCCTGTGCCATTTCACGCATTTTTTCGGCCTGCTCGTTCAATATGTCAGTCATCGTGCGCTCCCTTCCCGATTCGGTTGTTGTTGCGTGGTCGTCGTCATTCGAAGCCGACCCGGAG
>Ga0116227_10014827_pt1 | contig 11736 bp, 8 predicted proteins | sample S1TSphgellanicum_FD_89693 | JGI IMG/M metagenome (GOLD analysis project Ga0116227, IMG submission 89693) | Host-associated microbial communities from peat moss isolated from Minnesota, USA - S1T2_Fb - Sphagnum magellanicum MG | ecosystem: Host-associated > Plants > Peat moss > Unclassified... | reverse complement strand
CGCGACGGGGATCGCGCTGGCCATCGCGCTCATCCGCGGCTTCGCCCGCCGCTCGGCGTCGACGATCGGCAATTTCTGGGTCGATATGACCCGCTGCGTCCTTTACGTGCTGCTGCCGGTCGCAATCGTCGTCGCGCTTTTTTTCGTGTGGCAGGGCGTGCCGCAAAATCTCGATAGCTATACCGAAGCCACCACGCTCGAAGGCGCCAAGCAGCTCATCGCCCAGGGGCCGATCGCTTCGCAGGAAGCAATCAAAATGTTCGGTACCAACGGGGGCGGCTTTCTCAACGCCAATTCGGCGCATCCTTACGAAAATCCGACGGCGCTGACGAATTTCGTGCAGATGCTGCTCATTTTCTCAGTCGGTGCGGCGCTGACCAATGTGTTCGGCCGCTACGTCCGCAACGAGAAGCAGGGCTGGGCCGTCTTCGCCGTCATGGGCCTTTTGTTTCTCGCCGGCGTGATCGCGCTCTACGGCGCCGAAAGCCAGCCCAATCCGGCCTTTGCCCAGCTCGGCATAGACAGCGCCGCCGGACCGCTGCAAAGCGGCGGCAATATGGAAGGCAAGGATGTCCGCTTCGGCATCGCCGGGTCGGCGCTCTTTGCGACCGTCACGACGGATGCCTCGTGCGGCGCCGTGAATACGATGCATGACAGCCTCATGCCGCTCGGCGGCATGGTGGCGATGACCAACATCATGCTCGGCGAGATCATTTTCGGCGGTGTCGGCTCCGGTCTTTATGGCATGCTGCTGTTTGCCATTCTTGCGGTCTTCGTCGCCGGCCTCATGGTTGGGCGCACGCCGGAATATCTCGGCAAGAAGATCGAGGCGAAGGAAGTCAAGATGGCGGTCCTTGCCATCTTGATCCTGCCTTTGTCGATTCTCGGCTTCACCGCCGTCGCGGTCGTCATAGCGCCGGGCCTTGCCGCGCTCGCCAATTCCGGTCCGCATGGATTTAGCGAGGCGCTCTACGCCTATGTGTCGGCCACCGGCAATAATGGCAGCGCCTTTGCCGGCCTATCCGCCAATACGCCGTTCTGGAACACGACGCTCGGCTTGGCGATGTGGATCGGCCGTTTCTTCGTCATCGTGCCGATGCTCGCGGTGGCCGGCTCGCTCGCTGCGAAGAAGATCGTGCCGCAATCGGCCGGCACCTTCCCGACCGATGGCGGCCTCTTCGTCGGACTTCTGATCGGCGTGATCGTCGTCATCGGCGGCCTCACCTTCTTCCCGGCTTTGGCGCTCGGGCCGATCGCCGAGCATCTCGCCATGCAATCCGGAACGCTTTTCTGACGAGGCACGATCATGCGCGCACAAAACGACCGGAGCGGCACGTCGCTTTGGGACGGGGCCATTCTCGGTCCGGCGATTGGGGGATCCTTTCGCAAGCTCGATCCGCGCCTGCTGATCCGCAATCCCGTGATGTTCGTGGTGGAAATCGTCGCCCTTCTCACGACGGCTCTGTTTCTGCGCGACGTTCTGAGCGGCGGCCGGGAGCTGGGCTTCACCTTCCAGATCATTGTCTGGCTCTGGTTCACGCTGCTTTTCGCGAATTTCGCGGAAGCTGTGGCCGAAGGGCGCGGCAAGGCGCAGGCGGCGAGCCTGCGCCGCGCGCGCACCGAGACCAAGGCAAAACGCCTCGCCGGGCCATCCGCCGAAAGCTACACGGAAGTGCCGGCGCCCGAATTGAAGGAGGGCGACTTCGTCCTCGTGGAGGCGGGGGATTTCATCCCGAGCGACGGCGAGGTGATCGAAGGCATCGCGTCGGTCGATGAATCCGCGATCACCGGCGAATCGGCGCCGGTGATCAGGGAAAGCGGCGGCGACCGCTCGGCCGTCACCGGCGGCACGCGCGTGCTCTCCGATAGGATCAAGGTGCGGATCAGCGCGGCGCAAGGCTCGACCTTCCTCGATCGCATGATCGCGCTCGTCGAAGGCGCGCAGCGGCAGAAGACGCCGAACGAGATCGCTCTCAACATTCTTCTTGCCGGACTGACGCTGATCTTCGTCTTCGCGGTCACGTCGATTCCGAGCTTTGCCGCTTATGCCGGCGGCAGCGTCTCGATCGTCGCGCTCGTGGCGCTTTTCGTCACGCTCATTCCGACGACGATCGGCGCGCTTTTATCGGCGATCGGCATTGCCGGCATGGATAGGCTCGTGCGGTTCAACGTGCTTGCTATGTCGGGGCGGGCGGTCGAGGCGGCCGGCGATATCGATACGCTGCTGCTCGACAAGACCGGCACGATAACGCTCGGCAACCGGCAAGCCGCCGCGTTTCTTCCGCTCGCCGGCGTCAGCCCTGCCGAGCTCGCCGATGCGGCGCAGCTCGCTTCGCTTTCGGACGAGACGCCGGAGGGGCGCTCGATCGCGGTGCTCGCCAAGGAAAAATACGGCATCCGCGCCCGCGACATGGCGGAGCTCGGCGCGACCTTCATACCCTTTACCGCGCAGACCCGTCTGAGCGGCATCGATTCGAAGCAGGCAATCATTCGCAAAGGCGCCGTCGATGCCATTCTCGGCTATGTGAAGCAGTTCGCCGATTTTCCCGTTGTCGGCAATGCCGCCCTTGAGATGAAGCCCTCCCGCACGTCCGAAGCCATGGTCCGCGAGCTCGTTGCGATCGCCGACGAGGTTTCCAAATCCGGCGGCACGCCTCTGGCGGTCGTCAAAGACGGCCAGCTTCTCGGCATCATCCACCTCAAGGATATCGTCAAAGGCGGTATCCGCGAGCGCTTCGCCGAGCTTCGCCGCATGGGAATCAGGACCGTGATGATCACCGGCGACAATCCCTTGACTGCCGCCGCCATTGCAGCCGAGGCCGGCGTCGATGATTTTTTGGCGCAGGCGACGCCCGAAGCCAAGCTGAAGCTCATCCGCGAAGAACAAGCCAAGGGCAAGCTCGTCGCCATGTGCGGCGATGGAACGAATGACGCGCCGGCTCTGGCGCAGGCCGATGTCGGCGTCGCGATGAACACCGGCACGATGGCCGCGCGCGAGGCGGGCAACATGGTGGATCTCGACAGCGATCCGACGAAGCTCATCGAGATCGTCGAGATCGGCAAGCAGCTCCTGATGACGCGGGGCGCCTTGACGACATTCTCCATCGCCAATGACGTCGCGAAATATTTCGCGATCATTCCGGCGATGTTCCTCGCCTTCTATCCGGACCTTCGCACCCTCAACGTGATGGGGCTCGCAACGCCGCAAAGCGCGATCCTCTCCGCCATCATCTTCAATGCGCTGATCATCGTCTTTCTGATTCCGCTCGCGTTGAAGGGCGTGCGCTACCGGCCGGTGGGCGCCGCCGTCATCTTGCGCCGCAATCTTCTGGTCTATGGCGTCGGCGGGTTGGCTTTGCCCTTTGTCGGCATCAAGCTCATCGATCTCGCCGTCACCGCGGCAGGCCTCGCTTGAGCTGCGGTAAGCCTCGCCTGAGCTTTTGGAGCGTTCCATGTTGAAGCATCTGCGCCCGGCTGTTGTGATGATCGTCTTGATGACGGTCTTGACCGGCCTCCTCTATCCGCTCGCCATCACCGGCCTCGCGGCGGTGATCTTTCACGATCAGGCGAAAGGCAGCCTGATCGTGAAAGAGGGCCATGTGGTCGGCTCGGCGCTCATCGGGCAGTCTTTTTCGAGCGACCGGTATTTTCACGGCCGTCCTTCGGCGACGACCGACACCGATCCGCAGGATTCGTCGAAGAGCGTCCCGGCGCCCTACAACGCCGCAAATTCCGGCGGCTCGAACATGGGTCCGACATCGCAAGCTTTGATCGACCGCGTCAAAGCCGAGGCCGGGCGTCTCGCCGCCGAGAACCCACATGCGGCGGTGCCCGTCGATCTCGTCACCACCTCGGCAAGCGGCCTCGACCCGGACGTGACCCCCGCCGGCATCATGTTTCAGGTGCCGCTTGTGGCGAAGGCGCGCGGCCTGCCGGAAGCCGAGCTGCAAGCCTTCGTCGAGACGCATGTCGAAGGCCGGCTTCTCGGTATTTTCGGCGAACCACGGGTGAATGTGCTAAAGCTCAATCTGGATTTGGATCGTTTGCAGCATTAAATAACATCGAGATGATATTCTCGGCGTTGAGGTGACGTGCCGCGCAGGATTCCGCGCCACCTTTGGAGTTCGGCTGCTTGGGCAAAGCGGATCATCGCGATGCGAGCGAAAGGCGTCCCTCGCCGGACGTTCTTTTGCAGGCTGCGTGCGAGACCGATCGCGGCCGGCTCAAGATTTTCCTCGGTGCCGCCCCCGGTGTCGGCAAAACCTATGAAATGCTCAGCGCCGCGCAGGTGAAGCGGCGCATAGGCGTCGATGTCGTCATCGGCGTCGTCGAGACGCATGGCCGTCGCGAAACGGAAGCTTTGCTCGAGGGGCTCGAGCAGATCCCCCGCCGCAGCACCGCGTATCGGGGCCACCAAATTTCGGAAATGAATCTCGACGCGATCCTTGCCCGCAGGCCGAGCCTCGTTCTCGTCGACGAGCTGGCGCACACCAATGCGCCGGAAAGCCGTCATCCCAAACGTTATCTCGATGTGGAGGAGCTGCTCTCCGCCGGCATCGACGTCTATACGACGCTCAACATCCAGCATGTCGAAAGCTTGAATGATGTCGTCGCGCGGATCACCGGCATCACCGTGCGCGAGCGGGTTCCCGATTCGATTCTCGATCGCGCGGACGATATCGAGATCGTCGACCTCACGCCGCAAGACCTGATTACCCGCTTGAACGAGGGCAAGGTCTATGTTCCCGAGCAGGCGCGTCAGGCGGCCGGCAATTATTTTTCGCCCGGCAATTTGACGGCCTTGCGCGAGCTTGCGTTGCGCCGCACGGCGCAACGCGTCGATGCGCAGATGGTCGATTACATGCGCCGCCATGCGATCGCCGGGCCGTGGGCGGCCGGCGAGCGCATTCTCGTCGGCATTGGCGGTGCCTGGGATCAGCGGGCGCTCGTCCGCCGGGCGCGCCGCATGGCGGATCGGTTGCGCGCGCCCTGGGCTGTGGTCCATGTCGAAAGCGCCAAAAGCGTGCGCGCCGGCGAGAAGGAACATAGCCGAACCGTCGAAGCCCTGCGGATGGCCGAACGCCTCGGTGCAGAAACGAGCATTCTGCCCGGCGAAGACGTGGCTGAAACCCTTTTGGATTATGCGCAGACCAATAATTTCACGCATATCATCGTTGCGCGCGCGCCGGGCTCGGGCTGGCGCCGCGGCTTCGGCGCTTCCATCGTCAAGAAGCTCATTCGTTCCGCCGGCGACGCGGACGTCCATGTCGTCTCGTGCGGCGACGAGAGCGCGCAGGACAAGCAGCAACCCGCGACCCGGCGGAGCCGCGAAGACACATCGATCGACGTCAAAGCCTATGCCGCGACCGTCGGGCTCGTCGGCATTGCGCTCGGGGCCGCGTTTCTGCTCAAGCATGTGCTGGATATTTCGAACGTCTCGCTCACCTTCCTCATCGCGATCCTGACGAGCGCTGTCGCCTACGGGCTTTGGACCTCGCTCTTCGCCTGCCTTCTGAGCGTGCTCGCCTATAATTTCTTCTTCCTGCCGCCGCTCTATACATTCACCATCGCCGATCCCGAGAACGTCGTCTTCCTGTTCTTCTTCGCGGTCGTCGCGGTCATCGTCAGCAATCTTGCGGCGCGGCTGCGCGCGCAGGTCGTGGCGGCGCGGCAGCGCGCGCGCATGACCGAGGATCTCTATCTCTTCAGCCGCAAGCTCGCGAGCGCGGCTGGGCTCGACGATATCCTTTGGGCGAGCGTGCACCAGATCGCGCTGATGCTGAAGGTGCGTGTCGTCGCTTTGCTTCCCGAGAAGCAGGGGCTCGTCGTCCGGGCCGGCTTTCCTCCGGAGGACGCGCTCGATCAATCCGATCTCGCGGCGGCGCGCTGGAGCTTCGAGCATAATCAGGCGGCCGGGCGCGGCGCCGACACGCTGCCGGGCGCCCCCCGCCTCTTCGTTCCGCTGCGCACCGGACGCGGCGCCGTCGGCGTCGTCGGCATCGACAATGACGAAGAGGGCGCGCTGCTTTCGCCGGTGCAGAACCGGCTGCTCGATGCGCTCTGCGATCAGGCGGCGCTTGCCATCGAGCGGGTCAATCTGGCCCGGGATATCGAGCTCGCGCGGGTCGCCGCTGAGACCGATCGGCTGCGCGCCGCGCTGCTCACCTCGATCTCGCATGACCTGCGCACGCCGCTCGCCTCGATCCTCGGCTCCGCCAGCAGTCTCGTCATGGCCGGCCAAACTTTCGAGCCGGCGGTTCAAGCTGCGCTGATCGGCACGATCCTCGAGGAGGCGGAGCGGCTCAACCGCTTCATCGACAATCTTCTCGACATGACACGGCTCGAGTCCGGCGCCTTGCGACCGAAAACCAGCCTTACCGATCTCTGCGATGTCATTGGAACGACACTCGAGCGCGCGAGAAAGATTTTAGGCAATCACAAGGTCGATATCGACCTCGCCGAAGGATTGCCTCTGCTCGATCTGGATGCCGTGCTGATGGAGCAGGTTCTATTCAATCTCCTCGACAACGCGGCCAAATACGCGCCTCCCGGCTCGCGTATCGAAGTCAAGGCGCGCCTAGCCGATGGCTCGGTGAGCCTGCAGATTTTCGACGAAGGCGACGGACTACCTGAAAGCGAGCGCGAACGCATCTTCGACAAGTTCTACCGCGTCCATCGTGCCGACCGTCAGCGCGCCGGCACGGGCCTCGGCCTCGCGATCTGCAGGGGCTTCGTCGAGGCGATGCAGGGGACGATCGTCGCCGAGAACAGGCTCGATCGTCGTGGTGCCGTCTTCACGATCAGGCTTCCTGTGCCGACGGAGACGGAATTTCTGCCGGAGATCGCAGCATGACGCCGCGCGCCGGGCCGCTTCGCGTGCTCGTCGTCGATGACGAGCCGGCCATTATCCGCTTTCTGCGCGCCAGCCTCGAAGCGCAGGGCTATATCGTCTCCGATGCGAAGGACGGGCGCACCGCGCTCGACGCGGTGCGCCGCAAGGCGGCGGATCTGCTGGTGCTCGATCTCGGCCTGCCGGATATAGACGGGCTCGAGGTCGTGAAAACTCTGCGCGACGGCGGCGAGACCCTGCCGATCATCATTCTTTCGAGCCGCGGCAACGAAAGCCAAAAGGTCGAGGCGCTCGATCTCGGGGCCGACGATTACATCGTAAAACCTTTCGGCGTGGACGAGCTTCTCGCGCGGGTCCGCGCGGCGCAGCGGCATCGACTCCAGCAGGAGGGTGAACGGCCGATCTTCCGCAGCGGGGATCTCTCGATCGATGTCGTGCGGCGAATCGTGACGGTGCGCAATACCGAAGTGAAATTCTCGCCGCGCGAATACGACGTCTTGCGCCTGCTCGCGGCGCATGCCGGCAAGGTTCTGACCCATCAGTTCATCCTGCGCGAGGTTTGGGGCAGCGCGGCGGATGTGCAATATCTGCGAATCTATGTGCGCGCCTTGCGCCAGAAGATCGAGGCAGAGCCGGAGCGACCGAAGCACATCTTGACCGAGACCGGCGTCGGCTATCGCTTGCGCGCCTCGGACTGAGCGCCTCGGACTGAGCGCGCTCTCCCACTTTCAGGTTTGGCCATGGATTTGCGCGACATCATAGAGCCGGCAAACGTCTTCCTTCTGCCGAAAGCCGCCGATAAAGAGCAATTACTGGGCGATCTCGCGCAGCGCGCCGCGGCCGCGCTCGACAAGGATGTCGAGTCGATATTAGCGCCGTTGCGGGCGCGCGAGGCTCTTGGCTCGACCGGCCTCGGCCAGGGCTTCGCCCTGCCGCATGCGCGTGTCGAAGGGCTCGATCGACTCTTCTGCCTCTTCGCCAGGGTGGCAAAGCCCGTCGCTTTCGACGCGATCGACGAAAGGCCGATCGATCTCGTCTGCCTGCTGCTGATACCGCCCGACGACAGCGCCAATAATTTGAAGGCTCTGGCTGTCATCTCACGGAGCTTGCGTGACAAAGCGCTGATCGAGCATTTGCGCGCCGCTAAGACGCGTGAGGTGCTTGCCGAGCTCTTGCGAAGCCACATATGCTGATGGTTGCGGATCACATCCCCACCTTGACGTATGCTACGCCTTACGCGTGGAAAAAATCGTAGACGAGCTTCGCGGTCGCTTCATTGATGCCGGGCACTTTCTCGAGGTCGGCGAGCGCGGCACGCGAGATCGCCTTGGCTGTGCCGAAAGCGTGCAGCAAGGCGCGCTTGCGTGCGGGGCCGATGCCGGCGATTTCGTCGAGCGGGCTTTTGGTGAATTCCTTCTTGCGCCGCGCCCGATGCGTCCCGATCGCGAAGCGATGCGCCTCGTCGCGGAGCCGCTGGACGAAATAAAGCGCCGGATCGCGCGGCGCGAGGCGAAACGGCTCGCGGCCGGCGACGAAGAAGGTCTCGCGACCCGCATTGCGATCGACTCCTTTGGCGATCGAGGCGATCGCGACACCTTCGACGCCGAGCTCGGCGAGAATTGACGCGGCCGCATCGAACTGACCTTGGCCACCGTCGATGAGAATAAGATCAGGGCGCTGCGGGAAGACCGTCTCGTCCTCGGCCTCGGACTCGAGCAGCGTGCCCGCTTCGACATCCGCGGCGCTTTCTTCCTTCATCAGTCGCGCGAAGCGGCGGCGCAGCACTTCGCGCATCATCGCGTAATCATCGCCGGGCGTCAGATCCGTGCCCTTGATGTTGAAGGTGCGGTAATGCGTCTTCATGAACCCGGCGCGGCCGGCGACAATCATCGCGCCGATCGCGTTGGTGCCCATGATATGCGAATTGTCATAGACCTCGACGCGGCGGAGCTGGCCGTCAAGGCCGAAAGCGCCGGCCAGCGCCGCGAGCAGCTTTTCCTGTGACGCATTCTCCGAGAGCTTGCGGCTCAAGGTCTCCCGGCCATTATGCGCCGCGTGTTGGACGAGCTCGCGCTTCTCGCCGCGTTGCGGCACCGCGATCTCGAGCTTCTGGCCGTAGCGCTCGCAGAGCGCGAGCTCGAGCACGCTGCGCGTCTCGATCTCATGCGACAGAAGGACGAGCCGCGGCGGCGGTCGCTCGGCGTAGAATTGGGCGAGAAAGGCGTCGAGCACCTCGTTGAGGGTGAGGCTCTTGTCGGCGCGCGGGAAATAGGCGCGGTTGCCCCAATTCTGATAGGTGCGGAAGAAAAACACCTCGATCGCGAATTGACCGGCCTGCTCGACGATCGCGAAGACATCCGCCTCCTCGACCGTTTTCGGATTGACGCCTTGCGTGCCCTGGATCGCCGAGAGCGCGGCAATGCGGTCGCGCAGGCGCCCGGCTTTCTCGAACTCGAGCGCCTCCGAAGCCGCGGCCATCTCTTGTGCCATCAGATCGCGCACGGCGTGGCTTTTGCCCGAAAGGAAGTCGCGCGTTTCGCGCACCAGTTCGGCATAATCCGCGGGACTGATCTCACCCGTGCACGGACCGGCGCAGCGTTTGATTTGGTAGAGCAGGCAAGGCCGCGTGCGGTTCTCGTAATAGCTGTCCGAGCAGGAGCGAAGAAGGAAGGCGCGCTGCAACGCGTTCAAGGTTCGGTTCACAGCCCATACGCTTGCAAAGGGTCCGAAATAGTCGCCCTTGCGGTTGCGCGCCCCGCGATGCTTGGTGATCTGCGGCGCGACGTGATCTCCGGTGACGAGGATATAGGGAAACGACTTGTCGTCGCGCATCAGCACATTGAAGCGCGGCTTCATCTGCTTGATGTAATTCGTCTCGAGCAGCAGCGCCTCGGTCTCCGTCTCGGTCGAGACGAAGACCATGGAGGCCGTCAGCGCGATCATTCGCGCGATCCGCGTCGTATGGCCGGCGGTGCGCGCATAGCTCGCAATGCGCTTGCGCACGCTTTTCGCTTTGCCGACATAGAGGACTTCACCGTCCTCGCCGATCATGCGGTAGACGCCGGGGCCGATCGGCGCATGCTTGCAAAAGCTGCGGATGACCGAGACGCCGCGGCGCAGCGAGGCGGGCGCGGCATCCTCGTCTTGGCCGAGATCGAGATCCGAGGCGATGTCGGCTTCGATTTCGGCGGTCCAATCGTCATCGCCAGGCAGGTCGGACGCAGCATTATTTTGCGGTCCCGACGGAGCGGCGGGCCGGACGCGGTCTGATCGCGGTGCGCGGTTCATGGAGGTGATTTAAACATCTGGACGCGGGAGGCATAGGGGCGGCTGTCTGGAGTCCCCCGCAGGAGCTGCGACGCGCGGGCGAGGCGCCGGCTCTGGACCTTGGTTAAGTTTCGGTTTAGCTCTGACCAAAGCCGCTGCGTTCGGTGCGCCGATCAGCGGTCACGCGATGAGTCCGGCAGACCGAGCAAGGGGAGGGCGGAGGTCATGAAAGCAGCGATTTTCGCCCCTTGGTCGCGTGTTCATATCGACAAACTAAGTGTTTTCCCGCCATTTTCCGGTGTTTTCGTCGTTCTTGCCGCCAGCCTTCTCGGGGGCTGCGTCGACACGCTGGCGACTCAGCAGCCTCAGCCAGCGCCGGTGTTGCGTGCGCCCGGACTTGCGCGCCAGGACGGAGTCAGTCCGAGTGGTGCTAGCTTGGCCGTGGTGAGCCTCAGTGGGTTGCCGCAAAGCTTGTCCGCGCCCTTCGAGACGGCGTTCGCGAGCGCGATGAAGGACCAAGACATGACGATGGCGGATAGCAAACGCGCCAATTATCTGGTGCGCGGCTATCTCTCCGCCGCGCCCGTCCAGAAAGGCACCGCGATTGCGGTGGTTTGGGATGTGTTCGACGCGAAGAAACGCCGCACTCAGCGGCTCGACGACACGGTGATGATCGCCGCCAAATCGGCGCCCCAGCCCACAGACGGCGATCCATGGGCGCTCGTGGGCCAAGCGGCTTTGGAGCGAATTGCCACGCAAAGTGCCGATGATCTCGCGGCATTTTTGACCAATACACCGGAAGCTTTGGCAGCCAGCACGTCTGCTGCCGGTTCCGCCATGGCAGCAAAGACGCGCAATCCGCCCGACGGACAGACAAGCGTTGCCGAAACGCCGCTTGTACCCGCAACGAGCGCCCCGAACCCGTCTCCCGCGCGCGGTTTCGCGGCGCTGCGCTGAGTACGGTTCGCCGCGCAAAACCGCGTACACTTTTGCGCACGATGCTGTGGCGCTCGGATAGGTTTGATTCAAAACTATCGTGATCTAGCAGCGGATAGCGCTCTTGAAACACTCGACATTGCGGACGGCGTGGCTATTGTGCCGCCGACACGTCCAAGTTCGGGCATAAATCAGCGACGTTTCGTTGACACCCGTTCCGCGTGGGGGGCTCGAGAAAATCTGACACAATCATTGAGGTCTTCATGAAACGTTTGTCGTTCGCTATTGCTTGCCTGCTCGTTTTCTCTTGGTTCAGCGCGGCTGTCGCCTATGCGGATCCGGAAGGGGTATGGCGGACCGCCGACGGCAAAGCCACCATCCGCATCAGTCATTGCGGTGGCGGCTTTTGCGGCTATGTCACCTCGGTGCCGGCCAGCGTCAAGGACGATAAAAATCCGGATCCCAAGCTGCGCGGCCGTTCAGTCGCCAATATGGAAGTGCTGATCGAAATGCGGCCTGCCGGTGCCAATCTCTGGCAGGGGCGGGCCTATGATTCCGATACGGGCCAATATTATGCCGCGAAGATCTCGCTCGTGAGCGAGCAGGCGCTCAAGGTCGAGGGCTGTCCGCTCGGTGGCGGCATCTGCGGCTCGGCGACATGGTCGCGCGTGCGATGAAGGTGG
>Ga0116227_10014826_pt1 | contig 11736 bp, 9 predicted proteins | sample S1TSphgellanicum_FD_89693 | JGI IMG/M metagenome (GOLD analysis project Ga0116227, IMG submission 89693) | Host-associated microbial communities from peat moss isolated from Minnesota, USA - S1T2_Fb - Sphagnum magellanicum MG | ecosystem: Host-associated > Plants > Peat moss > Unclassified... | reverse complement strand
ATGCGAATTCCCCTTGAATAAATGGATGATTGTGTTGTTCAACGCAGCAACCTGCTTCTCTACATTGCTCTCCGGCACCTCTTCTTCCTGTTCCTCTGGAAGAGACTCATATGGTGTTTCCCCGAGTTCACCCAGAACTCTCTCTACCTCTGTTGTAGCTCCGACCAGTTCTTCGATGTCTGTGAACGTCCTCACCACACAGAGCTTTCGGATCTCTGGCCTTAGTCTGGCCAAGAACCTCCTCTTCTGCTCTACGTCCTGTATCTTGCCCTTCCGAAATAACTTGTCCAGGCGTTCAAAATATTTCTAAACCCTTTCTTTGGGCTCTTGCTTGATGGTGTCCATCCTCATTCGGATGTCATCAGCATCTATGTTTCCGTACTTTTACACCATCAGCGTCCGTAATTCAGCCCAGTCGATCAACACCGGCTGGAGCCTCCTATACCACTCCTTGGTTCGACCCCGCAAATTCAGATTAGCGATTTTGAATAGCTTATCAACAGTGAGATCATGCACTTCGGCAGCCATGGTGAGCCGCTCCGCCCAATCGTTCACATCCTCATGATCTCGACCCCAAAATAATTCATCCATTCCCTGCAGGTTCATCATTTCTATAGAATTTCAACAACACAACAAAAATGCAGCACTCCTCTACACTCAGCCCAATTCAAAACAGATGCAAACAAAATTGCTCAAAAACTCAGCTGCTGCCACACAGTTCTAATTCTTGAAAAATAAATGTTGTCGGAATCATTCATCGAACTCGAACTGAACACCCTCGGCTATCGGTTCCAGAGGCGTAATGTTGGATGGAACAATGGTGAAGTTCTGCTCATCCGTAGACTCTTGTTGGAATCTCAATTCTCCTTCATTGCTTCGCCACAATCTCCAGCTAATGAGGCGGGATCGCAATCCACCATGATCCACTCGAAGCAAACGATCTCCTTCCTGAAACAAATCCTCGACACCGAGAATGTACAATCTCACAAAATGGTTAGGTGACACCGCTGACTTAAGAATCCAAATATCCCCTAGTCTCGGTACTGCACACTGTCTCTCAGCATATGCAGGAGCAACCCCCGCAAGGTAGGAGGTGAAGTAAAAGCTGGCCTGCAAGTCTGAGGTTGATGCCCACCCCCTTGCTCCATTGATGACCTTTAACCAAACTCGTGCACAAGTGTAGAAACCACTATGAGCTACTTCTACAGTAATGTCTCCTACACGAGCTTCGTCAGGGTTTATCCTTACAAGTCTCACCACTCCAAAACCTAGAAAGCGCAAAATCACAGCTCCTCTCTATGGTCCGTTCTGAACAGTAAGGAAATCAACGCTACCAACAAGCTGTTGCTCACGGATTTCTTGAATCACATGCTCGACAGGAATCCCCTCGTCACTAGATGAAGACATGATTCTCAACTATCATTCTATCTAAACATCTACAGGTTCTACCAAGGTTGGAAACACGGAACCATGCTCTGATACCAAAAAGAGAGGGTCCTAGAAACACATGACTGCCTTCAATGAACCCAAGCGTCCACGTTCTCCTTAGTCACTCGCATACAACTTAGACCTCCAAAAACACAGCACACAACCTACCTACTAACTCTTTCAAACGAACATCACGAAATCATAGACCTGCAAGCATTTTCTTCCTACACAACAGCAGAACAGGATTTCAATGGATCTATCTCCTGCCTTACACGTTCCCATAGATGCCGGCAAAGGAAACTCTCTTGTTTCATTACAAACTCTGTACATTCCCCGAAAGCACAAACTTGCTTCCCGTTTGAGATGTTCACAAAAACATCAGATTCTTAGCACTCTCTGAGCTCTCTCTCTTTGATTCTCCTGCAATAACTTGACTGATTGTCAGGCGCAGCGGAAGTTTCTAACCTTCAACCAAGCTACCATCTCACTAAGCTTTCTTTACCTTTTCACAAGGATTGCTCCTCCTCCTCCAATTATCCTCTATGCTCTCAGTGCTCTCTCTAATCACCCAAAAATCTGCCTCCCTAGTCTTCACCGAGTTTCTTCTTCTCTCCCAAAAACTCCGTCACATCCAAGCGTCCTGCCGTTCTGTTCTACACCAAGCTTCCCCATCAAGCTTTTCTTCCTTTTCCACTTTTCGGCGCATCAATGCAGCTCCACTCCTCTTCATCATTCACGTCGCCTTCACTCCTGCACACCCACTCACATAAACGTCCCATGCACAGCCATGCAGCCGTCATGGAGAAAAACATCCGCTGCCAAAATCAGGACAGCTTAATTATACCAAAGCACACCTTCAATGCCCGGGTGTTCACACTTTGTGGAAACCCACTTTGGTGTGACACCTGCTCTTCTTCCCCATTTCCTTCCTCATTCCACCTTTCACTCATAGAATCAAAAGAACATTTTCTCACAATGCCATCACTATTAAAATCATTAAAAATATGACACTTGTATCCATTAGACTCATCTTGAAGAGTACCATTCATCGTATTGTTAATTTGCACATCAACATCAAATCTGTCAGATCGTAAGGATGAAGAAAGTGTGATTTCTACAAGACATTTTTCTTTTCCGCAAATTGCTTAAACCCTCCTCTTGAATGCCTTCTTCTGGTAGAAATAAAAGTTCTTCCTCAACCATGGAAACATCCCTTGTAGGCCAAAAGTAGTTGTTTCCCACCAAGGATCTATAATATGGTGCAGCTGGAATTGGGCCAAAAAGTCTTTGCTATTCAAATGCTTCAACCATAGATATGATGGTGACAACTATACAATTTTCCACTCCACTAGCACCATAGATTGAAACTAATGATGGATATTTGCACTGTCCTACTCCAATTCAAATCCTTTGATTATCGTTCAAATCCCAAATAAAAACTATCGTAACCCTAGCCTTGGGCTCGTGACCAAGGCAAGGGCTTGTGAAGGTGCAGGCCAAGAATGAGCCCAAGAGTCACATTTCATGCTTCCCGGAGTGCAAGAAAGTGTGAAGGAATGAACCCCGGCACTCCCAAATGAGCTCCCACTTTGGGGGTTAGAGTCCCAATGGACTCTTGATTTTTTAGAGGGCGATTGCAAGAGTCAAAACACATTGGATTGAGATGTTCCTTATATCATTGAAAATCTCTTGGAATGTAGATATCTGAATTGGGCTTGCATCACCCATTTGGACACTTAAAATACAAATTATGGCCAAAAGAAGGGCCGGAAATCAAATTGGCAGTTTGACTCCTGACCATTAAAATTGGAATCGCCCCGATTTCCTTACGTGCAGGTGGCGTGCCACATACCTTTGAAAAGCTCTCAACAAGGGCTACAACTTCACTTTAAACCTCATCTATTGAAGGTCTGCATGCAAAGTTATGGGCTTCCAAATTACGGGCGTCCCAAGTTTGGGAATTTCGAAACTCCCACTTGGGAATCCTGGGACAAAATGTCATTTGGATGTCGGTCCTGTGGCCAGGCATAGAATATAGTATAAGGGGGAAGGTGGTGGCTTCCCCCAAGCCCGGGCCGTGGTGAGTCTTATGAGTCCAAATTTGCCCGTGGCTCGTCTATGCACCAAAAGTGCTTCAACTATGCGCTAACCAACTTGTTGTTTGGTTTGTGCAGGTCCGTGTGAGTAATTGAAGTGCTTGTCAATCTTCCTAGTCCCATCTTAGAGCTCCAACACACCCCTCCACCCCTAAAATGCTACAAGTCAGGGAGCATGCCCCAACTTCCTACTCTTTCGTTGTTTTCATCTAAGACTAACATTTGAATCTATTGAGGAGGTTGGGAGTGCATCAGAAACTCTTTCACCAAAATGCATATTTGTTATCATGTTTTCACCGTTCCTAAACATAATTTACTTGCCAAACACCCAACATTCACATTGTTTATGGATGAATATTATTACATTAGAATGCAAAATTGAACAAAAAATGACGACCCCCTTAATGAATCACCCATTCCACTCGGAAGGGATTTTTTTTTATTGAATTCAATTGAATGTCCACCGATTACTAAAAACTTTTGAAAATATTACATTTAAAAAGACTACATTTCACCCAACAAATTACGAAAAAAAATCCAAAATACTATATAAAGATACATTAGATTTCACACAATTACTTCGGCCTCGAAAATGTTTTTTGGATCATTTCATAGGGGCCATTTAGAAAACATTATTTCTATAGAACCAGAGAAAATGCATAACGACCACCATGAATTTTTGATTTTGTATTAGAAGGAATTATAGAAATCACATGGTGGCTTCCAAATGTTTCTTGTGCTTATCCTCAATTGGGTATCAAAAAAACTCCTAGTGACTACTAGCCTTTCTCCAAGATTTTCACTCTTTTTTAATCTAAAAAGTGTTTGGCAACTACCAAGTGTTTTATACTATTTTTTATCCAAAAAATGCCTAGTGGCCACTAGGCATTTTTTATGATTTCTAACCCCTAAAATTCCTTGCAATCACAAGGTTTCTACAATGTGTGATCCAAAAAATAAATAAATGCCTAACGGCCTCAAGGCATTTTCTAGAATTGATGCTCTAGAAAATGCCTAGCAATTGCGAAGCATTTTCTAGCATTTTCAATCCAAAAAAGGCCTAGTGACTGCTAGGCATTTTGTAGCATTTCTAATCCAAAAAATGCCTAGTAGCCACTAAGCATTTTTTAGCATTTTCAACCCTAAACATGACTAGTGGTCGCTAGGAGTTTTCTAACATTTTCAATCTTGAAAATGCCTAGCAGTCACTAGGGGTTTTTCAACATTTTTTATCTAGAAAACGCTTAGCGATGCCAAATGTTTTCTAGCATTTTCGATCCAAAAGACGCCTAACGGTCGCCAGACATCTTTTAGCATTTTTAACACCTAGTAGCCACCACGTTTTTTCCACAATTTTTTATCCATAAAACATTTGGTAGCCACCAAGCGTTTTCTAGCATTTCCGACCCATAAAATGCCTAGTGGCCACTATGCATTTTCTTCAATTTCCAATCCGGGAAATGCTTGGCAGTTGCCAAGCATTTTCATTGATTTCGGATCTAGAAAACCTATAGTGGTCGCCAAGTGTTTTTTACAATTTCCAATCTAGAAAATGCCTAACTGTTGTTAGGCATTTTCATCGACTCCAAAACCAAAGAACCCTTAGTAGCCGCTAAGCGTTTTCTACGATTTCCTTCAATTGATTACTAAAAAATAATTAGTAATCACCAAATGTCTTTATTTTTCCATGACCATCTAACAATTGGTGTTTTTTCATCATATTAATTGATGGAATGTACCCATTTGAAAACTACCAAGTATCTTACGAAAATTTGTTTCAACAACTTTATACAATATTGTAACTACAGTTTTAAAGCAACTATGTTGTTATTGGTATAACCCAGGTTGGAACAAATTAATGTCAATAGTTTTCCTTGTAATGAAGGAATGTTTTGTTATGTTTGATTTCGAATTGTAGGAAAACCTTCCAAAGGATAAGTATGACAAAAAAATTAGAAGATCCCTTGTTATTATTAAATTTTTTTTGCTTCTGTTGATTTATAACTAAACTGATGTCTGAATTGTGATGAAAAAATAGCAAGATTCCTAAAGGCAAAATAAGGATCCATCAAAATCATGCAAACTAATTTGATTAGAATATGCGAGTGTGATAGCTCCAAGATAAGAAAGACTTGATGTAATAAAGTGGTGAATCTGTGTAATCATTGTGATGTTATTAGATAATTGTGTAGTACTCACCTTTTTGTATAATAGCTTCGTCCTTTTTTGAAAGGTGGGATTGAATAGAAATAATATTATTTAGTCGAAAGATGTTTTCAAACCCTATCAAAACATCATATTTTTGAACATGGAATCCCATGTTTTAGAATCCTTCCTACTAACACAAAAAAAGGGACAACAAATGGACTCTTTGTTGGAAGAGTTGTTTTAAAGAACTTAAATGTATGAAATGGTAATCACAAGATGAAAAAAGACATTATTTTTTTGGGTTGAAATATTTGGGAATTTATTTCCATGAAGAAAAATGTTGAATTCAAAAACATTTTTCAAATAGATAATAATTGAACACATCACCGCAAACTACTTTATACTATGGAATGCACTAAACTATTAAAGGGAGGAAACGTGATGTTAATTAATTGCAAGATTGATGTGAAGATTTAAGAAAGTGAAGGAATAATGGGTAGGAATGGTGAAAGAATTGTACCTAAAAACTATTCAATGAAGCTCTTTGTGTTGTAGAATTTCACCCTAAAATTCCTTTCTTCGAACCTTATAATGAAAATGGCATTAATTTTGAACAAGGGCTGAATAGCTAATTGAATGCTTAGATTGAAAAAACTTTCTGAAAGAAATCTCAATCACTTTAGGTCTTCTCAATTTTCCTACCTTTGATACCTTTTAAAGCTCTAAATCCTTAGTGTTCAAATTTTTCCCCCAAACCCTAATTTCATTTCGTTCCTACACTAAGTAAATTTTTTTATGGAGAACTGAATTGCACTATGTCTTCTTAGTTTCCCTGCCTTTCATCCCCTTCGAAGCTCTAGCTCCTTGGTGTTATGGATTCTTCCCCCAAACCCTAATTTCACTTCATTCCTACACTAAAAAAACTTTTTAATGGAAAGCTCAATCACATTCTATTTTCTTAGTTTTCATGCCCTTCATCCCCTTCAAACTTCCAACTCCTTAGCATTCAAAATTCTTCCCCCAAACCTTAACTTCATTTCACTCCTACATTGAAATAGCTTTTTGATGGAAATCGATCGCATTCTATCTTGTTTCAAGAAAAAAATTAAAATTCGCACTCCGACCCAAAGTTGTCAACTTCCTAAACCTCCCCATTGCAAGAATGACACATGAAACTTATGTCTAACAGATCTCCTACCTATGACGTTTTGTAATGTTGAATGTTGAAAGTGGAATTTCCATTTTGCGGTTACTAAGGTTTTGATACTAGATTGGATCCAAGTTATGCCACGTGGCAACGTTGGTTCTCAATTTTTTGTCTTGGCTTATTGTTGAATGCTTACGGGATACTACTATCACTAGTATACCAACTTTTGGTGTTTGTGTTTAAAGGTTTATGGTTTAGGGTGTAAGGCTTAAAATATATGATACAACATTTAAGGTTAACAATGTAGGGCAATGGATTTGTGGTGTATCATTTATGGTTAAAGGTAATGTGTGTTTTAAGGTTATTTTGGACTTCTTTGTTATAATATGGTTTTTGCACCCTAACAAAAGAAATGGAGGCCATAAATTAGGGTATCTTTTAACATTAAATGGGATAAGGCAGTTGTGTTATTTCATTTAGGGTTTAGGGTGTAGGGCATAATATTTGTTTATGTGGGATATATGTTAACATAACATAGGATTCTACATTCGAACATATAAGGTTTTGAATGTTATTTTGGTGTTTAGGAAATTGTAGGGGTTGATGGTTTAGGGTTTAGGGTTCATAGTTTAGCGTTTAAAGTCTACAATCCAATGTAACATTTCAATAGTACATGTAGTTAACATCAACATTAAGCTCGAAACTTAAACCTAAATGTTAACCTTTAAAACCTAAATTTAAACCCTAAACCCTAAACCTAATTCTAAAACTGCAAACCATAAACCATAAACCTTAAAATTTAACACGATAATAATAATTTATATTAAATATTAGGTAACATTACACCCTAAACCTGATATAGACTTATTTTAACATTTTTTTTCTTGGGAATGCATTACCCATGTTCTATACAATTTGAAATTAAAATGGAATAAAAAAACAAGACAATTAGGAATACAAATTCGTATTATTGTCCAATTATTTTTGTTCCAATAAAAACTTATTAAGGGCAAAATTTACAATGATAAAAAGATTTAAAATTTTTAATAAGTATTTTTATGTAATAAATGGGTGTTTAATTTTATGAATTTACTTTTTAAACATACCTTTGAATTAATTAATGACTATTCAATATTTCATAACAAGTTATTTTTTAATATACATTTAAGTGCAGTTTACATAATAAAACATCAATAATCAATTATTATGTAATTATCAAATATCTTATTAAATTGTCTATGTTCATGAACTTAGAATTAATACTAAATTAAAAATAAGAAATTATTTAATTTAGCATTCAAGGATACACTAATCCTTGATAAATACCTCAAAGGTAGTAAAATACTTAGTAAATGGTTCATATTTGAGATATTTATTTAATGTTTCTGAAGTTCAATGTATAGAATTTAGATTTAGGGTTATGGTTTAAAGATGAATTATAGGGTTTATTGTTGAAAGTTGGTTTATAAGGTTGAATAAATAGTTACATAATTTTTTTCCATTACTATGGTAATATTTCATGTCGGATTTTGCTTAGAAATCATTATTGTATTAATATGTTCTAATTCATAGTTTAAATGAAATTTGCATCCGGATCAATTAAATCATTGTAAATCTATAAATTATATGCTATTTGTTTATTTATATGTATGTATGGATGTGTGGGTGTATATATGTATATATATATATATATATATATATATATATACACACACACACACTTCCACACATCCATACATACATATGTGGACGTGTGTGCGTTTCTTTGTGTTTTTTATTATTTATATGTATAAAAAGAAAATGTGTATTGAAAAGAATAGATAAAGTTATAAGTCATCAGATGTATGTCATAGATATTTTGGTGTGTGGTACATATGACAATTTTCAAGATAAGAATCATTTGGATATGGGTTTTGTTTGGATATTTGTTTACATATTCATTTTTTTTGTGTGAAAAACTCAATGTGTTTTTTTTGTGCAGGTGTGAATGTAAGTGTTTATGTTGTTTCGTGTGGGTGCTTTATGTGTATGTTTTGTGTGAATATTATGTTTGTATATATTTTTAAAATTTCAATATAGTTTAAATGTGAATTTCAAACTAAAATATATAGTCATATTTTAATTAGTTAATTGATTTCCATGTGTTTATATATATGTTTGTCTTCAAACACAGAAAAATGGAATGCAACAATATATATAATTTCTTTGTGTATATTATTGCATTTCATTTTTTTGCATTGAGGGCATTTTACCCAATAAAGATAAAAAATGTTAGATTGTAACTTGCATTTTTTATTGAATTTTTCAAGATTTTTTTTTTTTTCTAAATTAACTTCTTAATGGCCACCATGTCATAATTGTTTGTGTTGTTATAGATGAATCATATCTTGGTTTGGATGTGGTGTACCTTTCAACATATTTCTATTTTTTGGGGTTTAAAGGTTTGAAATTAAGGTGTAAGGTTTTGAGTTATAGATTCTTCTTAAGAACAACAACCTAACAATTTACGCATGTGTTACAATGATGGTTGGAGATAAATTATAGATCGAATTGCATTGTTGAGTTAAAAACAAATCAAATTGTGTAACTGTTCTATTTTTCATAGTTGTTACTAATTCTTCTTGATCAACAACAATTATGGAAATAGAACATTTGCATAATTCGATTTATTTTTAGTTCAATAGGTAGTTGAATTTATGTTTTTCTCAGTTGGCATTGCAACACTCGCGCCATGTTGTTATTTTCATCATCAAACTATTCATTAGCATCATCTTAAATTCATGATTTCAACTTGTCCACCAAAGAAAAAATTAGCTCAGAACTTTGAAGCTTTTTTTTTCAAAGCTTGATATCATATAACACTAGACTTATTATACAATGTGAGTCATGCAATTTATTTTTCAAATTAGATCTTGCTCTTGTTGTAATAAATCATGATCAATGATCCTACATATAATTGCTTCTGAACTTTTTTTTTTCCTTCATGAATAGAATTGAGCACATACCCACAAGGCTAAATTTTCTGTGTTTTTTTGTAAGTTTTTCCTTTTGGTTTTGGTGTCCACAAGGTGATTTATAATTGTAAGTTTGAATAAATATAACATTGTCAGGTTAATGTTTTGATTTTCAGACTTTTGTAAACTTTTAAATAATTAAATGTTTATTAAACCCTAATAGCATATTAGCCCAAATTTCTTATAATGCTAGTGAAAATCAATGACTTGATTCAACATTAGTTACACAAAAAATTTAATATGTTTAAGTCACTTTATTTTTGGGATTACATTTGTCTTTTCATGTTTAGTTTTGAATTATCCTTAAGGTCATTCAAGTAGAGGACCAACATTCCAAATTCAACACAAGATGGCAACCATCCCTCTTCATCCTTTCTCTCCCACATTGATGTTTTTTGAAATATACTAGAGTTTAACCTTATCATGGTTAATATTTCATTTTTTGACACAATATTTTGATGTGAAAACCCACTTAAATTCTAGTAGCTTGTCAATCATGGTTAATATATTATTTTGATGTGGATACCCACTATTGTAGTGTGAATGCCCACTATTTTGGTGGGTGCCCCTTAATTCACAAATATTGGTCCAAAAAAATAAATTGTAATCAAGTATTAACAAATAATGACTTTTTTTGAGCCGTTTTCATGCACATTGTGGTCTTAAATCAAATTTGAAAATTTTCTGTAAATAAATTATCCTCCAACTTAATATCCTTCAAAATGTAATTCATTGCAAATTTTCATTACTAAAACTACTTTCAATGAAAGATGGTCCCTTACTTTCAACTCATTAGTTGTCTTGAACTCTTTCCATCCATTCCCAATGCTTATTTTGGGTGACCTATTGATCTTCTTGCCTTTAATAATACACACTCTCATGTGCTTGACTTCTTGTGTCTTCCTTGCATTGTCAATTCCATGCCAATCTTGCCACTATGCTTCATTAGGAATCTATGGGGCAACTAGACTTGCAAAAAATTTGAATTGGTTTAGGGTAGATCAATGTGGCATTTTCAAGCTAGTATCAATGTGAGAATATCAATAATTTGTACAATGCAAAAACCTATTGTCACACAAAATGATACTAAATAATACACCCATTTAATTTTTAAATAGGTAATAGAAATGATACTAATTTTATATTATAAATGACCAACTAATTTTGGTTTTTAAGTTTTAAACTAGCTTTAAGGACTAGACTTACAGATTATAGGACTTGTAAGAGGAACTTTTAAACAATTACCAAATGGTTTTTAAACATGTTGCTATGTGTGAAAATTTGATGGAAGGTTTGGTGCTTTCGAGCCACATTTTGCTACTACCCTTTAATTTATACTAAGTGCATGTGGCACTTTAGGCATGATGTTATATTATATTCAAATCTTATGGAATTCTAGTGTTTCCAAACCGCACTCAAAACTTATGTCAAAATTTTATGTGCATGCATGTGATCAGCACCATCACAATTATGAGTAAGCACATGATATAATTACTTTAGCTCTAAGTCTATCAATTCATGCACCATTGATTTGCAAATAGGATCCAGCTCCAAATCCTTCATTCACCCCATCTATCCATTAATCTAGTATATTACCAAAAAAAATGACAATTGTCAACCTAAGTGCAAAAAATTGGATTATTCACGAGCTAAGTTTTATTGAAAGTCTAAAACCAAATTCAACAAAGTTTGTTCATCCTCACCCAAAACAACACAACATATTAACCCCCCCCCCCCCCAAGCACTTCCTAATATAACACAAATCTATATATTCATCAACAACATAGTGCATTGGGATGCCCCCAAGAACCCAAAAAAAATTTGATAAATTTTCTTTAACCTTTTAATGGCTCATCTCCTTCTACTACTAATATCCATCCACTAGCCCCATGTAATCAAACCT
>Ga0116227_10014825_pt1 | contig 11736 bp, 6 predicted proteins | sample S1TSphgellanicum_FD_89693 | JGI IMG/M metagenome (GOLD analysis project Ga0116227, IMG submission 89693) | Host-associated microbial communities from peat moss isolated from Minnesota, USA - S1T2_Fb - Sphagnum magellanicum MG | ecosystem: Host-associated > Plants > Peat moss > Unclassified... | reverse complement strand
TCTTGAATCAAGGCTTTAGACAGTGGATTTTCGATAAAAGATACTATAGAAAAAAGAACTGGATTTTCTACTAATGAGGGGAATACCTTAATCAGATCATTTTATTGCTCAGAAAATTCCATTAGAATTTCCATTGTATCAGATATATCAGAAATCAAATTATTTCATCTTGTTCGATATATATAAAGAGAGATTTGCTAGCGGTGTGAAAGGAATGGCTTAAAATTTAGAAAATGAGAATGTAGGAATTGTTATATTTGGTAGTGATACCTCCATCAAAGAGAGAGATATTATATGTCAACAATTATTTTTTTTGGAGTCTTACTTAAATAAGTCACACAAGCAAGATGGTATGAAATATTTCTAGGTAAGGCTCCATCCATATTTCTCGAATTCAAACAATCGGAGAAATTACTTCCTTGTTAGGAGAAAGGGATAAATTCCAGATTAAGTTGGCCCTTGCGAATAGCTTGGTGCATTATCTCTCTTCAACCCTTCAAGCACAATATGACAAGAGAAACAAGCCATGGACTGACCCCATCATCTCCACCCCGTAGGAATTACGAGATCGCCCCGAGGATGCTGAAGGCACCGAAGGGTCACAGACTGACCGTAGAACCTGATTCAAGAAGTTGAACTAGTTGTCCACTTCGGTTGGGTAAGGGTCGGAGAGGGGCAACAACTTTATAAGGAAGATGTTGAATAGGCCCAAGAAATTAAGTGTGTTAGGAGAATACTGCTGCCAACACAGCATGATGTCAACAAAATGAACCTCCCCCCACCCCCTGGTTCTCGGTTGCATAACTGCCACATAGGCACATTACTAAATGTAGCTCGTGTAACGCGTAATTCCCATAGCATCCATGGGATGAAGATTTTGACCATCTCATGGGCCATTTCACCATTTCATAGGCCAATTACATAATTTGTCAGGATTTAAATCCCTATTCATGTCAATCACGACTATTGCCAAATCTTGTTGCCTTGCCTTCTAATCTCCAAATTGTAATGTAATGTAACAATTTCCATTGTTGTATAAGTTCAAGCACCATCTCAGTCATTGTACAAATTTCAAGCAATAAATTTTTCATATTGTTGTAGGAGAATTCAAGTCATATTGCATCAAGTTCTTTAAGGTGCTATTGAATTATTGCAAGTTGTTTGGGGAAAAGCAGTGAAGCGGAAGTGCAAGATGCCTATAAAAGCTTCAAGTTGAAGACTTGTCTTTGGTTGTTGTTGGTTGTGTTCTTGATTTGGTTTGATTGTCATCATAATAGCAGGAGGTAATTATGGTGTTGTTAATGGTGACATTTTGGTGCAAGTGTGGGTTGTAGAGGCACTAGTGTTATCAATATTTAGAAGTTTGTTAGTTCTATAATTGGGACTTTGTTATTCTATTTTATTTTGCTTTAGGTTCAGGGTTGATATTAATCTCAACCCATGTTCATGGGATTTTATGAGCATCTTAACTATGGAAGTTTCGATAACCTTGTTTGCATCATTTTGTTTGAAGAACATTTGGTTGGGAATAGCTTATTTAACTTCGTTTTGTGGATTTATTTACCATTCTCTTGTTTTTTTGCTTTGATTTTCTAGCTTTGCAAAACATAAGTTCAAATCTTGGGGATTCTTGTAAGAAAAAATAGTCATAAAAAATAGTTTGCCTTTATGTGTTGCAATTTGGAAATATTTGGGTGATGTTGCATGTTTGCCACAATGTAATTTACAATTTTGTTGATGCAAAAAAACGTGGCCTAGGGATTGAATTAAGAAATAGGGTTTAAGGTTTCAAATGCATATGTTATCATAATTTGTAATTTGTAATTTTTGAGAATAAATTATGGCATGTTGAATGAAGTTGTAAATTCGTGTGGGGGATTCATGAATTAATATGGGTGTTGGTATGGGTGTCAAGTTATCTACTGGTTGGAAAAAACAATGTAACAAAGCTTGGTAACACATTATTTATAGAAGTTGAAAAATATCTAATTATTGAATGGTTGGTTCACTATTATGTGAAACTTGGAGGAATGGGAAATTTGTTGAGTAGTTTATAATTCCAAAATTTTAAAATGAATTTAAATTAAAGGTTATGGTGATCAAGGTATGAAACATCCCTGGGTTATTTTTAGTTAGCTATTTAATTTATATAACAAGTTTGTGGGTTGTTAATTGATGCACCCCCAAGTTCTTTAATGGACTCAAATGTGAGTCCAAATTGAAGATAATGGAAAAGTAAGGAGTTGGGGCACGCTCCCTAGCTCACAGCACTTTGAGGGGTAAAGGGGCATGCTGGAGCTTCGGGATGGGACTAAGAAGAGTAACAAACATCAACTACTCACACGGACCTGCACAAAACCAACACAAGGTGGTTAGTGCATAATTGGAGCACTTTTGGTGCTAGGACAAGCCACGGGCAATTCAGACTCACAAGATTCACAAGATTCACAAGATTCACCACAGCTCGGACTTGGGGGAAGCCACCACCTTCCCTTCATAGTATACTTTGTGTTTCTCCACAAGGCCCACATCCAAATGGCTTTTTGTCCCGGGACTTCCAAGTGGGAGTCTTAAAATTGCCAAAATTGGGATTCCCGCGATTTTGGAGCCCCATAACTTTGTGCGCAAACTCTGATTGAGATGTGGTCTAAAACAAAATTGTAGTCCTCATTGAGAGCTTTCCAACGGTATGTTGCATGCCACCTGCACGCACGAAAATTGGATCGATTATCAACTTTTAGTGGTCAGGAGTCAAATTGCCAATTTGACTCCCTACCGTTCTTTTGGCCATAACTTGTGTTTCAGATGTCCAAATGGGTGATGCGAGCCCATTTTAGACATCTAGGTTTCAATAACTTTCTAATGATATAAAAAACTTTTCAAACCAATGGGTTTTGACCCCTGTAATTGTTCCCTGAAGATTCAAGAGTCCTTCGGTACTCCAACTCCCCAAGTGGGAGTTGCCTTGAGAGTGTGAGGGTTCATTCTCTCACATTCTCTTGCACTCCCGAGAGTATAAGATGTGTTTCCCGGGTCCCCCACTTGTTTCGCCCTCTTGTTTCACCCTTTGCCTTAGTCGCGAACCCAAGGCTAGGGTTGTGACATAATGTTTTTCTCCTTAGGTGATAATTTGTACATAAATTTTCAAAAAAATAAAATAAAATATGACAACATACTAAGTAACACCAATGGATACGAGAAAGTTGCAAAAGGGCAACAAAATATTGTGTGCATTTATTATGGTTTAACAAATTAAAACTTTTAAAACACTAGCACAAGAGTTATAATTAGGCGATTTTTTATCCAAATTCAACTAAACATGTGTAATTGCTAATGTACCTTAATTTCAAATCTACCTAGGAAATGAAGCAATTCAAGAAATTGTTAGTTGATAAAAATGCAAGTTCTTATTTGCCACTCAAAACCCAATTAAAAATTGATGAAAAAAAAGATTAAAAAATTATAGTAAAAAAAGTCATTAGGCGGGTGTGTACATTTAAAACACTATGTGGATTAAAGATGTTTGTTAAATATGATCCAAAACATTGTAGGTTCATTACATCAAATGAAAACCGCACCATTGATGTCAAGAAAAAAGGATGCCAACTACAAAACACATGAAGGAGCTAGATTTTCAACATGGTAAACTTTTCTAACATCATAGTTGAACAAAAGAATGGTGAGAAATTTTCACCTAATTTTACATTTTGCTCCAAAAAACAATGGGCTGCATATCATGATATTGCCTTTTGAAAAACCTTTTCGAAATGAAGTGGAAAAACATGGATGGGATGTGGAATGGATTGTAAAGGGGTGAAAATACAGCCCCCAAACATTATTTTCCTTAGGGAGGTACGGTTGAGAGAACAAGATCAATTCTTTTTTGTTCCCAAAAAAACTATTTTCATTTGTTACCTTTACTACAACTATTCAAGTAATTGTAAAAAGTTCATACAAAGAGAAAAAGAAAAAAATAAGGTCTGTCATCTAGGGATAGACCCACCATCTTGATTGTAAACTATTCTAGTAATGTAAAAAGAGAAAATATAAATAACAAAAAAATGGAATATGAAATATTGGGTAGTCACTACCCTCTAGGTTTCTACAATACTTTTAGTGCATTAGAACATGGTCCAATGGCTCTACAGGTTTTCCATGGTTGTTATCCAAGCTTCATAGCACCTATAGACTTTAGAGGAGTGTTACCTACCATTTGTAATACCCTAGAAAACCTTTTCATCATTGTCAATTGTCTACTGCCATTATGAATCCTTTAAAAGTCTTGCCTACAGTGTGTAGCAATCTCATTGACCTTGCAAACTTTAATTTATAATTAATCTCTCTTCCTACTATCATATATGGGCTATTACCTCCTTAGGGCAACAATTGGCTTCTTATTTAGAAACTAAAACCTTGCATGCATTCTTACCATTCTTATAGAAAAAATGCAAAACCATTACACAAAATGTAACAACATATAATGCAAGCTTAAACTATATTACCTTTCTTTTTCTTCTACTAATATAAACTTACACAAAACACAATAATGTTTTTCAACCATTTTCTAATATTGAAAATAACACACTTGAGTGCAATAGGGTGAAAGCATGAATAGGTGGACTATTTAGATTATCACACTTGTAATTTATATACAAACATAAAATTTAAAGCCACATTCAAAATTAACATTGTCAATTTTTTAATTATTCATGCTGTCATCAATTTTGTGCAAATCATCAAAAAAAATTTGAATGAATTTTAAAAAGATCATGGACTCGTAGTGAACTATTGAAATGATAACATTATATTTATCACACAGAAAAAATGAAAAATGTGAACTCAAAAAAATGTCAAAGTAGGGTCAAATTTTAAATTTTAAAAAAAATCATCATCTAATGAAAAATTTGTTAATGAAGTGCACTAAAAATTTCCTATTAAAAATTTTAAATGACATGATTATCATAAATTTTTATCCTTGAGAGTCCATTTCACATGGGAATTTTTAATTTTTTGCATGATTTTTTTGATCAATCACATGTATAAAAATATTTATCATATGACTTATTAATATTTATGATTAAAATCATAGGGGATAATTATAGGATTTATGGTTTGATAATAGTTTTAAAAATCATTAATGTCAGATTATGGACTTTCAAACGCCACTTTTGAGCCACCTAACCATGCTTTCACCCAATATAATGCTAAAATATTTTCTCATTTCTAGTGTTATAATTCAGCACAACACCTCTCCAAAAGAGACTTCTGAACTCCAACTCCAAACTTAACATACATCGAATCCTTATTTAATCCTCCTTCTCCACAAAGCCACATAAGGCCCACATTGACCTTATGAAAATAAATTCCTTATCTTAATCCTTCCTAAAAATCTCCTAGGTGACTGGATGGATTACACCCAACAACTCATTAACATTAACTATTTAATCCCATTAACTTCACCCTTTTGGTAAGGGATGATAAGTCTACCATTAGTAACTAGTTAATTACTCAAATGCTTGTGACATTAACTAGCCTAAGGGATTTTTACCCTTTAACATGAATGCCAAATTGTAATGTTGAATCCATTGGAAATATGACATTTGATTTGATATCTTTTCTTGTGGGGTCTATTCCACATGGGTTAGGGGACTTGTCATTTTAGAAAATATTCTTTATTTGATTTCTTAGTTTGTTATGCACAATACTTGGTTTCATTTGTGTGTGCCTTCTAGTACATAATTTCCCACTTTTACTACATGTCAAGGTGCATTTGTTAATTCATTCTAGGTTATTGTCTGGTAATTATTTGATGTTTACTTGAAGTCCAATTTTTGTTGTTGAATTATTTAATTGAACTACAAGTGATAGTACCTTTAATATATAATTCTAGTTGTTTGTTTCAACTAGGTCTAGGTTAATGAAGCACCATGTGGTGATCATTCCCCTACTTAATTGCAATTTTTATTTCATGAATTTTTAAATTATCTACTTGTAGTAGTTTTTAAATTAATAATCTATTTTCAAGTTTACTTTGTGTGGGTGGTGGTTGGATGTTTATCATAGAGCTTATTGGAACTAACTTTTGTTATTCCTCTTCCCATTGGACTGTAATTATTTAATCCAAAAAATTAAAAAGTAGTTAGTTGTAATGAGTAATGGTTATTTGGCTATTGTAAATTTTATTGGTCATCAATTGTCTTCATTATAGTTTCTTAACCTATAAGTGGCGGTAATTTCCTTTAATGGATTAAAGTTTGATTCCATAAGGTATTGGACATCTACTTGTTTATGGTCAATAACTTTGATAGACTCATTAGTTTACTTTGTAACAAATTTAGAAGTCCACTTTTTGCTATATAAAGATATGCTAGTGTCAAATTGTTGTGTTTTTTTTTTATGTATGCTAATTATTTTGAATGAGTGCATGTATGTGTATTGAAACTAGATGATGGTGTAGTTGACCCCATAGTTGACAAACCACCTCAAGTGGTTGGTGAAAGAAAAGTGGAAGAGATTTTGCAAAGCCATTTACCATTGCACCCCTTGAGTTGCCATGAGTTGAAAAGCCAAGCCTACCTTCCACAATGTGGGTTATTGACATAACTAGAGTTTGAAAATTCTTAAAAAGATAGTTTGTATCAACTAGTTGATACCAAAGCTTAAAAAATTGTAACTATGAAAGCAAAGTTGATTGACATGAAGGAGGCAAAAGATGTCTACTACTTTCAAGAACCAAACAAAGAAATTGGTTGATGCAACATGAATGCACTTAGCCTTATTGGAATACTCAATTATTACCAAATAATTGAGCTGCTTTTATGTAGCTTTTAAGTAGTGGTTACAAGAGGTTATAAGTTTATATACGTATTTTTCACTCATTAGATTGATTCCAAATTTTTCTGATATGTACATAATGTATTCACAATAACATTTCATAAATTTTATTATTATTATTATTATTATTATTATAACCCAAAGTTCAAAAAATCATCTTTCTTGCAAGTCAATGCAGGAAGGCAAGTACTTTGATGGTCAATATGTTTCAAATAGTTCATAGATTTGGGTAATATTTGAGGAGTTCTCTTTTTCATCACAAATGTCACATCTTTTGCCAAGAGCTCTAAGAGACAACAAGTGTGAGCTTCATCTAGTTTCTTTTGTTGTTTGTACCTTAACCCTATAACATACAGAAGGAGGAGGGCAAGTGGTCCCAGACTCACATGTTCCACAACAACCATGAGAGGCAGGACATGCAAAGCCAATTGCTGGTGTAGCAAGAAAGAACATGGTGATGTGTTGTTTGGCATGAGGAAGATAAGATCATACCTTGTAGGCATTCTTTTTGGGTCTAACAAAAGAACCTCATTTGCCCACCAGGGACTTGTACCACATAGGTATAAGAATTTAGTGTAGCTATGAACCTGGCACAGTCCTTTCAATTTCTTTGTAAGTATACCCGGAACCCACAGTTACTTAGTGGGTAACCTTTGCACAAATAACCAATTCAAATCCTAAAGAAAGAGAGATGAACTTCAGAAAATTAGAGCTCCCAATTACCTCCAACAGGTGACAACTAAAACAGTAATATACATCCATTGACTGAATGAATGGTAGACAGAAAATTGGTACCCAGACCCGGATTTCATCCTTCTCTTAGTTTTCATCATTGGTAGTAAAAATGGATACAGTTCCCAACACAAGAACACTACAAGGAGAGTTGGTAGCACCTGGCTATCCATCATCTGTCCTTATACAAATAAGTACTTTGTGAAGGGCAGGAATGGCCCACAAGTTGTTGTGGAGGGGGGCTAATTTGTGTGTGTGTGTGTGAAATTGTTGTTTCTGGTCTAGTGCAGGAAGATTGACAACTTGTAAAAGTGGCTTAAAAATGACCATGTGTGTCAAACCCCCCAGCACAATCCCCTTACCTATTCTTTATACTAAACAGTCATATTTAGATTCCCTCAAGCACATCCTTGTCTACTACCCATTGCCAGTTGAATTATTAGTACATTTAGTATTACTAAAAAGATGTTCATTTCCCTTTCTCTAGAATTTGAATCAAGTTCTCGATCCTGTGTTGTTTTTAAAGAAATTTTTAATGTAGCCAAAATTAAATTTGGATGTTTTTTGCCATCTGTTGACATCCCTTGATGCCCCTTGACATCCCAAGGTGTCCCTTCATCATCCCTTGGCACATGCATGTCATTCCCCCATTATCCCCTAGCATCCCTTAATGTCCCTTGATGGCTCTTGGCATCCCTAGGTGTTGCTTCATCATCCCTTGACACGCACATGTGATTCCCCATTATCCCCTAGCATCCCTTGACATCCCTAAAGTCCCTCAACTTCTGCTTGTTGTCCCAACATATTTCAATTTTAGATGGGACATGCCTTGAACCAAACAACCTTTACTCAAAGATAAAAATTACTAAGGATACCTTATTCAGGATGTCCCTCAAGTCTTAGGGATGTCCCCCAAAAAAGGACATTTACAATGCTTAGTTAGGTCATGGTATCTAAATTTTTGTGGGATTTGCTATTATTTGGGTCTTAGCAAGTCAAAAAAAAAATCAAAGTAGTTTTGAGGTTAGTGTGAAGGATTTGACTATTAGAGTAATGCTTCTACTACCAATAGTTTTGACTTGTTTACTTTGATATGAACCGATACTAATATGAAAATTTCAACAATCTTCAAATCTCATCATGTTTTGTTTCATGTTTCTTTCTGGTCACAAATAATTCCAATGAAAAAACTAGACAACAAATCCATTAGCACACCTATAACGAATGCATGCACCCTACAAAGTGATTTGTTCATAACATATGTTTTTGTACCTAATTTCGATCATTTTCCATGCAGTTTTTGCTTTTAGATTAAAAATTTATACGTATTAGTACTAAGCAACAACAAACACAAGATCTCAAATAAAATATTAAATGCATTTTTTGGAAAAAAATTTCAATTAATGTCACAATACAAGATATTACTTGCTAATGAATAAAAAATAATGGGATTGAAAATAACTCTTAAAGTATTTACCCATTAAATAGCCAAAAGCGATATGAAAAGCCTAAGTTTACTATTGGTGTTGCTTAACACTGCTTGATGGGAATGAGGACTAATTTTTTTATTTTTTTATTTGGCACAAATGAAAAGAATTCATTGCAAAGAGAAACAAGACATCAAACCTCTAGAGCGGGAGGAGCACCACCATGTGCTTGAAACCTTAATTGATGAAGCCCCTTTGGGGTCCATCATAACACCATTTAACAAAGCTACCTACTCTAACACAAATAACTTGGTGCCTACTTAGCTCTTATCAAATTTCTCAAGAAGTTTTTTTTTTGTCCTAAGGGTTTTTTTTAATTAGCTTCATACATTTATTCCAAGTTGCCCTACCATAATCAAGTAAGGTATCCCAAATAACTTTGTGGATTTTAAAAACATTCCATCTTTCATTGTTGAAAACCAAATCATTTCGTTCAATCCACAAAGTCCAAAGTGTGATACCTTTTAGCAAGGATCATATGTTCTCCACACATTGCACTTGCCTTGGACTTTTGGCAACAAAAACACATTGTTTCCAATGTAGGGGGCAGCCACCCATGATGGCTTGTTACTGTAGGCAAGTTCACACACCATGCCTTATGTGTACTCCCAAGCCCATTATGCATGGTAACACTACCAAAATATGTGTAGCATGGATTTTTCTTCATTACCTCACAATGGGCAAGTTTGATTAATTGAATTGTCCACCTCAACTTTTCAAGTGTTAACTACAATTGCCTTATTCCACAAAGCTCACATGAAGCCCGCCTCTTTCCTACTCCGCGTTTTGCACCAAATGTTTATCCATTTTAACTTGAAAATAAAAGGAAATACCCCACCCACCTTTTTTCCACCACATTAATTTTTGGTTTAGAATCTTTCAACATTTCCTCCTTAGTGTAGTTGTGAAAGAAAACAGAAGTTCCTTGCCTTTCCATGAATAGGCATTAAGGTTAGGTTTTAATGTGTTTATCTTGCCGGAACATACCAGGTAATGCACCTTTTTAGGGCCTTTTACTAATTTTGATATTTTTACCATTGATATTCTACCTTCCCAATAGTGGTTGTTCATTCCTTCCGACACTCCATTGTTAATGAGACTCAAGGTCTTTGACTGGGAGGTCACAATATATAATTTCATGTCTTATGGAATGTAGAGATGTTGAACATTGTTGTTACATTCAAGTCTAAAATTAGATGAAACACCACAAACCATAGACAAGAATGCCTTGTTGCCTTCTAACAAACCAATCCAATTTCTTTTTTTGCAACGGTTGTTTCCCCCTTTCAATAAACCCCCCCACACCTCTTCCAATTTGGTAATGATTATTTCATATCCCAATTCCTCTTTTGGGGATAACACAAATTATTTGCCCATTTCCTCTTAGGATGCAGATCTTACTATTGAAGCCACTCACACATTAGACATTGAAACCCATCCCAACCCATGCAACTTAGTTGCTTTGTTTTTCAAAAAACCAACATCCCAAGGGTGGATGATCTTATTCCACTAAAAGTTCGATGTTAAGATTTCATTAAGGCTTTTTGGGTTGTTGAATCTCAATTATTTTACCATCCTAGACCAAGTTGATACCATGTGACACAACCCCAAATTCTTTGAAAGATTCAAATGCAAATCTGAAAGTGAAAACAATAGAAAAATAAGGAATTGGGGTACATTCCTTAGTTCATAGCATTTCGAAGGTAAGGGGGGCATGCCAGAGTTTCGAAATGAGGACTAGGATGAGTGACAAGTGGGTCAATTACTCATATGAAGTTACACAAACCAAATAACAAGTTGGTTAGTGTAGAGTCGGGGCATTTTTTATGCATGAACAAACCACGAGCATACATAAATTCACAAGACTCACCATAGTCCAGACTTGAAGGAAGCTATCACCTTCCCCCTTATAATATTTTTTGTGATTAGTCATGGGGGCTACACTCAAATGTCATTTTTCCTAAAACTCCCAAGTCAAAAATTTTAAAATTCACGAAATTGGGATTCTTGCCACTTTGGACGCCTTAAACTTCTGATTGAGATGAGGTTTGAAGCAAATTTTTCGCCTTCATTGAGAGATTTTTTCAAAAACATGTAGCATGCCCCTTGCATGCACATAAGTTAGGGCGATTATTAACTTTTAATGGTTGGGAGTCAAATTGACACTTTGACTCCTGGCCCTTTTTTCGGCCATAACTTATGTTGTAAGTGCTCAAATGGATCATGTGACCTAATTTTAGACATCTACATTTCAAGAACTTTCCAATGGTATAAAGAACTCTTCAATCCAATGAATTTTGACCCTTCAAATTGTTCTTTGAAAATTCAGAAATCCCTCGGGATTCCAAGAGCCCATTTGGGAATGTGTGGGTTCATTTCTTCACATTCTTCCGCACTCTTGGGAGTGTGAATGTGATTCCCAGGTTGCACTCTCAGCCCTCACCTTTCCATACCCCTTGTTTTAGTCACGAGCCCAAAGTTAGGGTTATGACATCCATCCTATTCCATGAAGTAGACCTAGCGACCCTCTTATGGTCAACCTTCAAACACCATTCCAAGTTAGTGTCGCAACCCCACTTTGGCCAAGTGTGGGGGTGAAGCCCAACACTTGGAAAAGTTGGAGGTTGGGAGTCTTCCGGGACTCCCGAATGTTCAGAGCTCGACAGCAAGGGGCAAAACACCT
>Ga0116227_10014824_pt1 | contig 11737 bp, 11 predicted proteins | sample S1TSphgellanicum_FD_89693 | JGI IMG/M metagenome (GOLD analysis project Ga0116227, IMG submission 89693) | Host-associated microbial communities from peat moss isolated from Minnesota, USA - S1T2_Fb - Sphagnum magellanicum MG | ecosystem: Host-associated > Plants > Peat moss > Unclassified... | reverse complement strand
ATAAATATATTTACCATCTGGCGATGCTACAGGTTCACCTGCGTCCTGCTGGTCGTTTTTACGTTTAGTTAACTGGATGCCGTCACCACCATTTTTATGGTATAGCCACATTTCGCCCGCGCCTAATGATCGTGTTCCCGTAAAGTGCTTGCGCGCCACAACATATTGCCCGTCGGGTGTCCAGCTGGCGTTGTTCAACAATCTAAAAGTTTCCTTTGTCAAGGGACGCTTATTCCCCCCATCCGCGTTCATCAGCCAGATGTTATCCGCGCCATCACGGTCGCTAGTGTACGATATCGTTTTCCCATCCGGGCTATATCTCGGCTGCACATCCCAGGCTTTGCCACCGCTCAGCAGCACCGCTTTACCACCGGTAACCGGCATGGTATAAATATCGCCCAACAAATCAAAAACCAAATTCTTACCATCCGGACTAACATCCAGATCCATCCAGGTACCCTCGTCGGTAGTAAAAGTTATCTTTTTAGATTGCCCCGGCGGAGCCTCAATATTCCATTTTTGACCATAAGATAAGCCGGTAAAAAGCAGCAGCAACGTAGCGGTGTACAGTAATTTCATGAAGGACAGTTTGAAGGCGCTAAAATAACAATTTGCCCCGGAGAGTGGGAGTGAAGTTGTTGATTTGATGTAAATTGTTTTGGGAAAGATGGTGAGCTTTATCTCTCCATGTCATTGCGAGGAACGAAGCAATCGCATGGAGGCAGAGCGATCATGCAGTTTTCCCCATCTTAATCACCTCCAATATCTCACCATCAGCCAAAGCCACATTCACCTGCTCAATTCGCTGATATCCCATAACCAGATACAAAGGTTCGCCCGGCAGGGTTGACCCTAATTCAAAACGTGTAAACCCATATTGTATAGCCGCGTTCTCACAAAGATCGATCATCATTCGGCCCAAACCTTTCCTGGCCCAATCTGGGTGCACAAAAAACGCCCTGATGCGTGCGGCATCAATAGCCGGATCAAGCAACGGATCAGCCTCTGCCTTAAACTGGTCGCCACCATATAAAGTATTCCGCTTGCTCCACCCACCGCAGGCTACAATGGTGCCCTCATTTTCAATCAAATAGTAAGTGCCATCCTGTATCAATTGGGTATCGATACCAAAAATATGTTTGATAGAACTCTCTATTTGTTCCGGACTATAATAACCTATACTTAAACCGCGTACCGATAGCGCTATTAAACTTTGCAAATCGCTAACATCATTTAATGTAGCAAGTCGGCTAACAAATCCCATTTCTCTTACTTATCAAACAAACCATTTAAAACACCAGCCAGCCGTATCCCACCTTTCAATATCCGGTTCTGTAAAGTGGCAATATGTTCATCATAATACTCCTTTTCAAATTTGGGGTTTTCTGCCGCTTCCTTATACAAAATTTCTGCAACCTGGTAGCTTTCCCACAGCCATATCAGCAAGTTATCGCTCTGCCATTTGGTAATTTGCGCGGGTGTAGCAGTATCATAAGCCACAGCCATTTTCTCATAACTTAAATCCTCTTGTTCAATCAAACCACTATCCCAAAGGCTGTGCAAATTGCTGCCATCACCATTAAAAGTGATCTGAATATCGTTGCCACCCTTATCCTCGGCATGGCTCACATGCATGGGCTGGTGTATATCACCAATAACATGTACCAAAAACTTCAAAGCCGTAACCTTAGCCTGTTTTGATTTCTGCGGATTAGCAATATCCATCTCACATTTCTGGATGATCTTATAGGCATTATCCATAGGCAAAGCTTTTATTGCCGTAACAAATTGCTCAAAATTTAAACCCGCGGGTAGGTTCACGTAATGATAAGCTCCGGTAAACTTATAATCTGGGTTACTGCGGATCTCGTCTGCCCAGGTACTTACTTCGGGAAGGGTTTCTTTACCTAAAAGCTCTTTGATAGCCGCTTGTGTTTTAGGTGTTAAATGGTTTTCGGCAATTTTAGCCACGGTGTGGTGCCCGGTTACACCCCAGGATATTAAGGCTATCGAACTAAGTATAAATACAGTAATGTAAAGTCTTTTCTTCATAAAAATTGGCCTAAAGGCGGGGTTAAATATACAACTCGGTTTGTGGTTTTATATAACTGACTTGTGCCAATAATTATTGTATATTAGAGTCTAACCTTAACCAATTCAAAATGTCACACTTAATATATTTAGGTTTTGATTTCCTGATGCTGTTCCCGGCGCTATACCTCATCTTTTGGGTAATTGTGGCTTGGCTTGTAGTGCGATGGATGATTCAAGTGATCAAACTAAAAAAAGAAACCAACGAATTACTCCGCGAGATCATCAACAAGTTAGATCAGAAACCATAAGTTAGGAGGGGGATAAAGTAAGAATGAATTGAGTCCAGTCATTCAATCCTTCCAAAATTAAACAAAGGGGGGTAAAGTAAGATTCTCTAAGTCTTGATACTTGATACCAATCCTAAAACTTACTCCTGAAAAACTCCTCAACTTCACGCATGTTCGGGAAGTGGTATTTGTTAATCGTCTCGTTAATTTTAGCCTTACGCCTTTGGTAATACCATGCCGCGCCGCCAATAGCTGCCGCAATCATAATATTTTTCTCAAGCGTGCTTGGCGGGTAAAACGAATTTAGGTTAACATGGTAACCCGCAAATAAATGCTTTAGGGGTATAAAAGCATCTATCACGTTCAAAATCAAAGCCACAACCAAAATATTCAGCAACAAGTGTACTGCTAAATAAAAGGTATTAATATATGGATTCGGTTTGTTCATGTTTTAATAACGTATTACTAAGATACTAATTATTTAAATCATAAACAAAAGTTAAACTATTTTTACAATATTGTGTTTTGGCTAAGCGTTCAAGCTGCATTACAACTAATAACCTGCAAACAAATATGTTATCACAAGAAACTACAATCGGTATATATCCCAATGGCGAATTACAGGATGTTTTGATCGTTCCCGATGGGCACGAGTTCCACCTTTTTTTAACCGATACCCATGGCGAGCCTTCTACCACCTCCAGTCACTCAGGCAATTTGGGCAGTATCGTTATTGTAAACAATAATTGGGTGTACGAAGGCGACCAGCTCAATATCGATTCGCAGCGTGAAATTGCCGATTTCATTTTGAATTATCCCGACGAATCCGACCATCAAAACCCGTTATTATAACTCCATTTCTCTATCTTCGGGGTTCGCTATCGCTATTGAATGACCATACAAGAAATCCTTCAACATTATTGGAAACACGATCATTTCCGCCCTTTACAGGAAGAGATCATCCAATCCGTACTGTTAGGTCGCGATACTTTGGCACTGCTGCCAACCGGTGGTGGTAAATCAGTCTGTTTCCAGGTTCCCGCTTTAGCTAAAGAAGGCATCTGCATCGTTATATCACCACTCATAGCCCTGATGAAAGATCAGGTAGAAAACCTACAGGCCAAAGGCATCGAAGCCATGTCCATCGTATCCGGAATGAGCAAACGCGAGGTTGACCTGGCTTTAGATAACTGCATCTACGGTAACGTCAAGTTCCTTTACCTATCTCCCGAAAGGCTCTTATCCGAATTGGTGCGTGAGCGGATAGGCTACATGAAGGTAAACCTCATCGCCGTAGACGAGGCGCATTGTATTTCCCAATGGGGTTACGATTTCCGCCCGCCATATCTCCACATCGCCGATCTGCGCGAAATTCATCCCGAAGTACCCATCCTGGCCCTTACGGCGACCGCAACCGCTGATGTTCGCGAAGACATCCAACAAAAGCTGCAATTTAAAGAGTCGAATGTTTTCACTAAAAGCTTCGAGCGTAAAAACATCAGCTACGTAGTTCAACACCAGGAAAACAAAATGCAGCGCCTTTTAGATGTAGCCAAAGGCGTAAAAGGCAGCGGAATAGTTTACGTTCGCAGCCGAAAAGAAACCTTCGAAATTGCACAGGTACTCAATCAATACGGCCACACCGCCGATTATTACCACGCGGGCTTACAAGCCGAACAACGCTCCAAAAAGCAGGAAGACTGGAAACTCAATAAAACCCGCATCATAGTAGCCACCAACGCCTTTGGTATGGGTATAGATAAACCCGATGTAAGGTTCGTGATCCACAAAGACCTCCCCGAAAGCCTCGAAGCCTACTACCAGGAAGCCGGCCGTGCCGGTCGTGATGAGCAAAAAGCCTACGCTGTATTATTGTACAATCATTCCGACAGGTTCAAGCTCGAACGCAAATTTGAACTGAGCTTCCCCACGGTTGATGAGATCAAAAAAGTTTATCACAACCTCGGCAACTATTTCCAACTGGCTTACGGCGCAGGCGAGTACATCAGCTTTGATTTCGATATCGGCGATTTTTGTTCCCGCTTTCAGCTCGATGCCATCAAAACCATCAACAGCTTAAAGTTTCTGGAGCGTAACGATTACGTATCCTTTACCGAAAGCGTTTTCCTGCCATCCCGTTTCCGTTTCCAGGTATCTAACGAAGAACTGTATCGTTTCCAGATAGAATACGCCGCTTGGGATGGCTTCGTCAAAACCCTGCTCCGCTCATACGCCGGGGCCTTCGAAAACTACGTTCACATCCGCGAGTTCGATCTCGCTAAGCGGATGAATGTAAGTGTCCAACAGGTAATAGAAGGCTTGAATCAATTACAGGAGATGGAACTGCTCAACTACCTGCCCCAAACAGATAAGCCGCAAGTAACGTTCATTTTACCCCGGCAGGATATTAAAAATGTGATGATTGATAAACGCTACATCGAACAGCGCAAACAGATCTTCCGCCAAAAAATGGAAGCCGTTTTCCATTACGCCGAAGCCAAACATTGCCGCAGTCAAATGTTGCTCACCTATTTCGACGAAACCAATGCCCGCAAATGCGGCGTATGTGATGTTTGCCTCGAAGAAAAACGCGCCGAAAACGCCAACGATACCACAGATCGCATTACAGACGAGGTACTCCGCTGGCTAAGCCTTCAACAACTTTCGCTGGATGACCTGGTAAACACCATCACCTCCGGCAACGAAAAAGAACGGATAGACATCATCCGCACCCTATTAGATGCCGGCAAAATCAAAACCGACGGCGAAAAGTTCTATTTGTAAGTTTTTAAATTCACCTTGCGTCATGCGGAATTTATTTCAGCATCCTACAGGATATGTAGCAAACCATTACGCCTGCGCTGTCACCAACAACTTTCCATACAATCCAACCTGTTTGGGGAAATACAACCCGCATCACAGTATATATCTCCACATCACACCCCAAATAAATAATAAATAATTATCAAATAAGCAATTTGGCCCACATTTATATAATGGCATACCCTTTGAATAACTATTCATGTCCTTCCTTATAAGGACTGTTTTTCATAGGTAGATGTAAAGGGTCGGAAACTGCGAGAGTTGACGACTCTTTTTTTTTGCTATAAACTCTAAGAATGTTTTTTCGCTCGTTAACCGGACAAGTGCTATGCATATAGAAAAGTAACCCCAGCGGGGTTAAAGCTCGGTAGAAAATACCAACGAAGATATTTGCATGCCCGTAGGTATGCTACTACAACTAACAAGCACCAAATATGAGCTTCATCATATTTACATCAAACTTTTACTTTCAATCAGGCATATTATATAACTACTATAATCATTCCCCAATATTAAATTTCTCACACGTTTGGGGAATTAAAACCCCGGTTCACAGTACATATCTCCACAGCACACCTCATGTAACTTTAATTTAACACTAAATTTAAGCTAATGGCACACTTTTAAATATTGGCATACCCTTTGAATAACTATTGATGTCCTTCCTAATAAGGACTGTTTTTCATAGGTAGATGTAAAGGGTCGAAAACTGCGAGAGTTAACGGCCCTTTTTTATACACTAAACTTTCAGAACAGGAAAATTTTCAAAACTGAATGTTGGTTTCCATTCGTATTTGATAGTAACATCAACTATTAATTAACTGACATTACATCAACTATGAAAACAAGATCAAAAACCGACTATCTAAAAATAAGCGTACGCAGCGTTGCATTATCCGCAGCCGCCACAGCCTTATTAATGCTTGGCGCCTGTACCAGCAAAACCACCAAAACCACAACAGATAGCACCGCAGTTACTGCCGTTAAAACCGACACAACAGTAACCACAACTCCCGAAGCCATCAAACCAACCGGACCAGCACCAGCATGGGCACCAGATATTAAACCCGAAATGCAGGCCGTGATAGAAAAACTGGCCAGCTACGGCGATAAACCAATCGAAACTCTAACCCCGGCCGAAGCCCGTAAAAACCACACCCCAACCGATGCGGTAATGGCTCTGATAGTCGAGCACAAAATTATAGTGCCCGCGCCAAAATGTGATACCATGGGTAAAGATATCCCGGTAGATGGCGGTAAAATTCACCTGCGCATCTACACACCAAAATCTGGTCCGGGTAACTTTCCCATCGTAGTTTATTACCACGGCGGCGGTTTCGTTATTGCCGATCTGGATGTGTACAATGCCTCGGCCCAAGCCATATCCGACGAGGTAGGAGCTGTAGTAGTATCCGTAGCATACCGTTTAGCTCCCGAACATAAATTCCCAACAGCGCATAAAGATGCCTTTACAGCTTATCAATGGGTATTAAACAATGCCGCTTCAATTAAAGGTGATCCTAAAATGGTAGCCGTTGCCGGCGAAAGCGCGGGTGGTAACCTGGCCGCCAACGTAAGTATCATGGCTCGAGATAACAAGATTATGATTCCCGTTCACGAAGTACTAGTTTACCCCGTTGCTAACTCTGATATGAATTCAGCATCATACGTTAAAAACGCCGCCGCCAAACCATTAAATAAACCAATGATGGCCTGGTTTGTAAAATATTACCTTAACAGCATGGCCGAAGCTAAAGATCCACGCATCAGTTTAGTAAACGCTAACTTAAAAGGTTTACCACCAACAACCATCATTACCGATGAGATCGACCCATTACAAACCGAAGGCATGCTCTTAGCTGATAAATTAAAAGCAGCAGGTGTAACCGTAGATAGCAAAAACTTCGACGGCGTAACCCACGAGTTTTTTGGTATGGCAGCAATAGTACCCCAAGCCAAAGATGCCCAAACCTTCGCTTTTGATGCCCTAAGGAAAGCGTTTAAAAAGTAATCGTTAACCGGATATAAAAAAGAGAGGCTCAATTCCAACAGGAATTGAGCCTCTCTTTTTTATATCAACTATGTCATTTCGACCTAAGGAGAAATCTTCTGCTCATGCACGTAGCGCAAACCAATTAACACTGTCAATCACACAAAAAGCATATCAATAATCAATCACCTGCTCCTCAATCTCAACCGGAATCTCTCTCCATTCATATTTCTGATTTCTCATCTGAGGCTCAAAACCCGCCTCGCGGATAGAATCCTGAATTCCCTTAGCCGTAAAACGGTGAGGTGCACCAGCAGCTGATACCACATTCTCCTCAATCATGATCGAACCAAAATCATTAGCCCCGGCATGTAAACAAATTTGCGCAACCTGCTTACCCACAGTTAACCATGATGCCTGTATGTTTTTAATATTAGGTAACATAATCCTGCTTAACGCGATCATGCGGATATATTCATCACCGGTTACATTATTAGTAATCCCACGCACTTTTTTCAATAAAGTTCCATCATCCTGGAAAGGCCACGGTATAAAGGCTACAAAGCCATAATTACCCTCAGGTTTTTCCGATTGTACCTCGCGGATCCAAACCAAATGCTCAAACCGCTCCTCTAAAGTTTCAACATGCCCAAACATCATCGTTGCCGACGATGGCAAATTCAACTGATGGGCAGCTCGCATCACATCCAGCCATTCTTTACCACCACATTTACCCTTAGATATTAAACGTCGAACACGATCATTCAATATCTCGGCCCCAGCCCCAGGTAACGAATCCAAACCCGATTCTTTCATAGCCTTCAATACATCATAATGGCTCATACCCTCAAGCTTAGCCACATGCGCAATTTCCGGCGGACCTAATGAGTGCAGTTTCAGCTTAGGATACAACTGCTTTAACTCACTAAACAGATCAGTGTAAAACTTTAAACCCAGATCAGGGTGATGGCCGCCCTGCAATAAAAGCTGATCGCCGCCATATTTAAAAGTTTCCTCTATCTTACGCTTATAGGTTTCAATATCAGTAATATAGCTATCCTCGTGCCCCGGCCTGCGGAAAAAATTACAGAATTTGCAGTTAGCAATACAAACGTTAGTCGTGTTCACATTCCTGTCTATCTGCCAGGTAACTTTACCATGCGGCACCTGTATCTTACGCAGCTCATTAGCCACATACATCAACTCAGGCGTACTGGCATGCTCATATAAAAACAAGCCCTCTTCCTTGGTTAAAAACTCAAAATTTAAGGCACGTTGTAACAGGTCGGCAGTATTCATACACAAATATACGCAATGCGGATTTTAAAAGGTATAAGTTGAAAGTCAAAAGTTACACCACCAATCCCTTATCCAACCTCAAAACCAAACTCACACTCTCCGGAATCTCATGCTGGTAATGCGTAACATAAATCAGCGTAGCATTGTTCGATTGGCAAATAGCATCCACAATATGTTTAAAATGCTGTTGCTGATGCGCGTCCAAACCTTGGCAAGGCTCATCAAAAATGAGTAGGGGTGGGTTCTTCACCAAAGCCCGTGCAAGCAAAACCAATCGCTGTGCACTGGCAGATATATTCTTTAAAGGTTTACGCGCGTAAGCCTCCAACTCCAACAACTTCATCCAGCGCAAAGCGATCTCTGCTTTCTGCGGACTGCTCGGCCTGAACAATCCCAGCGTATCATAAAATCCCGATTCTATCACCTGCAAACAACTATTATCTGTAGGGAAATACTGGTGCAATTCCGGCGATACAAAGCCTATTTTACTTTTAATATCCCAAATGCTTTCGCCGGTACCGCGCTTACGGTCAAACAAAACAATATCATTGGCATAAGCCTGCGGGTTATCACCATTAATTAAACTCAACAAGGTTGATTTCCCCGCGCCATTCGGCCCAAGTAAAGCCCAATGCTGCCCTTGTTTAATATTCCAGTTCACCTTATTCAAAATGGTTTTATCGCCATATTTAATAGTCACATCGCGCATGGCAACCATCTCATCAAACCTGCTTTGCGGAGTCAACGCCAGCAAACTATTCAACTCATCCTGATCAATATTTTTAGTCTCGGCAATCTTTACCATCCCCGGTTTAAAATCAGCCTTAGGCAAGCTTTCGATAATTCGACCTTCATGCAAAACAGCCACATGTGTAATAGCATCCGGTATTTCATTGGGTGATGTAGCGATCACCACTGTAATGCCACTCGCCGCTATCTCACTTAAAATAATATTAAAATTAGCCCGGCTTTGCACATCTAATCCTGTAAGCGGATTATCCAACAATAACACTTTAGGTTGTTTTAATAGTGCCGCCGTGATCAGTAAACGCTTGGTTTCCCCGTTCGATAATTTAATGAGTTGTTTATTTAACAGCGGCCCAACGTTCAGCTTCTCCACCGTTTGCTCATAAGTCCAAACCGCCTGGGTATCGTTGGCCGGATGAATCCCCGCAAGGTAAGCGGCAACAGTCGGCGAATCTTCCGAATCCGAAGAGTTAAACCGCTGCTGATAATAAAAATCGGTAGTGTTGGATAGGTTCCGGAAACTATGTTTGCCCGATACCATCGCTACCAATTTGTGGTGCGTAAAATAGGCATCGTTAATCGGATGCTCTTTTACAAAATCCTCATAATAATAATGATGGATCTCGCCGCCGCTCACATTAAACTTACCCGAGATAGTTTGCAGCAAAGCGCTCTTGCCCGATCCGCTTTCGCCTACCAAAGCCCAGTGCTCACCCTTATTAATGTGGAAGTTCAAATCCTTAAAAATGGTTTGCTCTACATTCCTGACGGTGATATTTTGAAGCGATAGTACAGGCGTATTCATATCAGGTAGCTGTTAAAGGCCGCTAAACTAACCAATAAAGCATAAAAAAACGGAACAAGCTTTTAACCCGTTCCGTTTTATGATATCCTGATGATGATTATTTTTCGGCAGGTTGTTCGTAATAAGTACCGTCTTTAAAAAAATCAAAATTGTATAATTTACCGTCTTTATATTCAAACTCAGCCAGCTTCTGATTAGCGTGATCACTCTCTAACTCTTCTTTAGTTTGCACCGAGTTACGGCTAAAAGTAAATGTACCCTTGTAAAAGGTAAAGTATATAGCTTTGTTGTTATTAATATCTGCTCCAAGCTTTTCCTTAATAAAATCCTGCAAACGTACTTTGGTTCGGTCGGTCAAATCAACATCTTCGTCAACCAAATAGTACTGGGTCTTTATTTGAGTTTGGATTTCCTTGTCTAGGTCGCCACCTTTGCCAAGGTCAACTTGTGTACTAAACGGACTAAGCGGATAAATTTTATACTCGCCTCGTTTTGGAGCGCAGCTGTAAAGGATAGTACATAAAACTACTACTAATGCAAGTAAAGGTTTTTTCATTATTAACAGGGGATATTATTTTTGTATTATACGTAGTGTGTTTAAAAACAGTTTCGCCACACTAATATTTACGGTATATACCTGTAAAACAGGAGCGGAGCGGCTGCAAAAGTAGCACTAAAAATGTAATTTTATAAACCAAAAATTAATATTTACGTCATACCTGTGTTTCAATTGCCATTTATAAAACCATTGGCGTAAATTTGTTATTTATATATAAAAGTAGCTTTAATACCGTAATGGATTATAAAGATTATTATAAAGTTTTAGGAGTTAAAAAAGACGCGTCGACAGACGAGATCAAAAAGGCTTATCGCAAGCTCGCCGTAAAATATCACCCCGATAAAAATCCGGGCGATAAGGTTGCCGAAGAAAAATTTAAAGAAGCCAACGAGGCCAACGAAATTTTGGGTAATGCCGATAAGCGTAAAAAATACGACGAGATGGGTGAGAATTGGGGTCAATATCAAAACAACCCATATGCGCAGGGCCGCCCGGGCCGACAGGCTTACAATACCGAAGATTTTTATGGCGATGGCAGCCAGTTCTCCAGCTTTTTCGATTCCATATTTGGTGGGGGCGGAGGTTTTGGTGGCGGAAGAAGCAAACGGAATAGCCAGCGCCGTGGTCAGGATACCGAAGGTACAATTGACCTCAGCGTCGAAGAATCCTTCAACGGTACCAGCCGCCAGGTAACTTTAGATGGTGCCAAACTAAACCTCAAATTTAAACCCGGTACCGCCGAAGGACAAGTGCTACGCCTAAAAGGTAAAGGAAACCCCGGTTACGCAGGTGGCGAAAACGGAGATTTGCTCATCACCGTACACATAGCCAAACACCCGCGTTACGAGATCAAAGGAAACGATCTGTATTTTGATCAGCAGCTTGATCTGTACACCGCAGTATTGGGCGGCAAGGCAACCGTGCAAGGTATTGATAAAGCCGTAAGCATGAATATCCCTGCCGGAACAGACAGCCATAAAACGTTGCGACTGAAAGGTATGGGAATGCCTAAATTTGAAAAGCCCGAAGAGCGTGGCGATGCCTACGTTAAAATGGTGATCAGCACCCCCAAAAACCTCTCAGCCGAAGAAACCGAATTGTTTACCAAACTGGCCGAACTAAAAAAATAACGCTTATAAACTATTGCTGGTTTATAAGCGTTATTTGTACAATAATTATATTTGAACCAATTT
>Ga0116227_10014823_pt1 | contig 11739 bp, 11 predicted proteins | sample S1TSphgellanicum_FD_89693 | JGI IMG/M metagenome (GOLD analysis project Ga0116227, IMG submission 89693) | Host-associated microbial communities from peat moss isolated from Minnesota, USA - S1T2_Fb - Sphagnum magellanicum MG | ecosystem: Host-associated > Plants > Peat moss > Unclassified... | reverse complement strand
TGCTGTAGAGCCTGATCTGGAGGATTTTACAACCAAACAGCTTTATTTCCCCGGAACGGCAATTTTACTTACCCGCTTTTTTTCTGATACCGGAATTGCCGAGTTAACGGATTTTATGCCAATATCAAGCAGGCACAATTTTTCGACGAGTGCCATCGTGAGACAAATTAAAACCATTAGAGGCAGCATTAAATTTAAATTTAGTTGTTTGCCAAGGTTTGGCTATTCGGAGAGTGACTATGAAATTACCCATAAGAAAGATTATATCATTTTTGACTGCCCAAAAGAAGAGTTAAAAATTAAGGTCTCTGCAGATGTACCATTAACCATAAGAAAGCAAAATGGCTATGCAGAATTTACATTAGAAGAAGCAGAAACGGCTACCCTTGTACTGGAGTTTTTAAAGCAGGAAGAAGATGGTCTGCAACTCTCTTATTATATTGATGAGGCCTACCATGAAACTAAAGAGTTTTGGGTAAAATGGATCAATAAAACCAGTTACAAGGGCCATTATAGCGAATTAATCAGGCGATCAGCGATCACACTGAAGTTACTTACTTCAGCAGAATTTGGTTCTGTTGTGGCAGCCCCAACTTTTGGTTTGCCCGAAACACTTGGTGGCAACAGGAATTGGGATTACCGTTTCACCTGGATTAGAGATGCGGCTTTTACCATGTATGCCTTTTTATCATTAGGTTATTATGATGAAGCCACAGCCTTTATAGACTGGATTTTTAACCTTTGCCAAAAAATAGATCTACAACTTATTTATCAGATAGATGGCAACCCAAATATTGAAGAGCACGAACTTAAACATTTCGAAGGCTATCGTAAATCAAAACCTGTCAGAATTGGAAACGAAGCTGCCAATCAGGTTCAAATTGATATTTATGGTGAACTGATTGATACCATCTACATTTACAACAAATCATATAAACCCATCACTTATCAGTTCTGGACAATTATAGAAAAACAAGTTGAACAGGTAATCAAAAACTGGAAAAATCCTGATCATGGTATTTGGGAAATCAGAAATACAGAGAAAGAATTCTTACATACCCGGTTAATGTGTTGGGTGGCGATGGACAGGGCAATCAAAATTGCAGACGATCGTTCGTTTCCTTATCCAGAGCAAGAGTGGCACGAAATCAGAAGTGAAATATATAAAGATATTTACCATAATTTTTGGAATGAAAAACTGGGTGCCTGGGTACAATACAAAGGCGCTGAACAAGTAGATGCCAGTGCGCTTTTAATGCCCTTAACTCATTTTATTTCTCCACTTGAACCTAGGTGGCTATCCACTATGAAAGTCATTGATCAAGAACTGTTGTTAGATGTATTAGTTTACAGATACAAAAACGGCGATGATAATTTTGATGGCTTGGAAGGCGAAGAAGGCACCTTTAATATGTGTTCATTCTGGTTTATTGAATCTCTGGCAAAAAGCGGAGAGCTGGATAAGGCAGTAGAATATTTTGAGAAGATGATTAGCTATTCCAATCATCTTCTTTTGTTTAGTGAAGAACTGGGTAGAAAGGGAGAGCATTTAGGCAATTTCCCTCAGGCCTTTACACATCTGGCATTAATTAGCGCTGCTGTTGAATTAAATAAACAGCTCAATAGACAGGTTGTTAAAGGCTAGTAATTAACACCTTATTGTTCTTCGTAGTGATAAGTTAATCCACCATCAACATAATAGGTTGAACCTGTAACATAAGCAGCTTCATCTGATGCCAAAAATGCTACAACTGCAGCAACATCATCAACTGTACCCATTCTTTTTAAAGGAATGTTACTGATTACTTTTTCTAACTGCTTTTTGTCATTCAACAGATCTTGATTAATTGGAGTGGATATGGCACCAGGTGCTACGTTATTTACCCTGATGTTAAAAGGTGCAAGCTCTGTAGCCAGATTGCGGCTTAGCATTTTCAAACCACCCTTACTGGCACAATAGGCAGCAAAATGTGGGAAAACAATTTCTTCATGTACAGAGCTCATATTAATAATGTTACCAGGTCTTTTTGCTTTCCTGCAGTAATTTACAAAAGTCTGAATCCCAAAGAAAACCCCTTTTAAGTTGGTATCCATTACCAGGTCATAATCTTCTTCTGTAACTTCCCAAAAATCTGCCTTGGTTTCTAAACCAGCATTATTAATTAAAATATCAAGAGATCCAAATACATCAATAGCATCTTTAACAAGCTTAATTACATCTTTAGTATTGCTGACATCTGCAGCTAAAAATTCGGCCCTTCCGCCCATTGCTTTAATCTCAGCAATTAATTCTTCCCCACGTTCGTCAAATGTTCTGCCATTTAAAATGATGTCTGCTCCTTCTTTCGCTAATCGTAAGGCACATGCCTCACCTATACCCTGACTACTCCCCGTAATTAGTGCAATTTTATTTTTAAAACGCTTCATGCTAACTATATTTTATGATGTTAAATAAACTATTTGTGATAAACAATCTCATCGATCCTATGATCCATTTCTAGGTCTTCCGGAAGATTTTTAAGATAAAATTCTTCATAATATGCTTTTATTATTGCCGCCATTGGCGTAGCTAAAAGTGCTCCGGTAAGGCCAAAGGCAGCGCCCATGGCCAATAACATAACTAATGATGATACTGGATGGATATTCATGGTAGACGAACGAAGCTTAGGCATAAGAAAATCAGACACCAGCTCATTTAGTAAAAGAAAAAATAACAGACACCATAATGCGGTTAACGGACTTATAGAGAGTGCAACCAAGGTTGGTGGAATGGCCATAATATAAAATCCTAGTTTTGGAATCAGTTCAGAAAAGAAAGCGAGGGCCGCCCAAACCAAGGCACCGGGCACACTTACAATACTTAAAAAAGCATAAACCAAAACAGATTGTATGGCACCACCAATTAAATTAGATTTCATCCAACCCACTAACATAGTTGTAGTATGTTGCAAAGCATTTTTTGCACTTTCTCTTTTTCGGGGCTGAAAAACAGATAAATATAATTCAACTATTGGTTTAGGATGACTTACATAAAAAACAACGAGACAAACAAATACAATAAATAGAAATATTCCACCTATGATACCGAAAGAAAAGTTGCCTAGTCCAATAATCGTTTTACCTACTGATGGAATAGCGGAGCCAATGGACACACCACTATCCTGAATTTCGCGATTAAACTCTGGATAGTTCTTTAAAGTTGAAGCAATATGTTTGGATGCTGAAGTATAATAACCTGGCAAATTACTGATTAATACATCCAGCTGGTTGGTAATGTGCGGCACAATTAACCAACCCAATCCGATACTTACACCAAAAATTATAATGAAAATAATTAAGCTTGCCAACCAGCGTTTCATTCCCATTCGTTCAAACTTACTCACAGGCGCACTAATGATAATTCCCAATACTAAAGCAAAAATAACCAGCAATACGATGGAAATAATTTTAAACGTAAAGAAAAGCAGTAAAGTTAATCCTGTGATGTAAAGAATGGTTGATTTAATCGTTTCAAAAAGGTTATTGTTTTTTGATAAGCTCATTTGGCTGTTGGTTTTTGATTGAATACTACGGTCAAATTGAAATCAGGAGTTTAATGAATATTATACCAGTACAATCTTTTCAACAGCCTCAATACCCTCACATCGAATAAAGAGCACTCTTGGTTGATTTAAATTTTTAAATCGGTTTTTGAGTTTGGCAATAAAGCTTTTCGAATTGGTTTCCCTAACCAAAGTAATTGCAAGTGCATTAGCATTACCCCTCACCTCAATAATTTCATTTGGATAAAGCGCTCTAAGCTCCTGTGTAAATTCCATACTGAAGAAACCAGTATTTTAAATTAATGTTTGATGATAACGGTTATTTTATCTCTAAACAAAAAATCCTGAACTGCTTCAGGATTTTTCTTTTTGTCAATTTGATATTTAAATTGCCAGCAAAACTGAATTCTAATACCTTAGCTTACGTAACCATTTAATACCGCATAGCGGATTAATGCCGCAGAATTTTTAGCACCTGTTCTGTCAATCAATGCCTGCCGAATACCTTCAACCGTTCTTCTGCTTAAAAAAACCTGTTCTGCAATTTCCTGATTGGTCATTCCATTAGCAATTAATGCTAAAACCAGTTGCTCACGTTCCGACAGCGCCAGCCGTGGCATTCCCTTTTCGGGCATGTTAGTAAGCTGATGATTGAAACGTTCGAGCACGCCAATACTTAATTCAGATGATAAATATCTTTTTCCATTCACCACCTGCCGTAAGGCAAAAAGTAGTTCGGTTTCATCCACATCTTTAGATAGGTATGCCCTTGCACCTGCCACAAAAGATTTTGCAGCATATTTTTCATCTTCAAGAATAGAAAGCATCACCACATGAATCTGTGGATTAATTAAGTGAATTTCAGAAATCATCTGAATTCCATCCATATCAGGCATGGATACGTCTGTTAGCACGAGATCCGCCTTTGTTCCATTTTTTAAAAGTTCTAAAACTGCATTTGCGCCACCCACCGCTTCTACTACCTCTAAATCAACATGTTGCTTCAACAACGCCTGTAAAGATTTCCTTACGATTTGATGGTCTTCTACTAATATAATCTTAATCATATAATTTATTTGAGTGACCTGGTGTACGTCCAGGCCTCCTACCATTCACCTAAATGCTATTTTGGAAGCATAATATAAAACACTGTTCCTTTATTTATTTCTGTGTCGAACCAAATTTTTCCACCATGTAAATCAACAATAGCCTTAATAATTCCCATACCAAGTCCGTGTGATTCTTCACCTTTTAATCCACGTTTAAGTCCCTGCTCGGCTCTGTTAAAAAGTGACGATCTAATTTCCTCCGGAATTCCACATCCATTATCGGCAACAGAAATCAATACTGTTTCGTCCATTTCTTGTGCGGTGAGCGTAATCTCACCCTGATCGCCAGTAAACTTAATGGCATTGGAGATGAGATTATTTAACACCTGAAGAAACTTCATGCTATCCATGCGAATGTAGATACGCTCAGATTTACAATTAAATGAAAAATTTTTATTCTCTTTTAAACGTGATCTTCTGTAAAAGCGAATCAGATCCCGAAATTCCCATACCAGATCGGTACGTTCTTTTTTTATTTCTACTTCTGCAGATTTTAAGAATTCTTTATTAATCAGGCTTCTCACCATCTTCATATTTCTTTCGCACATTTCTATGATGAAAGATAGTCCCTCCGATAAATATTCGTCGCTTTTTACTTCAATTCCGTTAGCCATTGAGGAGGCCGCAAGCTTCATCATGCCAAAAGGCTCTTTCAAATCATGAGAAAGTACTTCAAGCGCTATATTTTTTCTATTATTAATTTGTTCAATGTGGATTCTGTTACGCGTTTCAATGGTAATATCTTCTACAATCCCACATAAGGCTTCATTTCCACTTCCTGTTACCGGACTTATACTCACCTTCAAACACTTTTCTTCTTCACCGTCTAGCAACAGTCTGAATTCGTACTTTTTAAATATCTTGTCTGAAGAAATTTCCTGAAAACAATAACCCACCAATTCCTGGTCATCAGGATGTACCAGATCGAATAAAATGGTTGGCGAATTCTTGATATCATCTGGTTTTAAACACCATATTTCCGCTAATGCAGCATTGAAGTATAAAAATTTACAATCAATAATATCATAAACAAAATATCCATCAGAGGATTTTTCCCCAAGTTGATAAAAAAGATCTTGTTGCATTACATTATTATTTTGTTGATCAATCATATAGCTATTATTTATAAGAGCAGGCATAACCCAAACAATAGGTTTCACAAAATGTTTACCAGGCTAGTCAGATGTATTAGCTTTTCTGAATTAATTTTTCAACCATGCTTTCCAGATAGGAGATATCAAATGGTTTTTGAATGAGCAGATCATGTCCGCAATCAAGTGTTTCTTCTTTGATAATGGCAGCTGAAAGCAGTATAATGGGTACACCAGCGGTAGAGGGCATTTGCTTTAAGTTTTTACAAATTGCTCTCCCATCAACACTACCAAGCATAATATCGAGCATAATCAGATCAGGTTTAAACCTTTTCATTAAATTTTCAATACCTGTAATATCAGCAATAGTCTCAATTTGATAAAGCCGTTGATCAAAGATAAATGGAATCATCTCTCTGATACTTTCATCATCATCAATAAGCAATAGTTTCTTTGGAAAGTGCATAATTTAAAAGCTCAAATCTATAGATAAATCACTATTGCCAAATAAGTATATTTACGCGAATTTACTGAAAAGAGGTATGAAATTGTGCATACGTGTAAAATATAAAACTAGCTTTATTTGTTTACGATAGCTACATTAAAGCAACATTTTGATCTGTTAGTTTTAAAATAAATCACCATATTAATGAACTTGTTAAAAATAAAGTTTTAAACAAAATGCATTAAGACACCATACAAACTATTGACTTACAGGCACTAGCTTTTTAAGTTTTAAAATTTGAATAAATATTAAAAATAAAAGCCTATTTTCTAAAATAAGCAAGCTACATTTGCGGGAATGTTGTCACAATACCAAATTTTATATTTTTTTGAAGGGGAAGGATTAATTATCATGGAACTTAAGCGAAATGATATGCATCAGGGTGCAGACTTAGCTGAAATTTTCCATTGGCTTTATCTTGAGAAACAATCCCAATCATTAATTAAGTTATGGTTTAGGTCATTGGATTCATCTGCTGATATTGAGGAACGCTTTTTTGAACAGGGTTATCTAAAGTTTAATACCAGAGAAGCTACCTTTATCGAAAAGTATAATTCGGCACAACACAAACTAATTAATTACCCGGTTAATTCAGTAAGGGAGGATATTCATGATATCATCAAGAACTACTTAAAACAACCGTAAGGTTATCCAGTTTTCATATTTAAATCTTAATACCATTCATTGTTAGCTATTTAAGTTATTGGTGCACCAGGCCATTTCAAAACTTCTATTTTTAAGAAATGATTAAATAATCGTTAATTGAAGAAACATTTCTTCGCCAATGAATGTTTAGATGTTTAAATATTACAATGGACCAAGGTAGAGATCATAAAAGAATTGAAGATTCTAATAAAATAGTTGCAATTACTATTTTAACAGGAATTTTGATGTTACTATTCATGGCAATGATCAGATAATAGAAATCCACTGATTATAAGAGCCCTATTTTATAGTTAGCAAAGGCACATCCCAAGATTACAACAAAAAAGCTCTGCTCGCCAGAGCTTTTTTGTTTATATTTAATTTTAAAATCAAAATATCTTTCTATCTACCACATTAATATCAGACTTAGTTATGATTAAAAACAATTTCTAAAATATTAATAGATTTTTTTTAAACTTTCTTGGAATTTAAAAGATAATTTCCTTATATTCACAGTATTAGTTACCCATTAATCAGAATGTTATGAAAAATATAGCCATTTTCATTATAGCTTGTCTGATATCTACAGGCTCAGCCTTCTTTTCTAAAACATTAGCCGCTCCGGAATTAGGTATTTCTACGGTGCTATTGGTATGGGGTATGGCCACCTGGTATTTTTTCAATCGCCAGAACAGAACGATTGAGAACGAATAATCAATTTCATTATAAGATTAATTATTCAATCCCTTTATTTTTCACTACTGCTACCGTAACCATCAATTGTCCTAAATGACGCATGGTATGTTCTGCAGCATGAAAAAGCAGGCCAATTACTGTAGAAGGCAAGCCCGCTCTTCCAATCCCCCTGTAATCTGTTAAACTCGCTTCATTGGTTTGCTTTAATTGGTTTAGCGATTGATTTACCTGAAGGTTAAACCGCGCCACTAAATCATTAACTGAACATTGCTCCTGATCGCAATGCCCTTCCTGATAGAGCTGCTCAAACTGCAATTCAGAAAGACCTTCCGCACGGGCGTATGTAAATACACGATCTAGTACACCGCTTAAGTGTTGCAAATGAAATCCGGCAGATGCCATGCCTGCAGGGCGAATCCAAAGCAGGTCATCAGGAAATTGATCTAAGTATTCGTTAACTTCTTCTTTTGCCTGTAGCAAGGCATGGGCTACCGGCTGAAGCAATGGGGCAATATCAGGTAATGGTCCTCTTTGCCAAACTTCTGTCTTTTGGGTCATATTAAATGATTCTTACTCAAAATTAAATTAAAAACGGATACTTAAAGGGAATAGTTATGATCATTTCAAACTTTATTAGTTTCCTTCCGTTTAAATATGCGTAAGTTCAACAACATTTAAATTTTAAGATAGCATCATACATTTATTGCAAAAAAGAATTAATGCTGTCTTGATATAATTTTCTAATTTTAAAGCCTAATACTATAAAGTAGCATGTCCGTTAGTTCACTGTCATCACAAAATTTTTCTCAATATCAGGAAGCACTTTCCACATCTACCAGTGCAAAAAAAATCTTTACTTCAATAATAGACCTTCATCAACGCCTGGCCATAAATGAGCAAGAATTGGAGGCACTACAATTTGATTCTTTGTCAACCGAAATTCAGGCGCAATACGACCTTCAGAAAGAGTCTTTCAGAAGTGAGCATCAAGTATTAAAAGGCGTTCGAAAGGCAATTGATGAACGGATTTTAATTGTAGAACAAAAGCTCTATCTCGGTCTTCCGGATGATTTGGCGGAAATGGATCGGTTGATAGCGGAACAGGAAGCCATTGTTGCTGATCAGGAAGAGCTTAATGAAAATGAGCTTGCGCTTTTAGAAAAAATGAGTCAGAGTGATATTAGTTACGGTAAGAAATTAGCTGCACTTGATCAATCTAAATCAAATCGGGAGCTACCTTTAAAATCTAAATTAGACAGACAACTTTCGCAAGTTGCGCTGGCACAGAAGCAAAATACCTTTCGCACCAACATATTGTCTATAGTAGTTATCTTACTTATCCCAATAATTTTAGATTATATAGCTTATTTGTTAGGACTTAATGGCAAAACAGATACGAGATTGATTTTTTCACATTACGTTTTTCTTATTGCATTTATTGTAATAGAGTTTTTCTTTGCAGAGAAAATTAAAAACATCGTTTCAACTTTCCTTGCAAAAAAACAGTGTAAATCTTTTTTAAGCGAAATTTCAGCTTCGCTGGATAATATTGAAAAAGCCAAGCGCAAGCTGAATGTTAATAGACACTAAATTTACTTCATATTATGGTCTTTATTGCACCATACTATCAGTAGAAATCATAAATTAAGGCACAACGGTATAAAACAAGTAGGAAGCAAAGATCACCAATAGCACTACGCCTTGCTGTACATTTGTTTTTCCAGTGGCCAGAGAGAACATAATCGTAATCATAGAAAGTAACAGCAATACAGTAGAACTCATGTCAATTCCTAACATAATTGGCATGTTAAAAGCGATAGAAACTGCTGCAACTGCCGGAATGGTTAATCCAATACTGGCTAGCGCAGATCCAAGTGCAAGATTTAAACTGGTTTGAAGCCTATCTGCCTTAACTGCACGATATGCAGCTAATCCCTCTGGTAACAGTACAATAGCTGCAATGATTACACCAACAACTGATTGAGGCGCACCCATCGACAGAACCATCACTTCAATATCATTAGATAAATATTTTGCCAGCAATACAACAGTAATTAAACTAATAATTAAAAGCGTTAAACTGCTAAAGGTAGTGGCATTATTAGGGGCATGTTCATGTTCTTCTTCGGATGTAGAATCTTTTGGGAGAAAATAATCCCTATGTCTAACGGTTTGCATAAAAATAAAGCCCCCATATAAAACCAATGATACGATAGATACAAAGATCAGCTGACTGGTGGTATATTCTCCCATGGCACCACTAATGGTATAATTAGGTAAGATAAGGGTAAGTACTAAGATAGAAGCAAGTGTTATTAAAGCAGCATTAACCCCCTGAAGTTTATAGAGCTGCTCTTTAAATTTAATGCCACCACGCAATAAACAAATTCCTACAATGGCGGTGAGAATAATCATTACTGCTGCAAAAACAGTATCTCTGGCTAATGCTTTTGTTGCTTCGCCCCCGGCGAGCATTAAAGATACGATGAGACCTACCTCTATCGTAGTGATGGCCAGGGCTAGCATAATTGTACCAAATGGTTCTCCTACCCTATGTGCAATAACCTCTGCATGATGTACTGATGCCAAAATGCTACCAACCAGTAAGCCAGCCAATAATATCCTAAACCAAGCACTAGATTCTATTCCTGTTAAAAAGTAAGCTACAATTCCTAATACTGGAATTAAAATGGTCCATTTGGGTAGATTAATATTTTTCATAGGCATAATTGAGTTGCTTAACTAACAAAAAACTATCTAGAGGGTTTTTATTAATCACAATCAATAAAAATTCCATCAACACTTAGCATACTATTTTTATACTTCTGAAAAAAGTTATACCTTTAGAGAACACATCCGTAATGATTGAATTACGAAATAAAAACCAACATTAAATTATGCTGTTTTTCGCAGTTCCATTATATTTCACAACATTTATAGGCTGGTTACTTTACGCAGGATTGATTAAGAAAAATTTGAGGCATCATTTACCCTTGGTATATTTCGGTAGCATCTTCAGTATGATCTGGTTCGCTATTGTACTCATATCAATTGCATAACATAACGACCAATTATTAAAAATCGCAATTATGCATATCTAATGCTATTAATTGCAGGTACCCATTCTTGTTTTCCACAACGTTCGCATATGTGTGATGAAGCTATTTCAACCACTTTAGCACAATGGGTACAGGCATAATGGCCTTGCCGAACAATATTTTCTGTTTTTTGGTGATAGGGTTTCGGAAATATCGGAAGTCCATAATCTACCTGGTTTTCAGGATAGAATAAAAAACTAACCTGTCCGTTGGTTTCCAGTACCGCTGCCCTTACCTGCCCCAGATGTTCAATATTCTGAACCCTCATTTCAGCAAAGAATTCATCCTTTGCAAAATTAGCATCACCATCTTTTTCTAAGGTAAATAACCCATCCTCAACAATATACATGGGGTCTCCTTCCAGGATCATTTCCATTTTCTGACTTTTTGCAGTGAGATAAGTGATCAACCGATAGAGCAGAAGAATAACGATAAAAACCAGCAAGTAGGGTAAAATAGCTGATTCTGTACTCACCATCGGATCTCCAGCTGCAGAGCCCAATGCAATAATGATGGCTACCTCAAAAATACTGAGTTGCCGAACTCCCTTTTTACCCGACGACCGCAGAAACACCAATACGAAGGTGAACATAATTAAGGTGCGGATGCCAATTTCCAAAACCATTGAAAAATCAAGATCTTTTAACCATAGATTTTTCCAGTCGATTTCAAGCAAAATATTTATTCCCATTTTAAAACAACATGCTTTATGCTCAATTGTTACTGTTTTGCTCAATAATCATGAATATAGATGAACAACCTTCTCTATTTATTCCATGCTAAGGCACGATCTTGATGAATAACGGGGTAAGCAAGCACGGTAAAATCATCAGAAAAATCATGATTAAAAACCTGAAAACTTACAGGCCACTCATCTTTCAATAAACCAGGTACAAATTTTGAAAATATACCTTCAAAACTTTTAAAACTAACGCCTGATCTGCAAACCACTAAATATTCCTGATCAGACCTGGCAACTACTTCGTTAATGATATTATTCCATCTGGACATTAGTGCCGATGGAAGTTGATTAAAATATTGTTTCTCTATCAG
>Ga0116227_10014821_pt1 | contig 11740 bp, 9 predicted proteins | sample S1TSphgellanicum_FD_89693 | JGI IMG/M metagenome (GOLD analysis project Ga0116227, IMG submission 89693) | Host-associated microbial communities from peat moss isolated from Minnesota, USA - S1T2_Fb - Sphagnum magellanicum MG | ecosystem: Host-associated > Plants > Peat moss > Unclassified... | reverse complement strand
AGCTTTCCTCCACCCCCCCCCCCCCCCTCCCCCCCCCCCCCAGACACCAGTTCCTTTTTTTTTTTTTTTTTTTTTTTTTTTTTTACATTTTATAATTGCTTCCTTTTTTTTTTTTAACCCATTCACTTAAACAAATAATAGTTTCAACCCCCCTGGGCTTCTCACCGAAAGCTTTCCTCCCCCCCCCCCCCCCATCCCCCCCTAAAATGCCCCTTTGATTTGGCATTGATGTTTTTATTTTCCCAAGTTTTTAAGCACTTCCTTGCCATTAACTTTTAACTACATCTAAGAATCCCACAAAATGTAGGGTTAGTCAGAGTCTTCCAATCTCAATCCAAACTTGATTCACTAAGTTTAGATTCATTAAGATTTAATTTAAGTGTAACTTTCGCACGAAACCGTTCTTGAGATGATTTTAAATCATTCGGGTTCCCAAGGAATAACGCCAAGTGATGTACATGTATTAAGACACATTAAATTTTCCTAGGAGAACACTTAAGTTGTCCCAAAGGGAAATGTTGGAGGACAACATTGAAATGTTATCTCAAGGGACATCACTAAGATGCCCCAAAGGGTGATTCAAGGTGACACCAAATGTTGACTTGGGACAACACTATGTTGCCCCAAGAACAAACTTTTGTTTGTCTTGAAAGAAGCCAAGCTTGCCCCAAGTCCCAATTTCAAAACCCTTTAGCTCAAACCACAAAGCGAATTGGGAAATTAAACCTTAGTCCACTAATTTGGCTTAACCACCCATGCAACTACAATGCCCCCACCACGTTGGTCCTACCACAATGCCTACCTTGTGCAAGTTCAACTCACACAAAAAGGCATGTCATTCACCTCCACCCTAAGGAGGTCAATGTCCTTGTTGAGATTTCCAACATTTTGCCCCCTCATGACAAGTTCCCACTAATCAATCACCTACCACAAGCCACTTCAAAATTAATTATTTCTCAACTTTGGTAAATTGTTTGTGTTGTCCTTTAAAATCATCATGAGACGAATTTTAAACATCATTTGTGCCAATTTACATCATCATTCATGATGGCTTCCCACACCCCTTGGTGTCATTCCCTCTCTTGGGCTCTTTGACCTACATGAGGGTTTTTTTCTTTTGAATCCATGTCTAGGTTTCACTTCAACAACCCCAACCATCACACTAGGAGGAAGATGTTTAAGAAACCAATGATAATGCTAAGTCATGCTTTTACAATTCAAACCTTTTTTACCTTAAAGGAAATGGCTCATGACTCCATGCATTGGAACCTTTGCCCCCACAAGTATAGCTCTTACTTTAGAGGGATGCCACTTAATTCACAATTGTCACTACCTTGATCTCACCTTATCAACCTTTCAAGAACTTTTCCTTAGAGTTCAACTTCCAAGGTCCATTTCCATTGGTTATTATCATCTCACTTCAACCTTCCATTTCATCTTTCCATGATGAAATAACTTCTCCCACAACTTAACCTTTCAACTTCTATGGACTTTGTGCATCCTTGTTTAGTTTAAAACTTGAAGGTTTTCAAGCTCACCCTCACTTTTAAAGGTTGATGTACATGTCCCTATCAACATTTAGTTGAATTTGGGCCTTGACACATGTTTTGCTTATTGTGTGTTTTCTTTCATTCCACTTCATACCCTTTCTTCAACTCAAACTTTTCCACCATTTCAAGTAGATAGTTTAAATGACCCAACTTCATCCATTGTGCTTCCTTTTGGTGGCATTCCACTTTATAAGATATTGTTTGCCCAAACATCTAGTTTGTTTTGCACCCAAGATGCATTCAACTTTACTTGTGAACCTATGTTCAATGATGTCAAATCCCAAGCAATAAACTTGTTTTCTATTTTTCTTTTTCTTGTATTTGTGAAATCACTTCAATTTAGACACATTGAAGGTGAGATGCATCACAAACATTATTGGCAACAACAAGGTGTAAACGTTTAGGTGTAACTTGTAGACCACCTTTTATAGCCCTACACATTTCATTATGAAACAACTTGTGAGAGCTTCAAGTGTTTTAAAGTCTCAAATATTCAACCATACGAGGTTCCCAACCTTGAATTCAAATATGTTTCCAAATCTTATTGTCTTGTTTCTCATTTAACTTGTTTATGTTTTTACCAAAAGTTTTTTTGCTTTTGTGTTCATCCATTCAAACTTTCTAGCCATTTCCTCGACATTTTTGCCTCCCTCCCTACATTCTCCTCTTGTCTTTGGGATGACTAAATCTTCAATTCCCAATGCCAATTCAAAAGGATTTACCCCCATGGGAAAATGTTTCATGGAGTTCTAACAAAACTTTGCTAAACCCAAATGGTCTCTCCAACCATTATAATTGGTGCCTACATAGTTTTGGAGAAACGAGTTTAATATCCTATTGACCTTTTCAATTTGTCCATTAGTTTATAGATGAAAAGTTGTGCTAAATTTAATTTAATTATATCCTTTGTCATAAAAAGAGTCCAAACTTCCTATGTGAATTTTCTATCATGGTCACTTATTGTGACCTTTCAACATGCCATTCTCCCTTACCCACATATCAATAAATAACATTGTTGTGTTCGTTGTTGTGATTATGGTTTTAATTGGTTCAAACTTGACCAGTTTGGGAAATTTGTCTACCACCACCAAGATGGCATCTCTTCTTGCCACTTTGAAAGGCATTTCATAAAGTCCATTAAAATTCTCTCATATATGGATCAATCAAAATGGTAGGGCCTTATATAACCCATACTTATTTTTGTTCATCAATTTGGTGTTTTGGCATTTGACACAAATGTGCACATAATATTCTATGTATTTTTTCATTTTGGGCCAATAAAAGCTTTTACTTAAAATCGTTTGTGTTGTACTTTCTCCATGGCATTTTGCCTTTGGCACATCATGCACTTCTTGCATGACTTTCGTGTGCAACTTTCTTTCTAACATAAACACGTGATTGGTTCCATCTAAACAACCCATCTAAAAGGATGATATTTTTCATTTTCTTCTTGTTACAAAACTCCACAAAGTAATGTTGTATTAAACATTCATTCACATACTTGTGTTCAAAATGATTTTTACCTATGAAAATGGCACGAAATGTTTGGGTAATCCTTTAAGGCATCTCCCCTTGCACTCTGAAAAAAAGGGGTGTTTTGCAACTAACCTTGCAATTTAATTTTTGAGTTGCAATGACCATTTGCAACTCACCATCTATACAGTGCAAGTCAATTATAACTTTATCAAAACAACTCATTTTCAAATACTATGCAACTCCATTACAACTACAGCCATAACATCATGTTAACGTTACTAATTTTCATCCATCCATTAAACTTTGACATGTGGCACACTAAATAATTGACATATTGCATATTAATTGAATTTTGAAATTGAAATGAATATCTATTTTAATAACTAACTAGGTCGATACAAAACTATAGGTAGGTAGGTTGGTAGGTCTTAAAACCTACATACTTACATTACATACATACCCATCTACCTACCTACATAGGTAGCTAGAAAAATAAAACCTACTTACTTATGTAGGTAAGCAAGTAGGTAAGAAAATACAAAATTAAGTGAATTAAAAAATAATTATGTAAATATTTTTATTTTATTTTATGTTTTCCCTTTAGGGTTAAACTTTTTAAAGTTCATCCCAAAATGGCACATATAGTTTAATGTGAGAACACAAGAAAATAAACTTTTTAAATATAGTTTGTTACATGGGATTCAAAGATAATGCATATAGGTTAAATATTTTAGTAGTCTTTTGGTTTTAAAGTTCAAACTATAGAAAGATTTCCCCACATGTTTTATGTTTTTCATTATGTAAGTTGAATAATTAAATTAATAATTATCTAATACTTATATATGTGAAATAATTACTTAATATTTAATTATCTAAAATATTATTTAATTTATTTAATTTATTTTAGATAATTAATTATCAAAATAATTTATCTGATTTTATTCTAAATAATTATCTAAAAAATAAATTTTTGAGCTAAATATCTGATAATTAATTATTTGGATCGATTATTTGAATAAATTAGCTAGTGAACTAGGTATTTACATTAATAAATTTAATTCAAATAATTATTTAGTTAATAAATTTAGATTATTAGTATCCAATAATTAATTATTGTAATTAAATAAATAAATAATTATTTGAAATAATCAGTTTAATTCATCTAATTTGTTAGTTTACTACTTCAAGTAGTTAATTATTTGATTTTAGATCATTTATTTTCAGATGATTAATTAGTTAAATTCATATAATTAATCATTTATTATCTGAATTTTAAAATTATTATTATTTATTTGAATTAACTAGAAAATTTATTATTTGAATTAGATTGATTTATAATTTATATTAATGGTTAATTATTTATTTTAAGTAATTACTTCATAACAATTAAGTAAATTTCATATTAATTAATGAATAATAAATAATAATTTATTGAAAAAAAACTTATTACTAAACATTAAAAAATAAATATGAATTTGGGTAAAAATCATCAAAGTATGTATAAATAGGTACCCATATGTACACCTAAATTGAATTTTTAATATAATATACACATTTTTTAATTTTCAAATTTAAATTAATTACATGTGTCAAGATAATTAGTTAGTTAATGAATTTAAATAATTACTGATTGATTCATTATTGTTCTTATACATCCATATTATTCAATTTAATTAGTTATTCAAATTCAAAATTATTTATATGAATTAAACTTATTTATTTAGATTAATAGTCAATTATTTAATATAATTCATAAATTCATAATAATTAAATGTACTAAACGAAATTAATATTTATAATAAAATTATTGGAACAATAATGTTTTGTAAAATATTATGTGTGACTTTATATCCTTATTAAATTATAAATTATTGCACAATAATCACAACATAATTGAACATTAGTAATTCAATAGTGCTGCATTAGTGGCCCTATTAGTTGTATCAATAGAAATCACAGTAAAAAATTAGTTGCAAATGTATCCCATAATGGGTGATGGAAATGCAAACACATGGCGTGATTGCATGTATGTACATCACTAATTACAACATAATTGTTATGTTAAAGCACATTTATAACAATTTTAAAATATTTGTCACATGTAATTATAGTGCAACTCCTAAAAAAATCAAACATGGTTTATTATGAATGTATGTACAATGTGTATAAATTATTGTATAAAAAACCCGTTCTCAATTAACTTGCAACTATAATACAACTAATTGATTTTCTAATGTGGTAATTTATTTATTAATTCCCCATATTTCCAAGGGGATAATTACACAATTGATGTAATACCCAAGGACAATTGCATAATAATTATATATGAGTTGTTTTTTGAGCATTATTTGCAAGGCAATGTGGTTTTGACAAATGCAATATCTCATAGTGTTGGTATTCTTCAAGCTTCAACTTAACACATTGAGCACAACACTATTTTTATTTGACTTATGGATGATTTAACCTATGTCCATGATTGCCAAGGTGTCATGCAGAAATAAATGTCTTACAATGGCCTTTGGTTGCATTTGAAAATATCTAAAAGACATATTATCCTTGAAAACCTTCGTTTTTTGCAATCTTAAATGATGCTACCATGTTTTAAAACAACTTATTACCACAAACAATTGTTTATTATGAGTTGGCCATCTTAATTGGGCCTTTGCTAACTTCTTGTTTTCAAATGTGATAGGATGCTTGTTTTGCATCAAAACAATTCCAATTGGAAATCCACTTGTTTTGGTCTGCACTTCAAATAATTTGGAAATTTTTGAAAACAACACATGAATCAATAAAAGTCTTTACTTTAACTCATCAAACATCTTCTGCTATTCTCTTTGCCAACCAAATGACAACTCCTCCTTGAAGAGGTTTGTGAATAGTTTGCCAATGTCAAAAATTCCTTTATAAACTTCTTATAATAGTTAGCCAATCTTTATAATTCTTATAATGGCCAAGGTTTATCATTTTGTAAGGACTTGGATTTTTTTCAAATTAGGCCTTGCGTTTTCTTGAAAGAAGGCATGTCCCAAAAAGTCCATTTTTAGCCTTGTAAATTCACTTTTCATTTAGTTAACATAAAACTTATTATCTTGAATTTTTTATAAGACATACTCCAAATGTTAGGTATGTTCTTCTACCAACAAAAAAAAACTAAAATGTCATAAACATAAATGATGATGAACTCATGTAACTTATCATGAAAAATCAAGTTGATGAGAATGATAAAAGTTAAGGGCATATTACATAATTTAAACAACATGACCAAGAATTCATAAAAACCATACCTAATCCTCATGGCCATGTTTTCAACATTTGAATCCATAATGCAAATTTGATAATAACCCAACTTCAAGTCCATTTGACTAAAGTAACAAGCCTTATTTAAATGATCAAATAAGTCATCAACTCAAGGCAAGTGGTAATTATTCTTTATAGCAATTTTGTTCAAGCTACAATAGGTAATGTGCATGTACAATTTACCATTTTTTTGTCCACAAATAGAATTGAAACTCCATAAGGCAACTTGGGTCCAAATTTTTTAAGGTGTACTAAAATCTTGTCACAACATTACCCTTTTTTGTTTTTTTTATCTAGTCAAGCTTTTTAACCATGTAAAGACACAATATATGGAGGATCATGATGAAATCTAAAATTGTAGTGGTTTAAAATATGGTCCTTCTAAAATATTTGACAACTTTTGATTCATTATTTTTTATGCAAATAAAAAAGGACTATATTAAAGATTATGCCCTTCTTGTCCTATGTGGTACACCTTAAAGGATTTTCACCCACTTACTCAACCTAATGTAACATTTTTCCATTAGATCATTTATTTGACTTTTGATTTTTCAAATTCTTTTTTATTGAACTTATAAAAAGCTTTAGAAAGCAATGCCAACCCTAGCACAACCTCATATTTGTGATTCAAATTGACATGATAAGAAAGTAATTGATAAGAAAATTTGTCTATTAAAACATCCAAAGATTCATTAAGCATGTTTGAAATACAACTTGGCCATGGGTTAACCCTTTTGGCTTTTATGTTAACATCAAACTCATTAATTTACATTATTATTTTCTTTATTAATTTCTTGCAATTTTTGTAAAAAGTTTAAATGGATATCCATTAAATCTAAACTAGCTTAATACTCAAAATCTAAGTTAACTAACTTGTTTACTAATCTAATTATGACTTAAAATTAGAGTTGCATCTCAAAATGTCAACTTTGTAAAAGTCCAAAAAGGTGTTGCCTAGGATGGCCTTGAAATTGTCCAACACGCACAATGAAGAACTTATCTTTGAATTGAACTTTAGCACACTCTCATTTTGCCCCCAACATGGATAGCTTCACATCACTTTGTGTTAATTGCACATGGATGGATTTAGTCACTTTGTCACAATTCATCCTAATTGTTCAACCACACTTGGTTTTTAAAATGATTGTGTGGCTCCTAAATCTAATAAATAGAAAACCATGTTAGTTCCCACTTTACATGTAAGTGAAATTAAGTTTGGCTCCAATTTGGCCACATTTATGTTAATGACAAAACCATATTCTTGCAAATTTGCCTTACCTTAATGGGTTTGGGGTAATCTTTTATCATGTGACCCAACTACCCATAGTTGAAGCATTTCATCTTGCTCAACTTTTTTTAGATTATTTTTTTCTTGAAACTCTTTATGTTTGTGAGGAAGTTTTTCCCACTTTCTCTTCTTGTCCCTTTTAAATCCACCTTAGGCCTAAGAACTTTCACTTTTGGGATGGCCACTTTGGCCATCACCATTTTTGCAAAAAGTGAAGTCATCTTCCATACACCATTTTCATCATTTCTTAACAAGGGTTTAGGACTTCACTTCTTTGAAGAATTAACTTGTAAGCCCAAGGTTGCTTGAGTCATGAAGAAAAGTCACCTTGCAAGCATAAATTTCCTTCATTGGGACAAGGCTCAATAATGCAATGAAAGCTTGGACACGGTGCACTAATGCATCAAATCCTTCCCCTTCATGCAAATTCAACAATTTTTGCCCATTTTTTCAAGATCTAGTTGTGTGGGGTGAATTTTTCATTCAACTTGATTTTGAAATCATTTCAAAATAACTTCCCTAGTAAATCCAATTCAATGTCCTTTTTCATTGTCCAACATTCCATCGCATGGTCACAAAATAAGGATTGAACCATTTAGAACTAACCTACGTTGTCTACAATGACTTGTGTTTAAAAATAGGCCTCCATTTAGAAACCCCATTATCATAACCCCTTAATATTTGTATTTTTTCCCATGAAAAAATTGGGGCCTTGGGTTTAGATAGCTTTGGCAAAGGCATTCCCTTTGGATGCTTTTATGGCCTAAGGTTTTTTTGGTTCCATCAAGGCCTTAAGCAAGCTTTGATTTGATGAGCAACATTGCTTACAAAACATTCACAATTTTCAACATGTTATTGGGTTTGCCATGGCTCGATAATTGGCCCTTTCTTTGACAAAAAGTTTCAACTTCTTCTGCCACTTCCCCACTTCTCAAAGGCCTTCTCCTTTGTCAACATGTTTCAAAGGTTTTCACTTTTTCTTTTTGTGGCATTTCTTATGTGAAACCCCATCCTTGTCTTCCACCTTTTTGGTTGACCCACTTGGCCCATTTTCCTTGCTTGAATGTGAGCTTGAGGTGGAACATGAAGCTAGTGGTTCATTGGCCTTGGTTTTTCCCTTGGTTTTATGTGAAGCCTTCTTCACACTATTTGGATTTGACTTGATGGGGGTAACTTAACTTGTAATCACAATAACACGTATCATAACAAATGTAATGCTCACTTAACTTTTTCAAATTTTAAAGTCGTAATTTAATTTGATGTTGAAATTGTAATTTTTTTTATATAATTATATTTTAAATTTGTCATGGGAACATGTGAACTAATTTGAAATTAATCCATTGAGTAAAAAAATAACAAAAAAACTCATTAAGCATTGTAATGCTTGTTTTTTAACAATAAAAAGACTTGTAAATGGATTAAATTTTTTTGAAAATGATAATTTTTGCCAAATTTTTAACATAAACCTTAATAAAATAATATGAAAAAAAATTTAAAAGATTTTTTTGAAAACTTTTTCAAGAATATTTCAAAAATATTTTTAAAATATTTCCCAAAAATAGTCAAAAAGCAAGTGAATGCGACTCATATTATCTCGTTTGCACCCATTAATATGTTCCTTCTCCTATATCAACATCATCCTTTTCATTTGACATTAAGAGAATGACAAAACTAGTTCCATCTTTGGTGGCTTGTTTTGCTATCATATGTACCTCCATTTTTGCCTTGGTTTTACACTTCCAAGTCTCTAGTTTTTTTTTGCCTCATTATTGATGTTCATTATCCCAGTTGCAAGTTACCAAATTCTACTTTGATATTTGAAAATAGGATTTGGTATCAAAGTAGGATTTGGTTAGTTGGGTGAATCAAAAGGTCGAAATTACTCCCAATCTTGATCCCAAAATCCCTTGGCCTACCTTTGGCTTGAACTGCCAAGCAAACCAAGTTATCAAAGCCTAGTCTATCAACTTGGCCTAGCCACCCATGTTGCCACAATGCCCTATTGCAATAGTCCTTGTGCAAATTCAACATGCATGACAGGGCATGTCATGCAATAACTCTTGTATTGTAAGTCTACACATTACAAAACCATCTCAATACACCCCAATTCATCAAAGATTTTCCAACAATACCAAGTGTGTAATGGGAGCATGGTAGTTTGGGAGATTTCAACATGACAAACAAAACCAAGAAGCTAACTTCCTTCATAGATAGATAACACATTTGAGAAAAAACTAGATTTCAATATAGATTTCAATATAATTTAACCAAGTCATCAAAGTTTTTGATGCTGCAGTGTGTTCTACCCTGGAGGCTGGAGAATTTTAAAATTTTGAATTTTGAAGAGTAGGTAGAGTAAACAGTAATGCATGAGAACCAAAATTATAGGGGATGTGTTAATCTTTCAACAGAAAAGATTAAAAAACAAACATGCAACAAATATCTTCTGTGCAAATTGAAGCTGGGTTGAAATTTAAGATGTGCAACACTCACTTCGACCAACAATCAAGAATGAACCTGACAACAATTTTGAACTCTAAGATATACCCATAGCTTTCCATACAGCTGCAAACGAAGCAAGCTAGGGGTGGTAATGTCATGTGCCAATGGATAGCATCTTGTAGGTAGTGGCAACTGAATGAATGAATGGATGAGGGGTTGCTGTCTATACAAACCATACAATTGGAATTTGATCAGATCACAACATCAATTTATCATCTACTAGCAATTACTAGCTAAATACCTCATTTCCCCTTTGCACACAATAAGCCAATGGCTCCAAGTAGTGTTTTTTTTATTGGTGAAATTTCACCAAATTTTGACCTGAAAAATATGATTTTGACCTGTACAAAGGATTTTCCAAAGAAAAAATTGCCCAAATCTGCTAGATTTTCATGATAAGTTCCAGTATGTAGCCAAGAATAAGGAAGGATTTTGGTTTTTTTTTTAATCTTCATAACTAGTATGTAGCCAAATCTGGCTAAATAATAAAATTGAAAAACAAAAAAACCCTGGCTCCAACCCAAAAGACAAGAGATAATTCTGTATTACTGGGAAGTGTACCTATTTGAACAATATTTTCCTTTCCCAGGTATTTTTGGCTCCCATCAAGGGAACAACAATGCAATGGAATGTGCCCCTTTTCTTCCATCCGTCCGTGGGTAACTTGTTGACAAACAGCTACTACTTACGGCCACAGTGAACCAGCACCCACCAGCACACCATGAAGGATGAATGGTAGGTGGTAAGCAAACAATTTTCTGTTGGGTTCCAGTTCCCTAGCTAACCATGGTGGGTAGCTCAATTGCATTTGTGTTCTACCTACCTACTAACAACCCACAAGGAGGTAGGTAGTAAAAACAGCCCTTACCTGTGTTTTTAACAATCGACTTACCTAGTAGTTATCTATTTTCCTACCTATCTACCTATATATCAGACTTATTTCCTACAGAATTGGTTACCAAGGTGAAGATAAAAATATTAACCAAATATTAACCCAGTTGAGGTTCATCCACAACTGAGTAATAACAGGCATCCAGTGGATGGTGCGCTGGTGGGTGCTGGTTCACTGTGGCCACTACTTACACCTTACTATTCATGGGCCACAAGCTTCAACTTTCCTAGCACAATTGCCGCATTTGCTACATGATAGTATTCGACCATGGTACCGGCCTTCTTTATGGTGGTGGGTTCAAATGGAGGGATGGGAAGGGCGAAGGACTCATGAGGCAGTTGCAAGCCTGCGAAGGGTGACAAGAGGCAGCCAGTCAGACTTCTTCTTAGGTGTCTTTGGCAGACTTTTATGTCATTCTTTCTTATTTGACACAGCGCTACCTTCCCACCAGCGAAGACCTGTGAGTCCACGGATTTTGGTACCACTGACAAACATTCATGGAGGCGCACTCTCTTTTCACAGTTCAACTTCAAATGCCATCAACTTTACCACTGTAATTGGACTAAGTCACACCAGTCAACTATTCACGGGGCCAGAGTGAACCAGCAGCCACCAATGCACCAGGTGGCCGTTCTGTCCACTGGATGGGCTGCGTTTTTTCATTCGGCGCCAGATGGGGTTCATCACAGTCCATTCTTTTTTGCTGCCGACCACTATACTTTTTTTTTTTTT
>Ga0116227_10014819_pt1 | contig 11741 bp, 9 predicted proteins | sample S1TSphgellanicum_FD_89693 | JGI IMG/M metagenome (GOLD analysis project Ga0116227, IMG submission 89693) | Host-associated microbial communities from peat moss isolated from Minnesota, USA - S1T2_Fb - Sphagnum magellanicum MG | ecosystem: Host-associated > Plants > Peat moss > Unclassified... | reverse complement strand
TTTTTTTTTTTTTTTTTTTTTTCTTTTTTTTGGCCCTCTGGCGTAATTCTAGCATATTCTGAACCAGTTCTGGTAGTTCCCCTGCCGATTCTGAAACCAGAATGATCAGTCCAAGTCCGATTCTGCAAAATAAATGCCCGATCTGAAAGTCTGCTCCCCCCTCCCCCGCCCAGAAAAAAGGTACCAAATATGTTTGGTACTACTTTTTTTTAATTTCACCTTTTTATTACTGTGGGTTATTTAATTATTAATTACTACGTGCACCAGCAGCTTTTACTTCTATCCTAAGGCATAGTAAAAAAAACAAAAAAAACAAAAAAAAAAACCCCAGTATTGTACCTTTTTTACCCTTTATCTACCTACTCTGGTCTAGAGTAGCTTAGTACTTTACACGGTAGGTAAAGGTTTTGGTAGGTAAGATGTAGGTAAGAAGGTAGTAGTAGGGTAGGTAAGATCTAGGGTGTGAGTAGGTTAAGTAGGGTAGTAGGTGAAGGCTATGGGGGGGTGGTAGGTGTACATCCCCCACCTACTACTCTACTACCCTATTCACCTACCCTCTTCTGGTAGCTGCCAGTTAACCTGACAACTGCTGATTCCGTACTACAGAACGGGCTGTGGACGGCTGATTCTGCCAGGTAAGCCCTCATTGGACTCCCAGGTGAAAAGTCCGCAGGACAAACACAGTTTTTGATTGAGGAATAGCACGCGTGACTGACTGACTGTAAGCTGCTCATGGATGAACAATTTAATTGAATATCGATTACATCCACATTATGAAAGTGAGTGATGTAATAATAATACTTTCGAATTAGCTCTTTGTGTAAGGTGACGGATGAAATGTTTTTGGAAACATGGATGAATATAGATTACATCCACATTTTGAAAGCAAGTGATGTAATAATACTTTTGAATGGCAATTCGAAGGTAATGGATGAACAATTTGTGAAACATCGATTATAGAATACATCTGCATTTTGAAAGCAAGTGATGTAATACTTTTGAAATGGCACCTTGTAAGGTAATGGATGAAACAATTTTGGAAACATGGATGAATATAGATTACATCTGCATTTTGAAAGCAAGTGATGTAATACTTTTGAATGGCAATTCAAAGGTGATGGATGAACAATTTGTGAAACATCGATAATAGAATACATCTGCATTTTGAAAAGTGATGTAATAATACTTTGGAATGGCACTTTGTAAGGTGATGGATGAAAAAAATTTGGAAACATGGATGAATATAGATTACATCCGCATTTTGAAAGCAAGTGATGTAAATACTTTTGAATGGCAATTCGAAGGTGATGGATGAACAATTTGTGAAACATCGATTATAGAATACATCTGCATTTTGAAGAAGTGATGTAATACTTTGGAATGGCACTTTGTAAGGTGATGGATGAATTATTATTTTTTAAACATGGATAATTAATAGATCACATCTGCATTTTGAAAAGTGATGTAATACTTTTGAATGGCACTTTGTAGGGTGATGAATGAAAAAAACTTTTTTAAAAACATGAAAGATAGATGTACATCCACATCATAAAAGTGATGTAATCCTTGGAATGGCACTTGTGATTGTATTTGTGATGGATGAAAGTTTTGTTGAAACATGGAAGATAGATTACATACACATCATGAAAGTGATGTAATACTTTGAATTGTACTTGTGATGACCGTAAGGTGATGGATGAACAATTTTTTTAAACATGGGAGATGGATGTTACATACGCATCATGGAAGTGATGTAAATACTTTGAATGGCACTTGTGATTTTAAGGTGATGGATGGAATAAATAAATAAATAAATAAATAAAAATTAACATGGAAAATTGAATTCTAAACATTATAAAACCACCTCAGTGCACAACCTACTCATAAATGGCATTTAGGGTTTAGGGTTTAGGAGAACATAGCTGACAGCCCTGCAGTTCTGGAGATTTGAGTGCTAGAAAACAAGCAAACACAACCTTCCATTTTAGTAAAGCATTTGGGTTGAAGCCCAAAAGTTTAAACCTGCAATGCAAGAGTAGTTGAATTTGGAGTATTATTACCATGGCAAAAAAAATTGAATAAAAAAATAATTAATCAAAAAAAATTTAGCAAACATTTTGGGGGTGCATTCTTGATTAAATTTGGACCATTTTTCCATCACTAAAAATTCAAAAAATAAATAATGTTAAATTTTTTTTTGCAAAATTTTGAGGGTGCATTCTTAGTAGAGCATTGGGAAGCCTGTCTGTCAATCATGTATATGTATGTATGTGTGCATTGATGTGGTTTCATAATTTTCAGAACAGTTTTTTTTTTTTTTTTTTTTAATTTTTTGATATCGTAAATTTTACAAAATTTTCAGAAATAATAGCAAATTTAGTCTAATTTAACTAATTGTTCTCAATTTTTTTGTCAAAGAAAAGACAAATTTTGTTGACAAAAAAGAAAAGACTACTAAGAAAAAAAATTTCAAAATTACATATCGATTTCCATGTTGTTCAAAATTAAAGGAAACTGAATTGGCTTTGAAAGTGTTCAATGTACTAATGTGAATCCCAACCCCGCCCCCCTTCATTTCTGAAATATAATAATTGGTGTGATATAGTTCAACAATTATGGATTTTTTTTTAAATGATTTGATACTAATAACTATGAAAGACAAACTTCTGGAAATATTTCAAAATTTCTGGAAACAATATAATTATTAGTGTGGAAGCTGCTAAGATTTGTAGTAGGGTATAACAATCATGTATATAAATGGATTGCCATAGAGTAGTAGGGTAATGTTTGATGTAATGAATGAGGCAGAAATACCCAAAGAACTGACAAGGGTGACACAAATAACCAGGACACAAGTACAACCTCCTCCCATGATCAACCCCACCACATACATGAATCTTCGTACAAAAGTAATCTTCCTTGGATTAGCATTGGATCGGAAATTCCAGCTACAAAAGGGTCATTGTTGGTGTATGGTGAACTGCTTTAAAATTTGGACCAACCCAATGCTCCAATACTAGACATTGACCAGGCAGCCCACATACCTTGGCAACTGGCAATCCACTTTTTGTCAAATTTTTCACAATCTCCCTTTGTTTCTATTCTGGCATATGGAAGAGATGGTTATTACAAGTCTTAGTTGAATGCATCCCCCACTGTAGCAGCAGCAATTCTGGTGTGAATGGCTGTTGTTGCACATTCCCACAAACGATATCCTTTGAAATCAATTTACTGACCTATAGTAAGAGCATACAACAGAAGAACTACTGTTTACAGATAATGAAAACTTGTGGGAACCCAACATAAAATGCTCCACAGTTTTGCAAAGGACAAGATTTTGTAAGCTTACCTGTTGCATCAAGACAGAAACCCGCTTTTTTATCCGAAGTAGAAACTCAAGGCGAACCTGGTAGGGTTAAATCCTGCCAAAACAGCTGACACAATCGGCAACACCACCAATTTCAGCTCTTGATAGACAATTTTTGTGCAACTCCAATAACATAAATTGTTGGTTTTTTTTTTGGTGCAATGAACAATTCCATGTTACCAAGCAACATCAGTTCAACTACAAAAAACTGAAACCTATCTATCTATCTTGCACAAGAGACAAGAAGGACAGCTGCTTGTTTTGCATCACCAAGAGACATGCATTTAGGCCATCTAAGTAGATGAAAGACAAATTCACAGACACAAAAATACTGAAATACTCCAAAATCAACAAACTTGCTACATTTTGTTCACAAAATTTAGCTTAGTTTCCTGAAGCGCACATGATCATGAACAAAAAGCATAGCCAAAGCAATGATAGATAGATACTCACATATTGGGAAAAGGATCACCAGCAATCCAATTGGGTACAGAAAGAATGTCGTCCTTTCCAGGAATGGCAGCACTGCACCAAATGGGCAAGTCGTATCACCAGAAAGCTTATTGACACACAATAACAAATGCCGAGGATTGTTCTGCTGGGGCAAATATCAACTATGCGTATGGGTGCAGAGTGCAGATCTCCCACTGTCAAAGTCTTGACAGCATGAACTTTGAACTGCAAAGGTCCAAATTGATATTGATCTGCATGCTTTCATGCCTGAACAAATACGCTTTACTACGGTATTTCAGGTCAGTTTGATTCAAACATAGTTGCTGGGTCTAGGCTTATGTGTGCTCTGAGTGCAAAGGGATCCTCTTGGGGTTGACTAGCTAGGGCCAATACCTAGCTGACACAACCAAAAACTTTGAGCTTAAAACCTAACATGCTGATGTCATGTTAAAAAAAGAGTGAGGAATGTACCATCATAACCAAGAAAATTGAGATAGTGGTAGTAGGAAAATGCGATGACGAATAATGCATTTGACATCAGTATTGCAACAAACCCATGTGAAAGGAGGAGTGGAGAAAGAAAGTACTGCAGCACTGCATCAAAATAATCACAACATTTTTCATCAACATCAAAAATTAAGTTTCCAGAAAACATCATTTTGCTGTCCCTGTTGACTGAAGCAAATGCTTCACACATTTCAAGCAAAGATTGCAACTTGTTGGTTAACAATACACAAGAAACTGTGGATGTATATACACTTGAACCACCCACAAGCATTGTTTGCAGGGTTGAGTGGGGTCAGAATCCCATGGTGTACCATAGAGCACAACAAAGACAGGGAAGTAAGAATTGCAGTGAATGTCAAATGCATAGAGCCTGTCCATCCCACCATAGCCAATCCAACCCGAGCCTTATTATAATCCAGTCATCAATTTACACTGCCAATACTTGTGGAAAAAGATTTCCATGCACCACCACAACTGGATTGCAATTCCCTTGACAAATGACTAAAAGGTAAGACCCAGGGGCAGGAAGCAGAGGTGAAATTCAAACATACCATTCAACTCGCTGCTCTACAACATGTGTATGTACTGCCATTTCCTCCCTGAGATAATGATTTGACAAAAACCTGCAAGAAGTTCTCTCTGCATCCTATTACATCTCTTTGTAAACTTTGCAAGAAGCCAAAAAACATAGAGTACAGCTTTGCTAGATTGTAATTCTTCTAGGCTGACAAACAATTTCCAGTAGCATCAACACATGCAAATCTGAAGGTACAAAACCTCACCAACAAAGCTAATTGAAATTCTTCAGTCTTTCCTGATTCTTACAGTTCCCTAGATTGGAAGTCTGGGAATTCGGAATGCAGAACCACCATGAAGGAAGGGAATCAAGAGAGAATGCAGAAAGAAGCTCACCAACATATGGTAGCCAGTGAGATGCCAACAAGCAAAAAATGCACACAAACTACTGACACTACAATGAGCACCGCTTTAGCCACATTGTCTCCATACCTGCAAAAAAAAATCCACATATTACACACACACCACATTAGACTTTGACACAACACTATAAAAACATAATGTGTCAAATCAACAGCCAACAGAATCAACAACAACCAAAAAAAATTGCAGAGCAGAAGCTGCAAAGCAGGCACAAAAACTAACGCCGCACAGAAGGCTGAAGCTGCAACTGCCAACAAGAAGCTGCAGACAACTACAAATGCAGGATCATCACGGGCCCACTGATTTTTGGTCTCTGTCAAATCCCTCCTCAAGCCCGCAAGACAATGTCAGGACCAAGAAAAACCAGTGTAGAAATGATGTCCAGATCAAAAATTGTAGAAACGATATACTATCATACTGGAAATGATAACCGGACACAAAGGATACATTTAGGGATCAAGGGAGTAGGAAAATTGCAGCTTACGCTTGTGGTACTTGGTGTGCTGGTAGCTGCATTTCCAGAAACAGCAAAACAGCAAGAAACATGGGAATGGTCATCAGCTCATTTACTAGAATCGAGAAATATGTAAACATCCATTGAGCTGGTTTGTTGCACTGGGAAGAAACACTTTTTGTTTCCATTTATGACACAGATTATGTTTGTTGCAAACCCTAGGAAAAACATTGCATAAAAATTTCATTCCAAGGTAGGTTTTTGTGCTAATGGTAGCATCTTGGGGGGGATAAAACTCACACAACTTTTGGCGATGTGCATAGATGAAGCATTTGCCAGAAAGTATACTCCAAATCCATTTGTTGGTACTACAAATCAAAGCGCAACCCTGATCAGTTCCACCAGTCACTGATGGTGTCGCCCCCCGCAACTATCACTTCATCATTGTCTTCTTCTTCTTCTCCATGACTGTCTTTCTTCATTTTCCTCATCCTCCTCCTTCTTCATTATCATCATCATCGTCTTCTTCTTCTTCTCCTGTCCCTATGCACCATAACTGTCGTATCAATTTATTGCAAAAACAAAACACATAAGTACCTTGATGATTCTTCGAAGATACTGAGGTAGAACAGAATTGCTGCGGTAGCCAGCCGATGGGCGGCTCCTGTTCACAGTAGGCAACATCCTTGCCAAGCTCTTGGTTTTCTCCCAAAACTCCAAACCCTAAAAAAAAAAACCCCCTCCTTGCCCTCACTGCAAACTTCTCCACACAATCATCCTCAATTCGAAGCCACCATTTTTCGCAACATTACACCGGAAGCCAGAAAGTAAGATCATGATCTTTGTTCTCCCCCACCACCCACTCTTCAAACTTTAAGATTACGAACACTCCATCTTCTTCCAAGCTCTGAAACCATCACCTGTTTGCAAGCAAATAGCAGGCACCAAAAGCCATCAAAACCACAGGAAAATTTTATTTGAAGTCCTATCGCTCGAAGATCCGAATTCCTTCCACAGATCAGAGCTCGGAAATCACATACCCACAACACGAAAATGCGATCTTCGACCAGGGATTCGGTGCCGCTGTTCTCGCGAGCGAGAGGGAGAGCGATTGCGACAGGAGTACGCACTAGGGTTGGGAGTGCAGAGGGTGATGGACGTATTTCCGGGCGAGGGTGGAGGGGTGACCCGTTATTTAGCCGGGCCGCTCCAACTATTATCATTAATTACTATTGTTCATATCAACCAGCGTTTTTTTATTCTAAAATTCGAAAAAATGAGGAAAATCAAAATGAAAAGGGGATCTTGACAGACAGAATTATTTTTTCTAAAAAAAATTGCCAATTATTTTTTTAATGGAAATGTTTTTTGCCACATTTTTTACTATAATTTTAGTTTGGTAAAATTGTTTTGACTAGTTTTTTTAACTATTTAGAAATGTTCTCAAAACATGTTGTTGTCTAATGTTAAATTCCTATTGGGATGTTTGCCAATGACACACAACATCAAAATTTTGAAAAGAATATTATTCCTATCTACTAGCCCTTTTTTTATTGAAATTTCACGAATTTTTTAATTAAAATTTGAAAGTTAAGTGATTTTTTTTTCAAACCCCATAAAAGAGACCAAAAAAAAAAAAAAATCATCAAATTTTCATACATGGATTTCAATGTGCAACCAAAATATAGAACAATGATTAAAATTTTCATATTCCATATTTGGTTTATAGCCAGCTTTTCTACATCTTCTTAAATTCCTATGGATGATAGCTACTTTGGCTACAAACAAAAATTCCTTTGGAAAACATTGTTATCAACCTACCAACCTACCAAGATGGGAAATTATTTTTAATATTTTCAATTGAAATAAAAATCAAACCATGGAATATGTAAAATATCTCAACTCAAAAAAATTATAATCTATCATTTTTTTCTCCTTTTAGTCATGTATTTAGTTGAAAGTGTAATACAAATTCAAATGTTTGAATTTTATGAATAATTAATCCAAAGACAACATTTTGTATTCAAATCTTTTAGCCAAAAAAATTTCAATGAGATTAAATAGATTCCAATGACAACAATTCATTTGAGTTGGTTTAAACAAGACAACTTTAAATTCCATAAGTTGTAGATCATAGGTTGTCATTTGGACAATTCCAAGCTAAGAATCTAACTAAGTCATTCCGAGGTAAAGAAGCATGAAAATGTGTCTTTTCATATATGATTTTATTTTTTTAAGTATTTTTTACAAGTAAGTTTTTAATACCTTTCCACCAATATGAATCCCATGTTTTTCGATTGAATTTGAATTCAATTCAATTGAATCTTAATCCAATTGTTGAGTTGAATTGGCTTTACTTCAGTTCAACTCAAATCAAATCAAATTCAATATGAATTCAAGTTGAATGCAATGTTACACAATATTTCCATTCAAATGGAATGTCATTCCATAAAATCAATTCACATTCTTCATCAATTGATTAGTTATCACATTGGTACTATCTAACAATGTGGAGTGTAAGTGTGTTGAATAATACAATATTTATGTTACATTGGATTATGGGGTCGATGATTTCAATTATGTTCTTATTATCATGTTTTCAAGTTGTCATTTGTTTATTTTTTGTAAGGTAAAATCTTAAGACCAATCTTTTCACCCTTAAGGTCCTTTATTTTCTTTAAACCCTAATCCATGGTTTTACATAACATAAAAACCATTGTTTTTTTTTTTTCCAAAGTTAATGTGATACCCAAGAAGTATCCCCTAGGTACCTACTAGGTATCATGGGGAAAACAAAAATTAAGCTAATGGGTTTTTTGATAAACAAAAGACCCACCTACATGGGCATTAAGCTTTTGAAAAGTTTGTTGATTCTTTCACTTTATAAATTCTCCTTTTGATACATTAGAAAAAACTAGGTACTAGGATTCTAGGTACATCAAAAAATGACAATCGACAAACCTGAAACATCGTCATCTTTTTTCATTGTATTTTCAGGACTTTCATTAGCCTTAAAATGGCATGAATTTCATAACAATGTAGCAAACTAACTTCCACCTACAAAGCTATCACTATCTTTTTTCTTTCCTTTTTTTCCTTTTTTTTAAAAAACATTTAATAAATTTTTCAAGTTCCAATTTTTTTTTAAATCAATATTCAAAAAAATAAAGAAAACTACAATTCCTTTATTCTTAAAAATGGCTAAAATTACATAATTATGTAAACTCCTAGGTCAAAAAATCAAAAACTAAGCTTGCACAAAAAATATTTATAGGGAAAAAATTTGGATTATAACATTTAATGTTCTCTTTGTCTAAATTCCACTCCACATAATCCCAAAAACCCAAAACCCCCCATTGTTTATAAATCATGCCCAAGTCAATGTTCTGAAAAAACCATGACCCAAAGCAATGTTCTCAGACAACGTCTCAAAAAACTATTGCCCAAGCCCAATGCTCTTAGAAAACATCCCAAAAGTAATCACTAAAAACATATTCATGAAGATCCAAACTTTGAATTCAAGTTATCATTCTATCCGCACTCTCCTTTAGTTACATTTATGTAAATGTTCCAAGAACCAAAACAAAAAAATATTCAAAAATGTTTTCAAATCAAATGAAATCTTTTTAAAAAATTATCACTACTTATTAATTGTGTCTATTGGTAATAATCTAGGGATAGATTTTGGATCAACTGCATGATTAATAGTGAAATAGTTCTAAAAATGGTTAAATATGTGGCTAGATTTTTTTTGTTGATGTTGGTAATTTTGAACAAAAGGTGAAAATGAATTGTTTGTAATTTGTCCTTGTACTTTGACAACTCCATTTCAAACAAGCCATTCTAAAAACAAATGTCAAGGACAATGTCAAAAATGCACAATTCAAGTGTGTATAATGTCTTTTCTCAACTTGTGAAAGTAACAATAGAAAAAATTGTGGTCCTAAAATTGTTTCAATTAATAAAAACAACAACAGAAGTAACACATTAAAAGGAACACCACCTTCAACACCACCAATTGCATAACTATCTTGAGACAACAAGATAACATTATTAAAGCCATCATGATTAGAATCAATAGACATTCCAATGAAACCAAAGAACATTACAACAACAATGCCACGACAACAATAACATATTTTACAACATTCAATCAATCATTAAAAAGGAAGAAAAACAAACCTTCAAAAATTGAAAAACACATACATAACAATGTAAATAAAATTATCTTGGTTTTTTCAAATGCAAACTTCTTTTCACTAAATGATTCCTTATACTACAACAAACAATTTTCCTTTAATTCCCCAGTTACAATCCATTGCATTTCCTTCTCATGTAGATGTATATCAATATGGTTATACATACACATACAACAAATTAGAAACAATGGTTCAAATTTCAAAAACCCAAAGGTAAATTAGCAAATCAAAGCAACAAAAACAAAGTAAAACACAAAGCAAATCAAAACATGATAGAAATATTCAAACAAAACAACCAACAATTTTATATATATATATATAATTGATTTATATTAACTTCCCACATGAGATTAAATCCCTATGACCCATAACCACCATTCCATATTTTTGAAGAACTATAACCTCCTCCATACAAGTGATGTCAGCTTCTCGCAAGTCTAGGCCGTGGTGAGTCTTGTGAATCTATGTATGCTCGTGCTTTATTCGTGCATCAAAAGTGTTTCAATTATCCATTAATCAACTTGTTGTTTGGTTTATGCAAGTTCGTATGAATAATTGACTCGCATATCACTTATCCTAGTCCCTATCCCAGAGCTCCAACATGCCCTTCTTACCCTCAAAGTGCTACAAGCTAGGGAACGTACCCCAATTCCTTCTTTTTCAAACATTTTCACCTTTGGACTCACAATTGAATCAATCAAAGAGTTTGGGAGTGCGTCAATTACCATTGTACCATGGCTTTAAAAAAAAAACAAGACGATCAATTGTAGGAGAAAAAGAAGATGGCCATGAGTATCCACCATTTTTTGTTTGACAAGGAATTGTAGTTGTCATCGGTTCATAGATGTGAAAAGACATTAAATTGTTCATCATCAATCCACCTCCCATATCACCCCACACTTAATTCCTTCCAAACTTGCATTCAAAATTCTCAAAAATTAATGCTAAGAAAAATTGCACCCCCATTCTCCCAAAAGCAAAACAATAATAGCCTTATTATTCTTCACCAATCCTCTCACAAAAATAAAGCCCCCATTTTCACACTTGCCAAGCTTTCGAACTCCTTCAAATTGTAGATTTTGAATATAATTCCATTGCAGTCCTTATTATAAATTTTTTAAAAAAAACCAAAGATCCCCATTCTTAATCACCTTTCTCCACCAAATCTTATTGCAAGAAAGCGGGTGAGAGAATGAAAGGGCAAAAAAAGAAACAAAACAAATACACGTAAAGAAGAAACAAAACCCACACAATGAAAGGAAAGGAGAAGGAAAGAATGTCATAAAGAGGACGACAATTCTAGTCACTCCCACACAACATTTATGAAGTTATTGGAAGGAAGATAATTATTGAAGAAGCTTGTTACAAGTTGTTTTGTTGTGATGGTGAATTCGACCATTCGAAAATGTCTAATTACACCAAATTTTATTTCTTTTTGCATACATAATGTCATGTTACTAGTTACTATATCGTTCCTTCCTTTCTTTCTTTAACACTTCCAAAACTTTGTGGTGTCCAAAACTTATTGAAGTAAATTACTAAATATGTAAATTAATATATCGGTTTTTTTAATTAAAAAATTGGTTTGTAGCCAAAATGATGATCATCCCTACTAAAATTTAGTTAATTATGGCTATATAAAACTAATTATGAAGAAATATAAATCTTTAATTATCCTTCCACATTTTTTACAATACATTGAAAACTTGGAAATAGAAGTATGGTAATCTCCCCCCACCCCCCCCTCCCCCTCTTTCCATTCTTAATATCGATAAACAAAAACAATTATTCTCTTTTATTATATAATAAAAATTATTATTAT
>Ga0116227_10014818_pt1 | contig 11741 bp, 12 predicted proteins | sample S1TSphgellanicum_FD_89693 | JGI IMG/M metagenome (GOLD analysis project Ga0116227, IMG submission 89693) | Host-associated microbial communities from peat moss isolated from Minnesota, USA - S1T2_Fb - Sphagnum magellanicum MG | ecosystem: Host-associated > Plants > Peat moss > Unclassified... | reverse complement strand
GTCAAAACTGGGAGACTCCCGGGAATTCGACTCCCGCCCCTTCTTTTGGCCATAACTTGTGTTTCAGATGTCCAAATGAGCAATGCGAGCCCATTTTGGACATCTAAACTTTGAGAGCTTTCCATTGATATAAAGAGTGCAACAAGCCATGGAGTTTTGACCCCTCAAAACGCGCTTTGAAGTTTCGGGAGTTCCTCCGGGACTCCAACTCTCACCAACTCCCAATGTGGGAGTTCACTTGGGAGTGTGAGGGTTCACTCCCTCACACTCTCTGGACTCTTTGTACTCTTTGCACTCTTTGCACTCCCAGGAGCATGTGATGTGCCTCCCGGGTCTACTACTAGGCTCGCAACCTTGCAACCCCTTTGCCTTGGTCGCAAGCTAAAGGCTAGGGTTGCGACATGCATCGTCTCTCAAGTTGCACTTCAAGCTACCATTACACATCATGGGACTGTGCCCAATAATTTAAACCTTGTACCTACTTCAGTTCACCTTTCTCCTCAACAACTCATTGTTGCTACGACAAACATTCCTCCCACCATCAATGCACTAGCTTTTGTTGATCCAATGGGGGAATTCTTTTGAGTTCTTGAGTTGGAATTTCCGTTCAAGAATTCTAAAAAAATTTTGTAACTCACCACCTTCTTTCGATAAAAAAATGAAACCCTCAAGATGTTCTACAATAAGCTTCTCAAGCTGAAAGAGGATACTGAGAGCATCACAGACTTAGAAACTGCCCATTGGTATTTTCGTTCATTGGAAGGTACTTTGACACTCCATGCGCAAGTATTGTAACGAATTTTTTGTAGAATTAAAAACTCGTACACTTTGCTGGATGTGTACAACATTTCTGAAAAGCTAGAACTGGCTCATCATGCACACTATGAGCCTAGTATTATGAAACCTCCCTCACATTCAAGGCCTCAACCTCCACCAGCTATGCCAACATGATCATCACATTCTTCTTCAAGGGCTAAAGTAATGCACTCAGCTACACCCATCCTACCTTCTTGCAACTATTGTGGCAATCCTACCCACAAAGCTCATGAATGCAATATTCCTTCCAAGGATCTCTTTTATGATTATTGTGGGAAAAAGGGACATCATGAAGCTGTTTGTTTTGCCAAGTTCCCGAAACAGAAGTAACTCTAATTATCATGGCAAAATCTACTAACATCTTCCGTTGCCCCTCAACCAAAAACCAAGGCACCTTAACCTTCCACTAAGGTTTTTCCCCACCAAAAGTAATCCCAATAAGAATGCTAAGAAGAAGGAACACATTGTTGATAAAAGAGAGGTGTTTCAAGCCCATGCCATTCAAATTCAAACTCTGCAAAATGAACTCGAAACATTGAAGGCCCAATTTGTTAATAAAAAAAGCAAGTTTTCCCAACCAGCTAGTCATGCCTAACCTATATAGGGTTCATGATCACGAAAGGGACCTACTAGGTCATTCTATGCCCTCTCACACGACACCATGGTTGGGGAGTGTGTTCTTTTTAATGCACACAATTCTAGTTTCACACCAAAATTTGCCACTTCTTTTTGCCCTTCCTACTTTGCGACATAAGAGGCTAGTGTGGCACCTAGAGTTTCTGCCACTAGGCAGGTAATTCAGACCGATGGACTTGTATCTAATTCAAGTCCTATTACTAGGGCTAAAAGAACTCAAACAATCATGCCACAATTTTTTTATCCTCTCAACATGGAAGAAGAAAACACCTTGTTGGCGAGGGGGGAAGAGACTACTACACCACAAGCTGTTACGGCATCAAATTCTCATGTCCCAAAAGTACATGTACATCAAGAAAACACACAATTTTCCATTGATCAGCTTATGTAGTGCCAACTTCAAATGTGTGAAATGGCTCAAAAGCTTGTGAGTACATCGTTGCTTGGTTTTCAAGATTTGAAGTTAAGCACCAAGGACATAATTGCAATACTAAAACATACCCTGAACACTACATCACGTCCTTTACCAATCCTTAATCCACATACTACAAAGGTCCCATCTAACACCCTGGACAGACACTCAATTGGTTCATGTGTTGTAGATGGCATTCATAATCTAGTCACTAGTTCTAACATGGCTAAACTAGTGGGCTTTCCTACCTCTGATTCTACATTCACATATCAAAAGGGAGCTATGAACACCTCACTTATGGATTTGTTACTAAGCAAAGGCGTTGTGGATAGCCATTCTCTTCACAAAGTCTTTCATTCATTTTCAAAGGTGATGCCATGTGACGCATTCTCAACCTCCTCAAGGGACTCAAATGTGAGTCTAAGATGAAAATAGTGAAAGAGTAGGAAGTTGGGGCACGCTCCCTAGCTTGCAACACTTTGGGGGTAGAGGGCATGCTTGGGCTTCGAGATGGGACTAGGAAGATTGACAAGCATTTCAATCACTCACATGGACCTGCATAAACCAAGCAACCAGTTAGTTAATGCATAGCTAAAGCACTTTTGGTGCTAGGACAAACCACGGGCAAACTCGAACTCACAAGACTCACCATGGCCTAGACTTGAGGGAAGCCACCACCTTCCGCCTTATAATATACTCTGTGCCTCTCCATGAGGCCCACATCTAAATGGCATTTTGTCCTGGGGAGTCTCTCACAACTTTAGGGGTGCATAACTTTGTGTGTAGACCTCCGATCAAGATGAGGTTTAAAGAAACGTTGTAGCCTTCGTCAAGAGCTTTCCAATGGTATGTTGCATGTCACTTGCACATAAGGAAATTGGGGTGATTTCTGACTTTTAGTGGTCAGGAGTCAAATTGCCAATTTGACTCTCAACCCTTCTTTTGGTCATAACTTGTGTTTTAGGTGTCCAAATGGGTCATGTGAGCCCATTTGAGACATATACGTTCTAAGATCGTTTCAATGATATAAGGAACTTTTCAATCTAATGAGTTTTGGCCCTTGCAATTGCTTTTTGAAAATTTGAAAATCCATCAGGATTCCAATTCCCAAAATGGGAGTTCACTTGGGAATGTAAGGGTTCATTCCCTCACACTCTTTTGCACTCTTGGGAGCATGATATGTGACTTTCAGGCCCAATCTTGGCCTGCACCTTTGCAAACCCTTGCTTTGGTCACAAGCCCAAGGCTAGGGTTGTGACACTTAATGAGAAAACTTCCATTACTACCAAAGTTACCATTGTCGATAATACCGAATCAACAATCTAGGTGGGAGGACATACACCCAGAGTGGTACGTCTTGATACATGTGCCCAACCAATGATTCTTGGAATTCAATTCGCCAAGAAGATGGGCATGCTCAACTCCAAACTACAGAAATCTATGAGGCAAATTCGCACCGCTAGTGAGAGCATAAAAGAGGTACTTGGGGAAAGCTTAAATTTGATTACACTTAACTTCAATGAAAGTAAAGATCAAGAGCTTTGCCTACAGGTCAAATGTTTAGTCACCAATGCCACCAACTCTGATGTGTTCATTGGGCAACAAGCCTTGTTTCCACCAGGATTCATAATTGACAACTGGTTCGAACATGCGTACTACCGAATGGATTGGGAGACTTATGGCCACCACCTAGGATACATACCCCTTGATTTACATGGGAATTATAGTCCTATGGCTCACCATTGTATGTTCAAGGAAACAAACACCATTTCCTACATCCAACAAGCTAACCACGAATGGATATAAGGATGAAGAAGAGATAGCTTACGCCCAAGCTACTAAAAACTTGAAGGTGGTTCTTAAGGACATTTAACACGCACCAGAGGTTTTACAGAAGTTCAAAGCAACCCACGAGCCTTTGGTTAAAACTTTGTTTAATTTTGAAAACATGAAGAGCCATGGTGAACCACTTAAACCAGTACATCGCCAGCTAATCACCTAGACACCATCTAAAGAGGGGATTACATTATTATAGTTTTTTTGTCGCAAACCCACTTTGAGAGAGTGTGAAAATGAAATTCACACTCTCGAAATTGGGACTTAGGAGTCCTCCGGGACTCCTAAAACTTCAGAGTTCGATTGCAGGGGCCAAAACACCTTGCATTGGGGCGTTTTTTATATCATTGGAAAGCTATCAAAGTGTGGATGTCAAAAATGGGCTCGCATGGGCCATTTGGACATCTATAGCACATGTCATGGCAAAAAGAAGGGCTGGGAGTCAAACTGGTAGTTTAACTCCCGACCACTAAAAGTTGGGAATTGACCCGACCCCGGTGTGTGAAGGTGGAGTGTGATAAACCATTGGAAATATCTTAAAGAGAAATACAAGTTTGTTTTAGACCTCATCCCAATCAGAGGTTTGAGCAAAAAGTTATGACCTCGCAAAGTCCCAAAAGTCCAAACCAGGATAGTTTCGGGATTCCTCCTTGAGAGTCCCGGGACAAAAAACCATTCTGATGTAGGTGCCGCGGAGAGACGCAAAGAATACTTTATGGGGGAAGGTGGTGGCTTCCCCTGAGTCCGGGCCGTGGTGAGTCTTGTGAGTCCAGAATTGCCCATGGCTTGTCCTAGCACCAAAGGTGCTCCAGAAAGTGAACTAACCAACTCGTTGGTTGATTTGATGCAAGTTCGAGTAAGTAATTAAAGCTTGTCACTTTTCCTAGTCCCATCCCAGAGCTTCAACACACCCCTCTACCCCTTCTAGTGTTGAGAGCTGGGAGCATGCCGTAAGTTTCTCACAATTTCACTGTTGAGTAACTTAGACCCATCTTGGGTCTAACTAAGAACTTGGGAGTGCATCATTTTTGGTGGTATTAGTATAGGTCTTGAAACCCTACTAAAGTCAATGATGGTGGTTCGAAAATATTTCTACATAGACATTGATCCTATTACAAGGTAAATGGCGGCATCAAGAATGAGGGAGCTCATAGCCAGATTTCCACAACAATTTGCAACCACCGCATGGAAGGCTAGTTTCACACTTTTTGCCCTCTAACATAAAACTAATTCAGAAGAAACATATGGAATTATTTTGCCCCGTGGACCTCATCATTTCAAGTTGGGAGTGTTAAGGATTTCCAGCGGTTAGATTTAAAGGAGGCTTGAGTGACACAAGATTCGGTCTCTTCACGGACATGGTACGATTAATCACCTGGGCTTAATCCATTTTTCCTATGCTTGGTTATGTAATTGAAAACACCCCTTCTTAGCTTCACCAAAGGGAGAAAGTCCAAGAGCTCTACACACTAATCAAGCATTACTTTAAAGAACCATTCCTATTCAATGTGGCACAATGCAATTCCTATGCACACCGGATGCGCAACTGGTGGACTAACCTTGCACCACTTTCAATTTTGCAGCTGGCTCTGAGATACACCATCAGAAACCCCAACCTGTAGGTTTCTCACATATTAGATGATCAGAGCTCTTGCCAACCAATTATAAGGCAAGAGAAACCTCCTTGGTTTCCTACGAACACAATAGGAAAACCAAAAGGTGTTTGGCCCACCTTTGTCTCCTTCCTATGAGCACACACCTTTCAGGGAGATGGACCAAGCCTGGCATATCATCATGCTTCAACCACTTGGGATGAACCAAGCCCAGAAGAAAGAGAAAGGGCTATGGGGTTCCAAACTGGCATTACTAATCACGCTAAGGTGATTAGATTATAACATAACGCTCTACTAGGGAGAAGCATGGACCTAAACTCCCTTACATGGTTGTTGGTAACCTATGTATTTTTTCAAATGTACACAACACCAACACTAATTCAATCAGCTTACAGTTCTAGTGATGCAACCATATGGCACCCCAACCAAGCACACTTACCTATCTTCAACACTTTACATTTCACTCTTAGTGTTGGGGGGGAGGAAGTACCATGTAATTTGACTCAAGTTGTTTCTGATACACCTGGAGGTACATCGATTTCTAGAAAAACAATTACAACCTTCTACAAATCTACATAGTTGGGTAGTGGAGAACCCAATACACCAAGTTCTTCAAACACACTTTCCAACTCCATTCCATGTGTTTCCAACTACCCTTTCGTTATGGAGAACTAGCTCACCAAGAAGGAAAAAGACCAAGTCACACATTTGCTAATTAAATATGAGAATGTGTTCACATTTTCAATGAAAGACTTAGGTAGGTGTAAGACCATGCAGTTCTCCATAGACCTTACATATGAAACACTCGTCTATCGGAGGAAGCATAGGTTGAACAATCATTAGTGGGAACTGATAGATGAAAAATGCAAAGAACTCCATGAGGCTAGTCTCATTCAGCCATCAAATTCTGATTTCACAATTGCTATAGGAATGCTAGCAAAGAAGGATTCAACTGGATTATGGACTGAGAAAAGGATGTGTGGGGATTATAGGCCTTTGAACCTAGTTACACCTCAAAACAAGTACCCCATGCCCATCCCTAAAGAATTGTTTGATAGCATTGGAGACTCAACCATCTTCACAATTATGGATCTGAGGCAAGGCTTCAACCAGATTGTGCTCATGGCAAAAGATCGCAAGAAAATGACAATCCATGGAAACAACAAATTGTGGGAATGGCTTATGATGCCTTTTGGATTGAAAAATGCATTTGTCTTCTTTTAGCGAGTTATGGACCAAGTTCTTGAAGGGGCAGATTTCTTGAAATACTACATAGATGATGTCTTAGTGCATAGCAAGGGACTCCTACAGCACTTGGCTCATCTTGAGGAGTTATTCAAGAGGCTCCACGAAGTCAATATGAACCATCCTAAAAAGTGTGAGTTTGCTATCACCTCAATAGTCTACTTTAGACACAAAATTTTGCCAAATGGTATTATGGCTCATTGGGCCAAAGTAGTAGCCATTTTGGAGATGCCAAATCCTATTGATGTTCACACTTTGAAGAGCTTCATCAAACTATGTAATTACTACAAAATTTATGTCCAAGACTTTAATACTATTACTCATCCTCTCTATGCATTGTTAAAGAAGGATGTTACTTGGACATGGAGTGATGAGGCTTGGGAAGCTTTTAACACATTAGAGGAAAAGCTTTCAGAGTTCCCCATTCTTAGAAAACTTAATTTCAACAAGGTCTTCATTCTACACACTTATTAGAGTGCTATTAGTATCGGAGTTATTCTTAGCCAACTTAATGAGGAAAGCAAGGAAAATGTTATCGCCTATGCATCCTAAAGTAACAACAAGGTTAAGAACGACTACTCTTCATACGAGGGGGAGTGCCTTGCTGTTGTATGGGCCATCATACATTTCAAGCCTTATTTTTATGGCACCAATTTCACTTTGTATATCAACCACCAACCTATCAAATGGTTGATGACCAATGATAAGCTTACTGGTAAGTTAACTTATTGGGTGCTTATATTTCAAAAATATGAGTTCAAGGTTATTCACTGACCTGGTATTATAAATTAGAACGCGGATACCATGTTGCGAAAACCCCTCATTACCTTCGAAGATTTCTCTGAAGCCAAGCAAAACTTCAACCAAATTCCAATAGTACATGTATCTGATGCATCTAGTTATTTTGCACTACTGCAATGTAACCTAATTGAACATCCCATTGTGGATATATGGGAGGACTTGGACACTCTAAAGTTTCTTTCAGCATGGGGAATACCCTTCCCAAGTTATGTCAAATCATTGGGATCATATACAATAACGATCCAAACGTTATTCATGGAAGGACAATCACGTCATTCAATGTTTACCACAAGACAATAGAGTGGTTTTTACACCACATGAATGACCTGATCTTATTCAAAAGGTACACTTTGAGCTTGGACATTTTGGAGTTAAACGTACTTATAGCCTTTTCGCTCTTCATTACCATTGGAAAGGTATGTATGCTTAAGTCCGAGACGTCATTACTAGGTGTGAATAATGTGATAAAGTGAGAACTTCTTTTTCCTCTCAACAGTTCATGTTTTCTCCACTCCCTATTTAAGGCATGTTTTATCGCTGGTCATGTGATTTAGTTGGAGAATTACCACAGACCTCCAGGGGTAATGTCTACATCATGATTATGATTGAACACTTTTCAAAGTGGGTCGAACTTGTTGCGATGCCAGACAAGTCATCACACAACACTAGCCAAACTTTCTTACAACATGTTTTAAGTAGGTTTGGGGCTTGTGCTGAGTGCTTTACTGATCAAGGATCAGAATTTAGGGGAAAATTCCAAGACCTACTTGACCACGCTCTCATTGACCATCGTCGGATTTCAAAAGATCATCCCCAAGCTGATGGCCTTACAGAAAGGATGGTTCAAACATGCAAAAAGGGACTTCAAAAGATTTGCCTCACTAGGAACAAAGAGGATTGGGACTTGGCCTTCCCTTACATCGCCATGGGTTAAAGGATGTCCAAACACGTCTATTTGTATCATTTCTCTCCTTACTTTCTACTTTTTGGGAGACATCCCATTCCACCCTCTTATGTTGCTGCTCAAATGGACCAAGTTGTGGACTTGGACTCTCCATCCACTTGGTCTAGAGTCATCGCAAAAAGGGCTACTCTATTCAAGAGGGTTATGCCCATGGCCATGGAGAACTTGTCCATTGCATAACATCAAGACACCTTATAGTATGCACACACACGAGGTGATAGTTACAAACCTAAAGTGAGACAATTTGATGTTGATGACTTTATGTATATCCAACGACAACCTAATGAGACTTTAGACACTTCTTCCGATCGCACTATCTTAATGATTAAGGCGATCAAGCCTTCAAGTGTGTTGGAGTTGCAAGAAGCTAACAAACACACAATTCGAAATCACTCCAAAAATTGTGCACCCTACCACCTACCGAAACTTAGATCCTACCATCATCACATCGACTTGGATTCCTCCACTTGACTATCCATGTCAGATATGTCAAAGGACAGATGATGTCGATTAAATACTACTTTGTAATAACTATAATGATGGATACCATTTCTTCTGCTTCAAGTTGAAGCTCACTCAAGTTCTTGTCGACATTTAGTACTGTTCATCATGTTTTCCTGTAGCACCTTGATTTCTATTCAAAACATGCCACGTTTTTCCCAATTCAAATTTGGGGGGGGATACATGAGAATTTCATCTCAACCTTCTCTTGTGCATTGTATATATATGTGTGTGCATCTCTTTTTGGTTGATTAATTTCTACCTTTGACTAGTTTTAATCTTTTTGTTTAATAGAATTTACTATGGATTTACACCCTTACGACACTGTACGTCACAACACTACACGTCATGACAACTTTCTCCCACTGGATGCAAACGAAATAACACGAGCCGCACCCGCTTGCTTTTAAGACTACTTTTGGTGGAATATTTTTTAGAATATTCTTTTAAAATTCTTCAAAAAATTCTTCAAAAATATTTATAATTTTCTTTATATTATTATGTCAAGGTTTATGTAAAAGATTTCAAAATATATGTAATTGTCAAAAGTTTTGAAATCTATTTATAACTCCTTTTAGTGTTAAAATGCACACGTTACAATGTTTAACAAGTGTTTTTGAAAGTTTATTATTCATTGGATATTTTCCAAATTAATTCACATGTTCCAATGATATATTATGAACCTTCTTATATAAAAAAATCTTATACTTTCAACACCAAATTAAATTACCACTTTTAAACGTGAAAAATTAAACACTAGTTACACTTGTTGTGGTTTGTGTTAGTGTGATCGCACCCCATTGTGGTGGTACCAAAAAAAAAAAAAAACAAAAAGTTCCAAATTTGTGTGGATTTTCAAAAATTGAACGTTGCCACAAAAAAGGATCCTTATCCTTTACCTTGATGGAGGAAGTACTAGACATGGTGGCAAGGCATGAAATCTATTTTTTTCTACACGACTTTTCCAATAATTTCATGATTGCCCTAGAAGACAGGTATAAAACTACCTTCAACACCGATTGGGGAACATTTGTTCAAATGTCATGTCATTTGGATTGATGAATGCTCCACCTGCTTATTAACAGGTAGTGAGCATGGTATTTCATGAATACCTTGAGGTGTTCACGAAAATATTATTCTTGGATGATTTCAGTGTGTTCAATAACATTAACATGCACCTCAACAAACTTCAATTGTGTTTTGACAAATGTTGAGCTTTTGGTATTAATTTAAATTCGAAAAAGTGCATGTTTTTGGTTTAATCAAGGGTCATACTTGGGGTATGTTGTTTCCAAGGCAAGAAAATTACCTAATTTGAAAAAGATTTCGACTATCATGAATATGCCCACACCGAAAATGCCAAAGGACATATAGGTTTTCAATGGGATGACTCAATTCTACCGATGTTTCATCAAGAACTTTACTTTCATTATGGCCCCCATCATGAAACTCTTAGGCAAAACAAAGACATTTGAGTGGACTATCAAATGCTAGGAAACATGGGAGGCCATAAGGTAGCGGTACTTGGATGCCCTAATTTTAATCACATCCAACTGGGACATGGAGTTTCACATCCACACATATGCATCAAATTTGGTAATCAGGGTTATGCTGGCTCAAATTGTACTAGAAAATGTGATTAACCAATTGCATACGCCTCCAGACTTTTAAACAATGGAAAGAAAAACTACAATAAATTACCTAAAGGGAAGTAGTGGGCATGGTTTATGTTTTACATAAATTCAAACATTATTTACTAGAAAACAAGTTTGTTTTTTACATGGACCACATGGTATTGTTGTACCTTGTTAAAAAATTTCAATTGTTAGGACAAATTGCAAGGTGGTTGCTGTTATTTTTGGAATACAATTTTTCAATAGTGTACAAACTAAGGTGCTCCCATTTTGTGGTGGATTCTCTTTCATGATTGCCTAATGCTACCAAAAATCCAAGGATTCTTGATCAAACTACTAATGCTTCACTATTTGTACTTCAACTAAAATGGCTACAAAAAGTACATACTTACATTTCTACTAGAAAATTTCTAGAGGGTTATTCCATCAAGCAACGAAAGAAATTGGTGTTGAAGGCTTCACCCTTTACCATCATCAATGGATAATTGTACAAACAAAGGCAAGATCAAATCTTGCACCGATGTTTACATGATGACAAGATTTTGATAATCCTACAACAAATGCATGAAGGAGTTGGTGGTGGACATTTTTTAGTGGACATCATAGCTCAAAAGATGTTGGATGTTAAGTACTAGTGCCCAACCCTATGTTAGGATGTATAATAACACTTCCAATCTTGTGATGTTTGTCATTGAACTGGAAGTCTTTTACATACACCAATGGAGAAGTTGATCACTATTGTCGCAACCCCACTTTGGCCAAGTGTGGGGGTGAAGCCCAACACTTGGAAAAGTTAGAGATTTGGAGTCCTCCGAGACTCCCAAATGTTCAGAGCTCGATAGAAAGGCTCAAAACACCTCTCATTGAAGTGTTCTTGGTATCATTGGAAAGGTCTTGAAACGTAGATTTCGAAAATGGCCTCGCATTGGCCATTCGGACATCTGCAGCCCAAGATATGGGCAAAAGAAGGGCCGGGAGTCAAACTGGTAGTTTGACTCCCAACCACTAAAAGTCTAGAATCGACCTCTTCCCAAAGTCCGAATTGAGAATGCGACATGGCGTTGGAAAGATCTCGACGAGGGCTACAACTTCGGTTCAGACTTTGTCGCAATCGGACTCCACAGTCAGGAGTTATGGCCGTTCAAAGTTCCGGGAGTCCAACCGAGACAGTTTCGGGACTCCATTTCGGGAGTCCCAACAAAATGTGCCATTTGGATGTAGCCTCGGCGACCAGCCGCAGAGAATACTATAGGGAGTAAGGTGGTGGCTTACTCCCGAGTCCG
>Ga0116227_10014817_pt1 | contig 11742 bp, 11 predicted proteins | sample S1TSphgellanicum_FD_89693 | JGI IMG/M metagenome (GOLD analysis project Ga0116227, IMG submission 89693) | Host-associated microbial communities from peat moss isolated from Minnesota, USA - S1T2_Fb - Sphagnum magellanicum MG | ecosystem: Host-associated > Plants > Peat moss > Unclassified... | reverse complement strand
GGATGGAAGAATGGCATCAACATTGGCAGCAGAAATAATCAAAACTTTGTGCAAATACCTCATGCACAATTGATTGATATTCTGACTTATAAAGGTGCTATGCATGGGATTCAGGTAATAGTTCGAGAAGAGAGTTACACCTCCAAAGCTAGCTTTTTGGATAAAGAATCTATACCTAGCTATGGCGCGAAACCTAAAGATTGGAAACCTTCAGGTAAAAGAGTAAAGCGTGGTCTTTACATCAGCAAGAATGGTTCATCAATAAACGCTGACGTTAATGTCCAGTTACAATATTCTGGTAAAAGCATTCCCCAAAGCTTTCGAGATCGGGGACAGAGTGGTGTTAGTTACCCCAAGGAAGGTACATCTAGAAGGACATGCACTCAAACTGGTGTCCCCTTTCTAGGTTAGGATTAAATTCCAATCCTTCTACAAAATTCTGTGAAGGAGTAGCAGTTATCTATCATAGAAAGCTACGTCCGCCTATATTGGACTATACAGAATTAAACTATTTCCTTCGCAAGCAGGGGGTTGGAGTCAGTGTGAGAATCTGAGACAATAGAGCGTATACCTTCCAAAGTGGCGGGAATTGTGCGTGGGTCCATAAACATAACCTTGCTGCTATCGCTTTTACCAATTGTCGCACCCATATCCAAATAGCCTAATGCCAATAAGACTTCCAGTGCTTGGTGAGTAGTAGGGCTAGTTTTCATTTTTTGGGCAATAATATCAGCAGACTCAGCGATCGCCTGGGCTTTAAGAACCTGCTGCTGGCGTTCTGCTTGCGCTATGAGAATAATGGCTTTTTGTTGAGCTTCTGCTTGTAGAATGACAGCTTTTTGGCGGGCTTCTGCATCCAGAACTTGGGCGTCAGCTTTACCTCTGGCGCTATTAACAGCAGATTCGCGATCACCCTCAGAAGTTAAAATCGCTGCCCGTTTACGCCGTTCTGCCGACGTTTGCAATTCCATTGACTCTTGCACCGCCTGCGAGGGGATAAGGTCCCGCAGTTCCACTCGGGTAACTTTCACACCCCAAGGTTCAGTGGCAATATCCAAATCTCGCAGCAAAAGTTCATTAATTTGAGAACGGGCGGTAAAGGTATCATCCAGTTCCAGTTGACCCATTTCGGCACGAATTTGGGTAAGCACCAAATTCACCATCGCTAATTGGAGATTTTCCACTTTGTAGTAAGCCTTCTCCATATCCACAATGCGCCAGTAAACCACAGCATCAACAGTAATCGACACGTTGTCACGGGTGATGCATTTTTGGGGCGCGATCTCTAAAACTTTTTCTCGGATGGTTTCACGAAAAACGACTCGATCCATAAAAGGGGTAATCAAGTTAAGACCTGGTTCTAGTTTTTTGTTATAGCTACCCAAGCGTTCCACCAAGGCTTCATTCCCCTGATTGACGAGTTTAACTGAACCTGCCAATGCAGAACCGCCCAAAGCCAAAGATACAAGTAAAAATAGATATTCCATTTTGAATCTCCCAATTTCTGTTAAATAGATCAGACTTCTTCAGGAATGCAACAGATTTTCTGGCATCACAATCAGTGTTGTGCCTTCGCGTCTGGTTACATAAACTCGTTCATGGGCTGCTATAGTGAGTTTTTCATCATCACACCTTGCCCGCCAAGAATTGCCCTCGTATATTACCCGCCCCGTTTCTCCAGCTAGAATCTCTGTTAACGTTTCAGCTGTAATGGCATCCCGAATTTTTGAATGCCGTCGCAGGGGCGATGTCATAAACCGACGAGAAAGTAGCACTAGTGATGTGGAAAGCAACAGCCAAATGAGAACTTGCAGCCATAATCCCAAAATCACTTGCGACACCAGTGCTACCACCAAAGCACTCATTCCCATCATCAAGGCAAAAAAAGCTGTAGGCAGAAATATTTCCGTTAAACACAGAAGAGTTCCGATAATGAGCCAAATTAAGGTAGTACTTGGCATGATTACGATAGAACTTGGCATTGTCAGTAATTTTCGATAACTTTAAATTTCTTTGCTATATTTTAGTCGTGTAAAACGTTTTCACATTTAGGGCATTTAGGATCAGTCTATTCCAACGTTCAAGGATCTGACAGCTAGATTTAACGGAAATTCACTTAATATATTTGTCCCAAAATTTAGACTTGCATGATTTCTACTCAGCGGATCATTTACTGTACAAATCCAGGATGCAATAACCCGATTAATCCTGTGGGCGATGTCTTACTGTGTGCCAATTGCCAAACTCCCCTAGTTCAGCGCTATCTCTGGGCAATTGGCGCTGAACAAGCCAATATCCGACCACAACAAAAGGTAGCAGATAGGTATGAGGTCATTACGCCCCAGATTTGGTTGGATACTCAACCAGGACTATTGCCAGGTTTACCTGAAGAAGTACCAACAGAAATTATTCCTTATTTACAGTTATATCAACAGCAGTTGCACTTGCCTCAGGCATATGGATTTGAGGGTGATATTCTCTTATTGGAAAATGTACCCATAGATGAGACTGGAAATCTCTACCCAGCAATTACAGATGCATGGGCACGGGCAACACCAGTACGGCAAGTTTACTGGCTGTGGCAAATTCTTCAACTGTGGATGCCTTTATCAGAATTGGGAGTAGCAGGTAGTTTACTGCTTCCAGACAACTTGCGAGTGCAAGGTTGGTGCGTGCGCCTCCTAGAACTTGTAGAGACATTGCATGTTGTAGAGACATTGCATACAGAGTCTCTACAACGATTGGGAGAGTGTTGGCAGCCTTGGGTGGCTGAGGCAAAAACACCAGTGGCACAAGGGTTAAATAACATAGTTCAACAGATGTGTGGGGGAGAAGCCCAGTTAGAGACAATTGCCACCCAACTGAATGAACTATTACTATCATCAGCGGCGGAATTACCATTAACTCTAAAAGTAGTGGGGGCAACAGACACTGGTCCAGAACAGATGCAAAATGAAGACACTTGTTTTCCCACGGACTCTGATGACAAAAATGACCCATTACTGCCACGAGTGTCGATAATTTGCGATGGTATTGGCGGACACGAAGGCGGTGAGGTTGCAAGTCAATTGGCAGTGCAGTCACTAAAGTTGCAAATCCGCGCCTTACTGACAGAGGTAGCAGAACAAACTGAACTTTTACCACCAGACTTATTGCAGCAACAACTAGAAGCAAGTTTGCGGATTGTCAATAACGTCATTTGCAACTGCAATAACGAGCAAAAACGCGAAGGGACTCAGCGGATGGGTACAACCCTTGTCATGGCAGTGCAAGTGCCACAACGCGTTCAAACAATCCGGCAGTTTACTCAACGGGAAGAAACCCCCGAAGTTTTGATCGGTGGAAGCCGCCATTCAGATTTCTCTGGACGACCCTTAGAAAATGCTCATGAACTTTTCTTAGTTCATATCGGCGATAGCCGTGCATACTGGATAACGCGCAACCACTGCCACCTACTTACAGTAGATGATGATGTGGCAGCAAGGGAAGTACGCTTTGTTCGTAGTCTATATCGAAAAGCTTTGCAGCGTCCAGATGCTACTGCCCTGACACAAGCGTTGGGAACAAAAGATGGGGAATTTCTCCGTCCTGTGATTCAACGATTCATTTTAGATGAAGACGGCATATTACTGCTATGTTCTGATGGTTTAAGTGACAATAACTTGGTAGAACAATCTTGGCGGGATTATGGTGTACCACTCTTAACAGGTGAACTTGCTTTAGAAGATGCTGTGCGCCAGTGGATTGACCTGGCAAACCAGAAAAATGGTCATGACAACACGTCAGTGGTTCTGATCCATTGCTGTGTCTCCCCAGGATACCTTGTACCAATTATTCGCACGTTACCACTAGTCGAGATCCAACAAGTAGAACCAGAAGAACAAACTGAGTTGGCAGAAAGTTCTCAAGCATTGTTGGAGTTGGACATTACAGCCACAGATGTCACGACAGCAACCCAAACTCCCAAAAGTCAAAGAAAGCAAAAGCAGTGGGTGCTGCTGGGGGGGTTGTTAGCTTTGCTTGTTGGGGGTTTGAGTCTGGGATTATTCGCTGGTTGGCAATTTAATTCTCCGGCATTCCAGCAACTGTGTCGCCACCTTCCCCAAAAAGTGCAGCAACTGTGTCGAAGAGAGAGGTAGGAGAGTGGGGAATTTCTCCCACACCCCACACCCCACTCTCGAAAGAGTTGACCAATGCAGCACACTAAGTGAAGATAAAAGCATTAGACCTCTTGCCAAAGTACTAGGCTTTCATGTCACCCTACCCTTGTTTATCTCCCAATTCGGAAAATAAGGGGATATGAACCAAGCCTGACCATTGAATAATAAAGCCTGCATAGGCAGGCTTTGTTTGTCTAGCAGCTACAGCGACACTCTATAGTGCATCTGTACTGACTATGACTGATCGATAACTTTTGCAAGCAGTCTATTTTTTTATCGACGGGTTCAGTGAGGGCTGGCTGTGGAGACACTTGTGGAAAAGCAAACGCTAGGTGTAAAAGTTGGTATGAAAATTGGCGATCGCGTGCGTGTTAAAGATTCCGTAGTAGTTTATCATCATCCTGAGCATCGCGGTAAAGCTTTTGACCTCAAAGGCACAGAAGGTGAAGTGATAGGTATTATTAATCAGTGGCAAGGTAGACCTGTCAGCGCTAACTTGCCGATTTATGTCCAGTTTAGTAAGAAATTTAAAGCCCATTTGCGTGAAAATGAGTTGGAACTAATCTAAATTCTTCATCGGCGGCGAAACCATCGGAAAATATTCAGTTCGCCGCGCATTCTCTCAAGCTCTTGACGATGACTTTCTGCTGTTGTATAATACCATTCACAATGAACCTTAAACTCTGAGCGTACCCGAACTTCTTGATAAAATCGGTGGGTTGCTTGATAAACGGCAAAACTTTCCTCAGATGCAGGTTGAGGAGAATGAATGATATGGGGTAAATCTCTAGACATGTTAATGAATTATGAATTATGAGTTATGAATTATGAGTTAGGAGTGCTACAGAAGTTCCTTATTTATTATGACTTAATCAATAACTCATAACTCCTAACTAAGTTAGGAGTAAAGAAAACTACAGAAGTTCCTTATTTATTATTAACTCCTAACTCCCAACTCATAATTCATAATTCATGATTCATGCCCACCCGCGCAAACGATACACAATGATACCAACGTACTCTCTTAAAGCACCAGTAAATTGATTTAGGTTCTCTACATCAGGTAAAAAATTCAAAATTGCGGCTTTGGGGGTACTGGCAAGATCTTTCATGTCACTCTCAGTGATCATAAAGTCAGTGGGTGTAGGAATGACATCAATACCTTGACGCTTGAAGATCAGGAGAGATCGCGGCATGTGGATTGCGGAAGTTACTAACAACACGCGATGAATACCACGGGACTCTAGAATTTTCTTAACGTACACTGCATTTTGATAAGTGTTGAGGGAGTTAGGCTCTTGGATCAGCGCCTCTGTTGGTATACCAATAGAAGTGAGAATTGTTGCCATATCCGCCGACTCTGAGGGTCCTTGACCAGCCCAATCGATGCGACCACCACTAAGAATAATTACAGGAGCTTTTTTTTGGCGGTAGAGTTGAGCAGCATAAATGATGCGATTGCCATGTTCATTTAAATCTACAGTTGGTCTTGGTGGCAAAGCTGGTTTGGTTGCACCACCCAAAACGACAATTGCTTCTGCATTAGGAATTTCAGCAGGTGGGAGATTTTGCCATTCTAGCGATCGCACAATCGAGTGCGAAACCCAACTATTGCTGCCTAATAACAACACAATGAGCGCGAGGGAGATGGCGATCGCCGCAACTCGTGGTCTTTTCCATAACATTACCAGTGACAGGATCAAACTTATACAGACTAATCCCAGCGGGTAAAAAAACAGCGGTAGCAACTTGGAGAGATATAAGAACATAAGATTTTGGGGGCAATGGGCAATGGGCAACGGACAATGGGCAATGGGCAATGGGCAACGGAAGGGAAAAATTGCCAATCCCCTCTGCCCCTCTGCCCCCCTACCCCCCTGCCCCCTGCCCCATGCCCATTGCCCAAATTATTACCTTCTCCAAAACCTAAAACTGGGGAATCCGGCAGCACGACGGTAACGGCGAGTTTGTTTTCTTCTGCGCCGTCTAGTTGTTCCCATTTCGTTGGCTAGTTCAGCTTCGATGTCTTCTGAGACTTGATCTGGCAGTTGAGTTCTAGATTGTTCCTTAGTTTTCCACCAAGCAACAGTCCAACCCGCACCCACACCAGCTACTGCACCCAAAAAGATACTCATAGGTGGCTGATACCCCAAAAGCACAAAGCCAAGTAAGAAAAATAACCAGTATTTCAGTCCGGCATCAACACCTTCAGCGGAGGCTACAGTTTGGGTTTGAGGACCAGTTGTCGCTGCCGTTGTAAACCAGCCTACGGCTACACCACCCACTACACCCAAGAAGATACTCAGAGGTACGTTGTTGAGCGTCGTCGCAAATACGAGTGATAAAAATAACCCAAACAGCAGTTGAGTCAGGAAGGTTCCCGACAAGGAGGATAGAGGATTGCCGGATTTATTTGGTTCTGCCATAAGGTGAAGACTATTGGCGAATAACTTCTTTTAATTGTGCCTCTAGTGGTTGAGTTGTGTCCAAAATTTTAACTAATGGTTTTTCCTGTTCAGTGAAAGCTTCAGCTTGTTCAGCCTGAAATGTTAACAAATCAGCAGTAGCATCAGCAATATCACCAGTGCGATTTTGTAGACGAGAACGCAACACTTCCACAGGTGCCGTGCAGTGGATAATCTCAATGGGAACTTGGTATTCCTGAGCTTGAGCGATCGCCTGCTTCCGCAGCTTCTGTTTATCGTACTTAGCATCCAAAATCACTGAAAAACCAAGACTTGCCAGCATAACTCCCACATCCAACAGCCGTGTATAAGTTTTCTGGGTCATTTCTGTCGTATACAAATCATCGCCACCTCTTTCCCCCAACGGAATTCCCGCCAAATGTTTCCGCACTGCATCCGAACGAACGTGAATTGCTCCCAATTGATGAGCCAAGTAACGCGCCGTCCTACTCTTGCCAGAACCCGACAACCCCGACATCAAAATCAATCGTCCTTGCCGAGGCTTCGTATAATCCCAAGCCAGTTTGTAGTAACCAGCCGCCGTTTTTGCCGCCTCTTCCTTCTCCGATGCCGGAATACCAGGGTCATCTAACACAAACGAACCCACCTTAGCCCTCACATAAGCTTGACGGCTCAAATACAAAGGCAACACCTGCAAACCTTCCCAATCTCCAGTTTGCTCCACATAGGTATTCAAAAACGCATTACCCAAATCTTTCCTGTACCGCGCTTCCAAATCCATCACAGTAAAAGCCACATCGTACATCACATCCACAAAGCGAAACGGCTCATTAAACTCAATGCAATCGAACAACAGAATTTTGTCCTGCCACAGACAAATATTTCTCAGATGCAAGTCCCCATGACATTCCCGAATATGATTATTTTCAATTCTGCTCTTAAATAATTCTGGACGTTCCGCAAAAAAGCGATCAGTATAAGCCTTAGTTTCCTCAAATTGATCCTGAGTTTGGGGCCCACCAATATACTTCATCGTTTGCTCATAATTCTCGTCAATCGCAGCCCGAACCTGCGGCACTTCCCCAAAACTCTTAATGTAATCATTCGTCTCAGTTTTAGCATGATATTGAGCCACCACCCGTCCCAACTCTTCCAGGTGTGCCTCATCTAACTTACCTTGCTCAAACAGCGAGCTAAATAGAGTATCCTGAGGAAACGCGTGCATTTTCAGCACATATTCTACTGGTTCTCCTGCCCCTCCCATCTGGTACTGCTCTCCTACCAGAGTCACAGGTAACACCTCCAAATACAGTTCTGCTGCTCCCCGCTGATTCAAGCGCAACTCCTCCTGACAAAAATGCTTTCGCTTCTCCAACGTCGAGAAGTCCAAAAAGCCAAAATTCATCGGCTTCTTTACCTTATACGCAAAATCCCCAGTCAAAAGCACATAAGAAATGTGCGTTTGAATCAACTGAATCGGCTCCTTCACTGCATGGGAATAAAACCCAGGCTCCAACATCTGCTCAATCAAACTTGCAATAGAAACTTTTGTCATTTTTTCTTAGTGCTTTTGGCGTCTTGGCGGTTCACATACAAAAAAACCAGAGGATACCCCCTGGTTTTAACGGAAACTATAACAAACTTTACGTACCTTCAGACACTGATTCTGCTTCTGACTCAGCACCTGTTTGCGACTGTAAAACTGAAATAACAACTTGTCCTGGCTCACCTAGCGCTTTTACACCCTCAGGTAAGATCAGTTCCTCAATATGCAAACTATCTCCGATGTGCATCTCAGAGACATTAACCTCAATCGTGTCGGGAATGTTTTCTGGCGCACAACGCACCTGCAATTGTGACAGTTGGGTGTCTAACACACCACCTTCTAGCTTCACACCTATCGGTTCTCCCACAAAACGCAGTGAGACTTCCACATCAGTATCGCCATGACCTGCGACAGCAAAAAAGCTGAGGTGGTAGGGCGTACGCTTGGCTGGATGAATCTGGACTTCCCGCAGTAGGGTTTTTCCACGCCAAGGAACATCGGTCACTTTCAGATCAATCAAGGTATTGTTAACGGAACCGCTTTTCATTAGGCGCTCAACAACTTTAGCATCCAGAGTAAGAGCAATTGATTCAGTACCCTTATGACCGTACAAATTCGCAGGTATTCTCCCAGAACGGCGCAAAGCATTTGGCTTACTGCCTTCTGGTCTCTTTTGACATTCGATAGTGAAATCCATGTTAGTTAGTAGTTGGTAGTTGGTAGTTGGTAGTTGTTAGTTGTTAGTTGGTAGTTGTTAGTTGGTAGTTGTTAGTTGTTAGTTGTTAGTTGTTAGTTGTTAGTTGTTAGTTGTTAGTTGGTAGTTGGTAGTTGTTAGTTGCTAAAAAGTACTACTCCTGACTTCTGACTTCTGACTTCTGACTTCTGACTCCTAACTCCTAACTCCTAACTCCTAACTCATTTAGGCACTTAGCGCAGATGTAGTGTCTGGATGCAATAAAGCCCGTTTGGGACCGTGGATGGGGTCTTCCACAATGATAGTTTGATCGCGGCTTGCCCCTAAGGAGACGATCGCGATCGGGACTTCCATCAATTCTGCCAAAAATTTGAGATAATCTAGCGCTTTCCGAGGTAAGTCTTCTAGGGAACGGCAATCACTGGTAGATACACGCCATCCTGGTAGGGTTCTATACACGGGCTGACACCGGGCAAACTGACGAGCGTTGCGGGGAAAGTGTTCGCAGCTTTCCCCATCAATCTCATAAGCGACACAAACTTTGATTTCCTCTAACTCGTCGAGAACGTCTAATTTGGTAATCGCCAGACAATCCATACCATTAATTCTGACGGCATAGCGACCGATGACGGCATCAAACCAGCCGCAGCGACGCTTGCGTCCGGTAGTTGTACCAATTTCTGCACCGCGAGAACACAATATTTCTCCTGCTTCCCCATGTATTTCCGTAGGGAACGGACCTTCACCAACACGGGTAGTATATGCTTTTGCCACCCCAATCACCCTGTCAATCATTGTTGGTCCTAGCCCTGTACCAACGCAAGCCCCACCCGCCACTGGGTTGGAAGAGGTGACATAAGGATATGTTCCGTGATCCAGGTCAAGGAGTGTGCCTTGTGCTCCTTCAAACAGAATATTGCGGCGTCGCTGAACCGCATCGTATATTTTTAGGGAAGTATCGACCACATAAGGACGCAGCCGTTCTGCATACCCCAGATACTGGTCAATCACCTCTTGAGGATCTAACGGTGGTAAGTTGTAAAGCTTTTCTAGAATGACATTTTTATAATTAATTGTCCACTCTAACTGCTCATGTAGCCCCTGTTGGTCCATCAAGTCTAACATCCTGATGCCAATTCGCTCTGATTTATCAGCATAGGTAGGACCAATGCCTCGACCTGTCGTACCAATTTTATGGCTTCCTCTTCGCTCTTCCGATGCCTGATCAATCAATCGATGGTAGGGCATTGTGACATGAGCAGTTTCAGAAATGAGCAGATTACGAGTGGAAATACCAAGTTCTTTTAGTTGGTCGAGTTCTCTAAGTAAAACCTCTGGGTCTATGACTGTTCCACAGCCAATAATACACTCGGTTTTGGGATACAAAATACCAGAGGGGATCAAATGCAGCTTGAAGGTCTGATCCTTGACTACAATCGTGTGTCCAGCATTGACACCCCCTTGGTAACGGACAACAACATCTGCGGAGCGGCTGAGTAAGTCTGTTATTTTACCTTTTCCTTCATCGCCCCACTGGGCACCTATTACAATGACGTTAGCCAAGCGTTTATATTATAAAACTAAAGTTTTCACAAATTATGATTCTATCCTTATTTTTCTACTTTTGTCAAGAGAATTTACGAATATTATTAATCCAGAGTCAATATTGTATCGTCCAGACATTTTTCCCCAATACAGTTCAGTTAAGGAGCATCGAGTCCTCCAATCAAGCTCTGGGCGATAATGGTGAGTAAAAGCATTTGAGGAACAGGCATGAGTGATTACTCGAATGACTACGAACTTAATAACCTTGATTTTTACAGAAAAAATCATGGGTTACAGCTTTATTACAACTGGTCTGGGGATGTGTGGTGGCAAGAGAAACCAGACAAGCCAAAAGAGAAATTGTTCTCTATTATCGGCATGAATGCTACGAAAGTCTTGCTCAAGACAGATCCTCAATACGGTGAAGTTGGGTATCGTATCAATAGAGAGTTAGGTTTATTCTGTGACCCGGTGACGCAAGAGATTCTGCACTTGTGGAAGTCACCCCAATCACCTCAAGTAGTACCCGTAGTACATATTGCTAACCGAATTGTACAAGGTTCAGTTAAACCCAGGAAACATATTATACCGAAAGACACAGGCTATATTACCTCTGTGATCGAGATTCCTTTAGAATATCCCCACCCATTAGCAGGAGATAGTAAATATATGGACTATTGTCCTGGGGAAAAGTTTAAGGCAGTGGAATATTTTACATCACATATTTGCCGCCCAGATGTGTCTGATGTTCCTCCTGCTCAGTGGTCGAGAGACTGTCCTTGGATGCCCTGGATGAAGTTCGGATATGGTCATCCCGCTAGATTAAGATTTGAAACAACCATCTCTAGAGTAGACTCTATTTGAGAAGCTGAATCCTCAGTTGGTCCAACTAGTGAGAGAAAAAGTACCAATTTATGAGTTCACGCCCACGGAAAGTGATGAACCCAATATGACGAGCATTCAGTACTTTAAGAAACACTTTGAATCCTACGTACGGGGCGACATCTTCCCCATGCAGGAAACTGCTTGAGTCAGAAAAAGTTCTTCTCAAAGGATCGGGGATTGGGAAGAAAACTCCAGTCTCCTTTTCGGTTATGAATAAATTGTTAACTTTTGTTAAGAGTTGGCAGAATGTATAAAAAAAAATAGAAGAATCTAAGTACTTACGAATAACAAATGTGCCTACGACAACCTAGTTGTTGATCCCTTTAATCTGGCTATGATTGTTTGATCTCCGTGGTGTTGAAATTCCTGACTTTTCACGGCATGTTGAAAAGGTCATTTTAGCCTTTTCTCAAACCCTAATTCTTTCGTTGGCTATTCTCATTAGTTTAGGACTATTGACAATGACCCTGTGGAAAAAGTAACGTT
>Ga0116227_10014816_pt1 | contig 11743 bp, 10 predicted proteins | sample S1TSphgellanicum_FD_89693 | JGI IMG/M metagenome (GOLD analysis project Ga0116227, IMG submission 89693) | Host-associated microbial communities from peat moss isolated from Minnesota, USA - S1T2_Fb - Sphagnum magellanicum MG | ecosystem: Host-associated > Plants > Peat moss > Unclassified... | reverse complement strand
AACTTTCCTGTGTAATTGGGGTTTTTTTTTTTTTTTTTTTTTTTTCCATCCCCCTTTTTATTTTTTCCCTGATTTTTTTGTTTATCATTTAGGTTGTTTTTTTTTTTTTTTTTTTAAATTAATTTTTTTTTCTAATTTTAAATTTTTTAAAAAAAATTTAAAATTAAAATTTTTAATTTTACCATTGATCTTTAAATTTGTCAAAAATAATTTAAATTATTATTATTAATTTCAAAATAATTTATTGTTGGGCACTTTGGTTTTTTCATTCAGTGAAAGTGACAATAATATTGGCCATCCAGCAGTAGGCTTCTTCCCTTCCCTCCAAACTTCTTTAAACTCCACAATGTACATACATTGCTAGGAGGGAAGAAGAAGAAGAAGAAGAAGTGAGAAGAAGTGAGAAGAAGAAGAAGTCTGTGTTTTGTAGTTTGGTTTTTTGAGTAACATTATTAGCACACAGCTTTCAGCTTCCTATTCCATTTGTAAAGGAGTCTGAGGGTGATCCTTGCTGCTGTTGTTGCTGCTGCAGGATGTTGTTTTGAAGCTCTGGTCCCTTTGGAAGTGTAAGGTGTTCATGCATGAGTGAGCTTGTTGTTGTGGTGGCTGTTGCAATGATATTGTAAAGCAGGAGCTGAAGTGTACGTGGTGGAGTAGTAGCTAGTAGCTAGGGCGGCGAGAAGTGAGTCTTTTGGGGGCTACATTGTTCGTGTGCAGCAGCTTGCAGCTTGCAGTTTGCAGTTTGCACAGCTTGATGAGGAACAACAGATCATCGAAGAAGCAGATCGGCCACGTTTGCGACACAATGTCATGGGTGTCGTCTGTTTGGATTGCTGTAATCGTAATGGCGCAGTTGCTACAGTCTGCTGCACCGCCAGTGTTGGCTCAAGTGGTTGTTGGATATTATGCAGAAACTTGTCCTGATGTGGAGTCTATTGTGAGCAATGCTGTAGCTAATGCATATCAGCAGGATGCAGGCACTGCGCCAGGTCTTATACGCCTTCACTTCCATGATTGTTTTGTGCAGGTACTACTACTACTACTACTACTACGTCTTCCTGTGAATTGCAAATGTGTGTTGCATCTCGAAGATACATGTCGCTGATTGCTTCCTTTTGATTTTTTTTTCAGCTGCTCCTAATAAGCTTGAATGTTTGAGCTGCAGTTCGGTAATGTTTTGATCATTTTTTCGTTTTTGAGATTTGGTGTGCAGGGTTGTGATGGTTCTGTGCTTCTCGATGGACCCAACTCAGAAAAGACTGCAGGACCCAACTTTAGCTTGCGTGGCTTCGAGGTAGTGGATACTATAAAGCAGGCATTGGAGGCTGCATGCCCTGCAACTGTGTCGTGTGCTGATATCCTCGCCTACGCAGCTCGTGACAGTGTTGTGCAGGTAAGCTTGTGTCACAGTACTCAACCGAGCATCCCAGTACTCAATAATCTTTCTACAACTATTTCTACAACATTCTAGCTTCCATATTGCTTTGCAGCGACCACATTCAGATCAGCCTCCTCAGTCAGGGCAACAACTAAAACAAGTTTCCGGCATTCTGTTTCTGTTGTCTCGCAGGCTGGTGGCTCAACTTGGGATGTGCCTGCCGGAAGGTATGATGGGTTTATTTCGATGGCTTCGGAGGCAAATGCAGCTCTGCCGGACCCGACCTTCACCGTGGATGAGCTGACGAATGCTTTTGCTGCCGTTGGCCTCTCTCAACTAGACATGCTCACATTGTCAGGTACATAAACATTTGCCAAATTAGGTCATTTTGAAATACTGAAGAAAAACAATCTTTAGGTACTGTAGAATTTAGAATGTTTTCGCAATATCCATAGATGGGGTGGAGTCTGCAACACTGGGAAGAAGTAAATTTATCGCCGATCTCCGGAGAGAGTTGTCCAGCTTATTACAAACCTTAGAGCATCTCCACCTGCGCTCAGTATGTGACTCCCCCCTTTGCACTGGAAATCTTAGATGAGGTACATACAGCCAGTCTCAAATCCTGTGGATTCAACGGAAGAACAGTGCTGTCTGTGACCCTGAGAAAATTCCGAGCTTTTCAGAGCCCTGAATGAAATCGGGAAACAGTCAAATCGGATTTACTTACGGCTCACTGTTTCTGATCGGGTAGATAGTTTGATTGGTCCAAGAGAGTTGCTATTTGGAGTCTCAGTTTCAGTTTTATGGGTGTGGTTGGAAAAAAATACACTGGTTAACCAAAACTTGGATGTGAGGAACATTTTTTTCCCAGGGTCACAGACTGAGCCCACCCCACAGCTGGAGATATGCTCTTCTTAGACATACACGTTTGATTTCCGTTTGTTGTCACAGGTGCACATACAATAGGCCGGACCCATTGCTCCTCCATCCTCAACAGGTTGTACCCAACTGTGGATCCTGACCTAGACCCAACTCTAGCAACACAGTTGATCAGCTTATGTCCAGACGGCGCACCAGATGGAACCACCGTGATGAACCTGGATCCAACCACTCCATTCACTTTCGACAACGAGTATTACTCCAACCTTCCAAACGGAAAAGCGATGCTGCAGTCGGATCAGGTCCTATGGAACGACTTCTCCACTCAATTCGCTTCCACCATCAACTCCTTCGTGGGTCCTGTCTGGGACACATCCTTCGGCGATTCCATGGTCACCATGAGCAGCATTAACATCAAGAGCAGTACCGAGGGCGAAATCCGTTTGAACTGTCATGTGACGAATGCTCAGGCCGCTGCTGCCGCCGCCGCCTCCGGCACTGGCCAGTAAGTAACCACGATCTAGCAACAAACCCTAAAACCCTAAACCCTAACCGTCGACAACCAACTCCTCGCTCGCTCGCTCGCTCGCTCTTTCCACGAATTCTCTTCAGATTTCATCCATTGCACATTTGGTGGTCATCGACCTAAACCCATTAAATCATCCAAAACCACAAATCTAGCTCAGCCAACATTTCTTTCTACTACTACCTTTGCTAATTCCTTTTTTTTTCCCCCCTTTTCTTTTCTTTCCAAAAAAACTCCCAAGGACACACTCTATAGTTGCAATGAAAAAATCAAATTTGCACTAATTTTTCTTTCAAGGTATGGGGTTTCTTTCACATCTTTACAAGTGATTACATCATTTCTTTTAGATTGGCCTTTTAATGTTTTTGGCTCAAAATACAACAAAAACCTTATTTTTTGAATTAGGATACAAGTAAGTAAAAAAGGGCATTAATTGTTATTACTATTATTTTTTTGTCCTTATAAAATCCAACCCCACTCTCCCCAACCCCCCTCTTCTCCCCACTAGAAACTATAGCATTGCCAATAACTTGCTTGCAATCCAAAGTTTCTAGCTAGTTAGCTCACATGAACATGAACAACAAGAAACCTCAATTTAACTTCCAAAATGGAATTCATCGGTGGGTACATATAAAGGTGTGGTATAGCATAAAAATATGCATGTATGTAATGCATCCATGATGATTTGAATCTAAGCTTTGATTTATGAGTTTGAGTATGGATTTGATGAGGGTTTAGGGTTTATGGTCATATATACCCATCAATTTATTTTCTTTCAAATGAAGGTTGGCTCTTGAAATCTAGAAATAAACCTTGTTGTCTTTTATGATGTTTTTTAGTCACTAACCTCATCAGATGAGAAATGAAAAAGTTTAGAACTTGCCCAAGTTTTTTTAAAATTTTTTTTTCCCCCAAATCCATAATTAAATATCCAAATCTATCTACTTATATCTAGTAAAAAGAAAAAAAAACTATTATTAATCCAAAGTTTTGTATCTGAAAATTTTGCATTCATGGGAGAGATCCAGTACTTGGTTTTTTTTTTAATTTTATTATTATTTACTATTATTATTTTTTGAGTCAGCCAAGAGTAGTCTGACTACTATTGATTGAATTAAATGAGTAAAAAAAACTCAGAAATTGAATGAATACTTGTTTCTCACAACACTCCAGTTTTGTACTAGGGTTTTACAGCTGCTGCCCAATTCCAGCCATTAAAACTAGTACTTGCAAATAAACAATGGTCTGCACAAACTCAAAGAACTATCAATTTTTGTCAATTTGCTATCAAATTTTTTGTCACCCTTCATTAATGTTTCTACCTACATCAATGAACCTGAAATATCATTAAATGAAATATTATCATTTCCTTAGGGACTAAAATGTTGGGTCTTTGCAACTATCTCTAAACCCTAAACCCTAAACCCTTGATTGATTCCATCCTTTAGGTCTATAAAATTATCCCATGTCATTCATTCTCCCTCTCAGCCACCAAACAGCTCCTTGTGTTAATAATAATAGCCTTGCCCTTTACAACTTCAAACAAGGGGTGTGTCACATTGTGGCCTTTGCCATTTTTACATTAAAAAGTGTGTCTTGAGGCAAAAGAAGAATTATTATGGAAATTCAAATATTTTGCCGTGCAAAAATATGATCTTCAAAAAAAATTGTCTAAAAGAAACCAAAATCCTTGAAGATATTATTATAACTCTTATAACTAATCTCAAGTTTCAACTCATGCCAAAATATTATCTTTCAAAAATCCTCATATAAAAATAGACCTATTATTTATTATTACCTAGGGGCCAAAATCCCTTAAGCTATTATACTCTATAATGAATCTCAACACAATATCCTTGCCTTGGTAAGCAAGGCCAACAAAACCATGGGAGAGGATGGAATCCATGTAACATGGTTAGGTAATTTCAATGCAAAATTGAATTTCATCAAAAAGCAATCTAGAGAGAGACAATAGAACCCTATAACATGATTAGTTGATTTCAGGAAAAAAAAAAAAAACCCTAAAGAGTTTACTTAGGTCTCCAACCATCACCTACAAATTAATTCCTAGTTTGATTCAAAATTAGATCTCAAACCCTACATGGATGCAAAGTTTATTCAATTTGGGCAAGCCAACAAAGAACTTGTCTTTGGTATTAGACATCAAGGTACATGAGATGAGAGTGTTGTGTGGGCCTTGGAATTTTACACATAACAAATTGGTCCTAGTATGTCTAGTATCGTGGAAGGGGGGTATGACTTCGGTCTAGGTATGTAACTGAAGTGCCTAAACTAGGTATGAAATTGGTATCAAAACCTAAAACATGAAATTGCATATAAATTTGGTACAAATCTTGTTTTGAAAAGGCTGATACCATGGGGTATCAATTGTAACTCTAGTATGTTTTCATGATAGTTAAAAAAACTCGAAACTTTAAACATGGCTAACATATATACTTCACAATTGAATTAACACAAACGAACAAATAATAAACATTGGCACCAATTGCACATTGAATCATACACAAACACAACTAACATGAAAATGATATCAATTGCAAGATATCAAAAGCTTGTGGTACATCACATGATGCGTACATGGTCAAGTTTAAAGTTGAAACTTGATTGAAAATTGAAACCATTTGTAAGATCCAAATAGTTTGCAATTTGACACACATGCTAGCATGAAGGTAGAATCTTGGTAGAATTTTTTCTAGTAAAGAGAAGTTTAAATCAAATCCATTCAATCTACAAGGAATATAGTATGGCACTTACAAATCCTCTGCAAAATAGTCAAATTGGTCCAATTCTTCCTAATGGGCTTTAAAAAGGTCTACACATTCTACAAATGAAAGATTAATAAACAGCTCATCAATATCCTTCTTTATAAAATGACAACCAACTCACACATCTTTTGGCCAATTTTTGTATATCGTGATCAAAGCATTCAAGTTTGTGAACTGAAGTTTACAATGATGCAAACTATTCAAGATTCCAACCATAAAATGTTTTTTTTAAAAAAATTTGATTATGAAGCAAAGATTCCCAAGATCTATCTAGCAAGAAAGGCCACATTTGGATACAATTTAATGTGTTCCTTCCCCCAAAGTAAAGGTGACTTTGCATCAAAACCCAAATTCATAACACAATGATAAAAACAAAATTGCTTGGGGTGAAAACATGGTAAAATATGCCAAAAACGTAGTCACACAATGTAACCATAGTCACATTTATGGCGTAAATGTGACGTAATGGTGCATTTCATTGAGTTTATGGTAAGCTACACATAAAATGTGAAGAATTTTAATATAAGAAAAATGAATGAAAAGTATGTTTTTAACTAATTGGGTTTTCAAAAATTTCAACATATTTTTATATGACAATTTTGATAAATTATGACTATGAAATGAAAAAATTTAAAATACATTGATACATATTAGTGCTCTATCCATTTGAAAATATATAAAATTCCAATTACAATTGTACTTTCATGATATTTTCATATACTTGAAGTAGGAACATGACACCTACTTTCTCATATTTGTATTTTAAAAATGTAGTTAAATGCATAATAAAACATGCAATTATTGAATATTATGCAACAAAATCAAATATCTTCTTCTTATTAATCATTAAAATAAAATCTATTCATGAGTTCAATTACTAAATCTTAATTTATGGATAATTTCCACCCCAAAAACAAATCCTTCATTAGCATACTCTACCATGTTTTTACCCCCTAAAAGTAATCCTTTGTTTACACTTAAAATTAGAACATCAAAAAGATAATTAGATGTGCATATTACAAGTGAAAGACTAGTGTTTACAACATGAATTTTTAAATTGTTGCATTTCACATGCAAAGGGATAAGAAATTTCCTATCATTTTATTACCACAAGTTTACTCTTTTCATTTCCAAGATGATCAATTGTAAACATTTTTAAAAATGATAAAAAGGGGACCAACATACCCAATGTCTTTGTAACGATACACCCATCCAAAAAATTTAACTTGTCACATATTGCCCCAAAGGCAATAGGGAGAACCTACATAACTTGATAGAAATCAGCTTGCAATTTCATGCATATGGTGATTGACGCACCCCCAATAGTAGAAAGCAGCGGAAAAGGAGGAATCGGAGCACGTTCCCTAGCTCACAACACTTTGAGGGGTAGAGGGGCGTGTTGGAGCTCCGGGATGGGACTAGGAAGAGTTGACAAGCTTTAGTCACTCACACGGGCCTGCACACAACCCATACAAAGTGGTTAGTCCAAAGTTGGAGCACCCTTGGTGCTAGGACGAGCCACGGGCAACACAGACACATAAGACTCACCACGGCCCGGACTTGGGGGAAGCCACCACCTTCCCCCTTATAGTATACTCTGTGACTCTTCACGGAGCCCACATCCAAATGGTTATTTTTCCCGGGACTCCCGAGTGGGAGTCCCGAAATCGCGCCAAATGGGACTCTCAGGACTTTGGAGTCCCATAACTTTGCGAGAAGACCTTGGATTGCAATGCAGTCTGAAGCAAAGTTGTAGCTCTCGTCGAGAGCTTTCCAACGCCGTGTCGCACTCCCGAATCGGACATCGGGAAGAGGTCGATTCCTGACTTTTAGTGGTCGGGAGTCAAACTGGCAGTTCGACTCCCGTCCCTTCTTTTGGCCATAACTTGTGTTTCAAATGTTTGAATGAGCAACGCGAGCCCATTTTAGACATCTAAGTTTTAAGAGCTTTCCAATGATATAAAGAACACCACAATCCATTGAGGTTTGACCCCTGCAATCGCTCTCTGAAGTTTCGGGAGTCCACCGGGACTCCATCTCCCCAAGTGGGAGTTGCCTTGGGAGTGTGAGGGTTCACTCCCTCACACTTTCTAACACTCCCGAGAGTATGTGATGTGACTCCCGGGCTTCCTCTTGGCTTAACTCCCGGGCTTCCTCTTGGCTTAACTCCCGGGCTTCCTCTTGGCTTAACTCCCGAGCTTCCTCTTGGCCCACACCCTTGCAATTCCCTTTGCCTTGGTCGTGAGCCCAAAGCTAGGGTTGCGACAGTGATGGCTACATTCATCACAAAAATGACACTAGATGTAACACAAGGAGATAGGGCGAATAATACATATGCATCCATAGTCTTGTGCAACACGGAAGGAATATTTTGCTTCATTAATTGCCTTCAGTTTGGAAACTAGACTTTGTTGTCCTTGCACATAACAAAACAACACCAAACATGGCTTCATAGCCCTTGGCGATATACAAAACCAAATTTTTAATGAATTTGTGCATGATCATCTTTTATGGCATAAACTTGATTAAGTGCATGATGATAGAGTGCTTACTAAATTAACTCAAATTCTAGGTAGTGTTAATTGACATGGTCAAATTTTTTTAAAAATATTTTGTACTAATTTTTTATCTATATAATTTTTAAAAAAATGGTCAAATTATTGATGGATAGATGGTCAAAGTGTGTTAAACCCATGATTTGGAGAAACCATTTTTTAAAACAAAGTTTGTAAATGATACAAGTTTGTGTTTTTGGTTGGAATGTGGTGAGGTTGCCACACCTTTGCCTAGATTTGCAATATAGATGTGAATATACATTTTTTTAAATAAAAAATTTGCCACATTATTGATGAATGATAATATTTTTGATGGGTGGCTAAACCCATATTCATCATTTGATTTTATATATGTGTGAATAAATAAATAAACAGACACATATGCCTCCACATGATTATTTTTAGTCATATAAGTCATAACTATAAGATATGTTTGAAATGAAATTTGAACATTCACTTTTTTGGACATAATGCAAAACTTTGAACATTCAACCACCATTTATGTGGTGGCAAATGTTCATTATGAAAAAACTATGTCCATTGCAACTTGTCTGTTGTAATCAAAAAGTGTTCAATAGAAATAGATTACAACTAAATAGCCTAGTTGTAATGGACATGGTTTTCTCATAGTAATTGTCATCACAAAAAAAATATTTTTTCAAATCTCATCCATTTAAAAAATGTTATTTATATTGATAATAAAATTTCACCTGTTTTTAATTTCATTATTAAATTCAATTCATTTTTCTAGTTCTTGAATACATTGAAAATTTTAATTTAGAAAATGTAAATGTATTACATTAGTTTAAAATATTTATTTCAAGAAGTAGAATTAGTTTTTGGTTTATAAACTCAGATATTATTTTAAATTACATTTAATATTCACGTTTATTTAAAATTTTCATGTAATTAAAATTTCCAAATGTCAAAATAATACATAATTTAAATAGTTTTATTTGGGCCCTAAGTTATGATTTAAGTATAATATTTTTATTAATTGAATATTTTACAATATCAATATACGATAAATTTCATTTGTGAAATTATATAATCAACTCCAAATAATTAAAATAATAATAATAAATATTAGTTGGATTAATGTAAATATAAAATTGATTATATAAGTTCACACAATTAATATTTAATTAAATTATTTAAATTTAAGTAAATCATAAATTTAGTTCTGATATTAAAAAAATAAATTCAATGGCTTTAAAAAGAGCGAATGTGAGAAATAATTCATTCTGTTTACATATTATTCAACCTTCTAAGCATTTGAAAACCATAGTATTATCATGAATTTTAAAAATTCATTTCAAAATTTAGTATAAATGTTTGCATTTCAATGCACATATGTAACATCAAAACTAACATGGTAGGCACATATATGAAACATGTTATTCCATTGTACAATTTGAAAAGCGTATTTTAGTTTCAAATAGAGCTCCAAAGTGCATGTAGGTGTCACATTCATCATGTGTACCCAATTGTGTTTGATTTCATTAAATAAAAAATCAAAGTTAGTTACAAAAAACACATTTAATTTTCATGTTAGTCAAAAATGAACTAAGTCAATCCTTTTGCAATAGTAGCCTTGACTTTACAATTAGTGTAGTCACAATGTTATAAATGTAAAAACAATGATTTTTTATATAATGAAAATTCTTGACAATGGACCTCATTTGAAAGCATATATGCTAAATTAGCAAGCATGCATAACCAAAAGTTGTGTATGCTAACATGAATAGGATAACACCTCCATGATGTGGAATGAAAGCCAAAGAGCTTGAGAGCAAGTCTTGATGCATATGAAGAATTGAAATGTTGTGGATTGGCTTTAGTTGAAGAGTTGCAAGGCCAACGAGTGTTAATAGCCTTAACTAAGGAAATGGGATAAGAGGTAACTATAGAAACTTTGGACTTAGATAGGGGGTCCATAAATGTTAAAGCGCAAAAGGTAAGAATGTTCATTAACTCATTTAATTTCTTTTTTTTGTTTTCAAGGCCAAATTTGAAAGGTTAAAATGGAAAACCAACTTGAATTCAACTAAAAAATGACAAATTTTTTTTTTTCAACATCTTTAAGGGTTGAACATATTTGAAAATATAAGAGTAAAAGTTCATCGAGCCAAACTCCTAATAGTTAGCTTGGTGACATTTTCAAATGGGGACAATGTAAATGCAATAGTCATGTTAAGAAAGAAAGATTATGTATCATGAACTAACAATGGTGTTGGTTACTTATAAGTGTATGATGTGTTAAAAGAAGAATGGTAAATCAACAATGTTATTGTGTGACTACTATATTGAGTTTGTTGCATGGTCGGTTTGACATTGGCAATGGTAACACTCGCAAATGATAAGTTTGGGTTTGTTCACTTGCAAGAAGATTCAACCACTAGGAGAATACTCACACCATCTATGTAGTGGATTCAGAAGATGCTTATTAATCACATGATGTTGAACACCAATTTGTGTTTTCCATGTGAGGTTTACGATCTTGGTTTTCCAATTGTAGGTGAATTTCATTTTCAAAACATGAAAGGTGAAACAATAAAGATAACCCACTAAACACAAACAAGTTGAAACCTAATTCACACTACAATAAGTTCTAGCCATAAAATTCCATCAAAAACTTGAAACCTAATTCACACTATAATGAGTTCCAACCACAAAATCCCATAAAAAAAACTTGAAAACCTAATTCACACTATAATGAATTCCAACCATAAAATCCCATAAAAAAGCTTGAAAACCTAATTCACACTATATAATGAGTTCCAACCACAAAATCCCATCAAAAAACTTGAATATTTATTTATTTTGGAATGTGTGAAATTGATTGTTGACATCTGAGCCGTTGATTTGTGCACATATATATATTCTTCAATGGATCATTACAAGAGTTGTAATATGCCGATTCCGACAATTCTAGTTGAACCAATTACGTGAAAAGATACAATGATGGTGTGTGTAGGCATGGTTTGGCTAGAGTGAACCAACACCCATGAATGCACCATCATGGATGAATGGAGGGATGGATGGATGGATGTTGCACGGACCTACATGTGAAGGAGTCAAGACTCTTTCTCTTAAACTTGGTTTGTTATCATACTACCTTGGTGGATTTGACACACATGAATGTCAAATAATTAATTTAACTTAAAATTTTTATAATAATTAATTTAACTTAAAATTTTTAATAATTAATTTAACTTAAAATTTTTTTAGGTTCGACGGTTGGGTTTTTAATTTAAAAAAATTCCAATAAAAAATAAAATTTATTGTAATATACATTTATTTCAAACACCTTGAGTTATTTTAATGCTCAATCAATATCCTCCCTTCAAGAAGACCGTAGTTCTTCCAAAAAAAAACTCTTACACCTTAATCAACTTTTTTTGAAAATTTGATGATAAATTAAAAAAATAAATTTACAAAATTTTTGCTAGATTAAAAAAAAAAATTTAATTTATGCCGAAGCCACGAAGGTACTATGACATATGTAAACTTGGGGGGTGTTTGGGGGGGGGGGGGGGTCTTTTGGAACACCCCCCACCCCCCCCCTCTTCATTTTTTTCTTGTACTTTTTGTTTTTTTCAACATTTCCTTTTCATTT
>Ga0116227_10014813_pt1 | contig 11746 bp, 5 predicted proteins | sample S1TSphgellanicum_FD_89693 | JGI IMG/M metagenome (GOLD analysis project Ga0116227, IMG submission 89693) | Host-associated microbial communities from peat moss isolated from Minnesota, USA - S1T2_Fb - Sphagnum magellanicum MG | ecosystem: Host-associated > Plants > Peat moss > Unclassified... | reverse complement strand
GACGAGGTAAAGAACCAGAGTGAAAAATGGGAAGGACTCAGTGGGGGGGGGGGGCCTACGGGGTATATAACTCACCTGTGCATTATGCACGGGGCCCACCCTAGTTACATATAGTAAAGGAAGGATGGGTACCGACAATGAAGCCGCCCCTGAACCCGCACGTCTCGTCATCCGTCCCTGTCGTCCCTCTGTCCATCCGTCTGAACGATTATTACATATTGTAAAGGAACAATGAAGCTTCCCCTGAAGCCGGACGGACAGTAGAATGAAGCTTCCCCTGAAGCCGGACGGACAGTAGAATGAAGCTTCCGCTGAATCCGGACGGACAGTAGCTACGGATGACGGGATGGATGAAACTATTAAAGGACGTCGGGATGAAATGAAACTTCCCCTGAAACTTCCCCATCCCGGTTATGCCCATCGGACGGATGGACCCTCTTCCTCCCAAAAGTCCCGGTATTGTCCGTCGGACGGAGACCCTCTTCCTCCTACTGGAACTGCCCCCAAGTCCGGGCTTTTGGAAACTGTGCAGGGCACGTCACCGAAGCAGTAGCGGCAGAAAGTGTACACTGTCCGTTCGACTTCAGGGGCGGCTTCATTGTCGGTACCATCCTTCCTTTACTATCCGGACGGACAGTTGGCCCAACCGGCTGCGGGCACGTGGATGTTTAAATGAAGCATCCCCTGAAGCCGTCCGGTCCGTCATCCATCCGTCCGTTATCCGTCCGTCATCCGTCCGGTCCCTGACACTACAGCTTTCTGCCCGGGTGGGGGTGGTGGGAGGCTGGAGGGGAGGTTTTTTTTTTCAAGTTGTATTTGGTGTGGAGAGTGGACAGTCCATGTCCACTTGGACAGTGGACAGTGGCCTTTCCATGCAAGTTTTATTTGGGCGCGGGGGGGAGGATTTATTTTCCTTTCAGCCAATGGGAAGGCCCAAGGTGCCTTGCTTTTATTCCTTTTAAGTTTGGGGGGCGGGAAGGATTTTTTTTTCCATTTTTCCCTGTTTCCCAATGTGTTCTCACAGTGTTTCCTCTAAGTTCCTAATGGGTTCCCAATATGTTCCCAATAGGTAGGTAGGTAGGTTGTGGTTTTGGAAAGGTAAGGGGTGATTTTTGAGAGAAATAGTGAGAAGGTAGGTAAGGTGGGTAGTGAGAAAACAGGAAATGAGAAAGTAGGTACAAGAGCCTGGGAGGTAGGAAAAAAAGCACATAGGTAGGTAAGAAATTCGATAGGTAGATGAATAGGTACGTAAGTAGGTTGTGGTTTCAGAAAGGTAAGGGGTGGTTTTTATTTCACCTGTGCATTATGCACAGGGGTCACAATTTTGTTGGGCTCTTCCCCCACAGGGACAAGGACTATAGCATTCAATACAACTTTTGGAAGTTTTATCTTATTAGAATCAGTTTCACATTAGGTGAAGTGGTCTCTTTGGTGAAAGTGTTTAGACTGTTTAGATTGGAATGGATTGTTTTGGTGTTCAGAGTATGGACACAGTAGGCAGATGTACAACATCTTATCTATTCGCAACGCCAGCATGTTTGTGATGCTTTGTTTGGTGTTCTACAATGTATGGTGATAGGGCAGGATATCCTATAGTTGATTTTGGTGGATGGAAGAGAGGTGTTGGGCCAAATTGTATGGAAAATGAGGAATTTTTTTGCCTTGAGTGATGCTGACTTTAACCGTTAATGGCATTGTGAATTGAAAGGCTAGCATCAGCCCAATCATGTGGGTCTTCCAGCCAAAAATCATGCAATGCATGACTTTGTCTGGGGGAAAAACAATAGCCCCACAAGTTGTATTCCCACATGTCCTAAATATCTACAAGTGGGGACAGACTAAGCCCAGTGTAAATAAGGGTGAGAATCCCAAAATGAAGGCTGGCCATGGCAAGCGGTGGAAAATCTTGCCAATATTACAAAGACCCAGTACTTTAAGCCTGATGCCATAGGCTTTCCAGGAATAAGGGCTCAGAATAAAGGCCTGCATGAGGTGGAGCTATTGGGGTAAAACTCGCAGCAAAAAAAACAAAAACACACACATTTTTGCCAAATAAGTCCCACAAGTCCCAAAAGTCTACATCGGGGGGAGAGCCCCATGAGCTCAAGGTAGATATGAGGGTGAGAATCCAAAAGCCTTGAAATAAGGCACGCAAAGACAAGGGGGGAAATTTTTGCCAACAAGTCCGGAAAGTCTACATCTGGGGGATAGCCCCCATGAGCCCATCTTCCCGTTGGGATGCACATCAGACGTGTACCCTCGAGAAACGTCCAGGAGCATAGTGTTACCCAGCAAGGCCCTCTGTTCCACTTTACTCTCACAACCAGTGCAAACATGTCAAGCATGTGCTACATAGTCAAAAAGCTATGCTTGAAGATATGTTCAACTTGTAGCCCCAGGTATGGGCAAAAAGCCTTGTGAACAGGTATTACTGTTCACATGTACTATTGGTACCAATGATGATTCTTCTAGTGCAACATGCATTAAATAACGTTATAGAACTTGGTCACTTGTCAATCAAAATGTATTGAATTATGAGAGTTATCAAAAGTCAGGAAAGTTGACACTACATGTCAAGCATGAACAATAGCATCAACAAGTAGCTTGATACCGACTAAGCCACCCCACATTTCCAGCTTCTATAAAGGTATCATCCAGGGGCCATAGTAAACTATCACGCGCCAGCTCACCATGCACTGGACGCCTGTTATTACTCAGTTGTGGAGGAATCTTGACTGGGTTAATATTTGGTTTCACCTTGGTAACCAATTTTGTAGGAAAGAGGTCTCTTGTATAGGTAGATAAGGAGGTAAATGGGTATCTATTATGTATGTAGATAGTTTATACATAGTCAAGGGATGTTCTTATTACCTACCTACTAACAACCTGCTTGTGGGTTGTTATGCAGGTTGTTGGTAGGTAGGTAGGAAAAAAAGCAACTTAGCTAACACCCGTGGTTAGCTAATGAACTGGAAGCCAACAGAAAACTGTTTGCTGACCACTTGCAATTCATCCTTCACAGTGCCCTGCCAGGTGCAGGTTCACTATGGGGCTATTACATAGGTTGTTACTTAGGGCAATCAACCACAAGAAGTTCTAGCCAAATTTGGCAATTTCAAAGTAGGAACCTTGACATTTTGAAGGATCCATTTTTTTCACCAAGAGGTAGAATTCTGGTGATTCATGCCTGAAAAAGTTTAAATAGGAAAAATTATTGTAAAGAAGAAAGGAATTTTGAGATTGCAAACTTGGATTTGTATCACAATTTGGTGAACCACTTTAATCTATTAGCTAAATATGGAGATTTCAAAAGAGGCAGGCTATAAATATTCTCAGATTCTCCAAAAATCTTAACGAACCCCAAACTTTTTTACTAAAAATATGGCAATTTTTTGGGGATTTTTTAAAAAATTGCACTGACCATGTTGCTGGGCACTTTTTTTTTATAGCTAAGTGGCGAATTTTCGCCACAAAAAAAAACGCTGATCTATAGACTCAGTAAAGCCCTCACCCACAGTCTTCGCAAGAATCAGCCTTGCACTCAGCTCCACCTCATGTGAGTCCTTATTCTCGTAAAGCTCAGGGCCTTGAAGTTTACTTTACACATAAAGACCTTGTCATTTATTGTTCACCCACTCCCTCACTGCACCCCAGTGGGTCCTGTGTGGGACAAAACTGCCACAAATGCCGCAATGGGATCTAACGCAAATTTTTTATCTTTATGGCAATAGACTCTAGTTTCAACTCGTTGTACAACTCTGCAGTGACAAGTTGTTTCACCCATGTCTCACGAAGATGCAGCAGCGCATCAACCCATGTGTAAGAAGGTTTGTTTTAACTTTTGCAGATATTTGATTCAGTTCTTTGTTTTTCATGTTTTGTTGCACCATTGAAGAACCTAAAACCTATGTAAACACAAGTTTGTAACATTCAGAAGATGAATACATATTATAAATTGATCAATCCATCAAACCTATAGGTGTCGAATTACATTTGTAACAGTTATAGTTCGAACTATAGATTATTTAAAGTTAAAACTTGAATTACAAATTGTGAACAACAATTTGTTGAGAAAGAAAACTTTGTAACATGCATAGGGCTCCTCTACTAATGTTTACACACTACAAAACATTTTTTCACTGAAACATTTTGTGACATCAACAAACGCCCTAACAAAATGTTGTCAAGACATTTCTTCAACAAAACATTTTGTGCCATCAACAAACACACCCTAACAAAATGTTGTTTGCTATACGTGGCCACTTCCACAAATATTTGAAGCCATCGATTTGTAACAAGTTAAAAAGCTGACCAGAGCAATGTCTTTAACTTGCAGATTTTCCTGTGCTCCCATTTCGTTGCCTCCACTGCCCTCATTGCCAAAGTTGTTAGAATAATTTGACAAGGGCAAATTAAACTTTCCATTGACAACAAAACATTATTGAGCGCAATTACAAAATACTTTGAAGCTGTACAACGATGGAGATAAGTGAGAAGGTACTACACTTGCTTTAAGGTTTAAGGTTTTTAATTCTGAAAACATTACGTGGTTTTGTCTCACACAAAATGGCTATAGCTTTTGAAATTGGTTAGGGTTATAGGTTAGCAAAGTGATTCATAACTTGACATGGGCCATGCCAGTACATGGCATGTGATGATCCCATGGATGTAATGGGATGGGGGGGACATTATGTGGGGTGGGGGTGTAACATGCCTACATAGCAGTTATGCCAACAGGTTGATGGGTTATGGGCAGGTGTAGGGTTGCTGATGTCATGGATAGGTGGTAGTACGTTTGTATTGAACCATTCATTTCCTTTGGCATGTTTAATGTTTGCCATGAACAAGAAGTTACATGGGTATGTAGCCTAGGAGGGGGTCTAGAACTATGAGGATTATTATTATTAATCCCTTCTAGCACATAAATAGATTATCAAACATATTTCAAAACAACACTTGCAATATTTGTCATTCACATGATTTCCAACATGAAATTTTACACTCTTTTGGAATAGGATCACTCACACACCTAAAGCTAAATCTTAATCTGAAAATTATACCCCAAGGGAGTTCATCACACGCGCCTAGAGATTCTCATTTATGGGGATTACTCATTGAAAGACTATAAAGTTTCCACAATGACATTCACAATAATTTTCACATTTTATTTTTTCAAAGTTTCCTATTCACATATGATATTTCTATAAGTCTTGATCCAACTAACAATATGAAATTATTAAATGCAAATTATGAATCAAAAGTTTCAATATCTACCCCTTATATATTTGAAGGAAAAAAATGAATGGTCAACCACATTCATCTGCATCTATTCCTCATATATCAAATCAATCATCAAGTGCCGTTCATAACTTTTCATCCTTCTATGGATAGGTTTTACATTATTTGGAGTCTAAGATTTGGTCAAGTTTACATAGTTGACCTCCCATTATTACTAACCTAAAATAGTTATGTAAATTATTCATAATCAACCTTTATGCCCTTAGTCAAAAGATTATCAGCTGTTGTAAGGCCCATGAAACTCATTATTTTATTCCCCATTTTTTATTCATACTATTATCTCAAACCATAATATTATTATTTGCAATTATAACTCCTAGTAATTTTTGTTGTTACACGTACACTAGTGAAATGAAGATACTAGAATAAATGTTGTTTCACCCTAGCCTAAATTATCCTAATTCATCAAGGCATACATTGATGTCAGAGCTCCTCATGTACACACGGTTACAAGTATGTGGGATGGGTGGGGTCAACAACATGAGGTTCATTTTGAAGACACTTTCCAAAGTCCAGAAGTTGGCCTACTCAATGTTTTTATTTCCTGGCATTTTTTGTCAATTCTTTTCAAGATTTCTAAAACCTTGCAGAGAACAGAATTGGAACACAAGAATTTTGAAATTCTGAAATTAAATAAAAGGAACAAGAGGGGTTTTAGAAATAAAAGAACCCAAGGTTTTGTAAATCTGAAAATTTTCAAATCAGAACCAGAAAGTCTTTTATTTCTAAAATTTTAAAAACTGGAATTGTAGAGCTGGCGATCAAAATCAATTGAAAATTAAATCCAAGATGTGTACAATGCTGGTTTGAACTTCAAACCTTATTTTGTTGTTGGACCTGCTTAAACTAGGTAGGTTGGCAACTTCCTACGATAACCAGTTACCCAATGCTTCAAGTACACTTTTAAAGGTGCAATCACACTTTTTTTTAGGGTTTATGGTGTTAAGTAACTTAACATCTAGGTAATATCATAAAACAAAAAGTCAACTATGTTAGAGTAGCATTAACTTGAATTGTTTCTTAATTTTTTTGCTTTCCATTCACAACTATATTACTGTTAATTTAAATTATAATTTCTAAAAAAACTTACCTTTTTCATGACGGATTCACATGATCAAGATCAATGTTATTGAATGTGTAGGAAAAACAGGGAGGGGAAAGAGAGAGAAACTTAGAAAATACATAATATTTGGGGCCTAATAAGGCTATTTAAATGGGTTTTGAGGTTTTTACCTTGATCCAAATGCGAGGGTCAATTCGCCCTGCCCCCCAATGTCAAGCTCAATGGTAGAAGGCCAGCAGCAGTTTCCCCTGCACACCATTGGGTTTGAAATAACTCAGGTCATCGTCCTAGTATTATTGAGCTAGGGGGAACCAGCACATAGACAGTAGTTTCACCTTCAAACGAAGGACACATTTATGACTTACAAGTGCCTGAAATAATGTGGGGTCCGAACCTGGAAAGCCCAGGGGCAGTCACTAAAGTCAAGCTCAATCAAGCTCAATCAAGCTCAATGGCAGAGGGCCAGCAGCAGTTTCCCCTGCACACGACTAGGTTTGAAATAACTCACCGAATCCTCCTAGCATTATCAGGCCAGGTGAAACCCAATAAAAACCGGATTTCTGTTTTTTGCACAAATGGAAAACAATCCATTGCAAAGCAGAAAAGGTACAAAAGATAGGCCATGAGTTTTATTTATTTTTGTGGAAAGCCTTTGGCAAGGCCCCAACGTCAAGCTCAATCAAGCTCAATGCAGAGGGCCAGCAGCAGTTTCCCCTGCACACCACTGGGTTTGAAATAACTCAACGAATCCTCCTAGCATTATTAGGCCAGGTGAAACCCAATAACACAGGATTTCTGTTTTTTGCACAAATGGAAAACAATCCATTGGAATGCAGAAAAGGTACAAAAGATAGGCCATCATTTTCATTTGTTTTTGTGGAAAGCCTTCTGCAAGGCCCCAAAGTCAAGCTCAATGGCAGAGGGCCAGCAGGAGTTTCACTTGCACACCACTGGGTTTGAAACCCAGGACCTTTTTGGAGGTTTTGGTTTCCCAGAATGGGCTATATCAGTCAGTCTACATCAGCCCAGCAATGATGATCAGTCTTTTTCTTGTTGCCGATTTATTGCCAAATTGCGAAGTGTGCCAGTAACCCTTCAAAATTAACTAAGAAGAAATTGAAAGAGCATCACCAGCGGAGCACCTTTTTCACTGATCTTGTCGCTAATATCTTATATTAGCTAATGCTATAAATATTCTTGCAGCCATTAAGTGCACCACATTTTTTGTCTCAATCTTTCTCTTATAGCCATAAAAGCACCAGTTTTGCATTAATGATTGCCATCTGTGCGATATTCTACATTTCCTAAGAATCGCTGGTGAGGATAGGAAGTTTTGGACGTTTACAAATTAGAAGTAAGTTCCATCTTGGAACCAAAAAAATTTGGGCTGTTTATGAAGGTGTCAGTATAGATGCTGGTTCACCCATCATCATCCATGGCAAGTTGCTACATCTGAAGCAACCCCAAGATACTTGGCAGTGTGCAAAAGGTCTACCATAGTACCTTCATCATTTTGGCATTAGTTTTAAAAAATTCGATAAATGCCCAATTTTTTCAACATTAGCTGCCCAAAGTGCTGAATTTTTTTAAAGAAAATTGCAAGTGCCAAAAGTTGAAGGGATTAGGTTTTCTTATATTAGATATGTGCTCTCTGTCTTTGTCCTGCTTCTTCTAAGCTTCTTATAAAAACATGCATGATCCTCAGTCATCTTGTCTTTTTCTCCACCCAGATACTCCTACACAAATTTCATTTAGATTTTGAACCTCTTTGCTTGCAATGTTTTCCTCTTAATCTTTGCAATGGGTCTCTTTGTGAACATTTTTGTCCATGGTAGACCAGTAGCTAACTGATGAGCACGAAGCTCCTGCTCCTGGAACTACAAATGCAGTTTTGCTTGGTGACTAGTAGCTAATGGATATTCATGAAACTCATGTAGCTGAGCTTTGACAATCTTCCCATTTTGTTTTGCACTTGGTGAGCCTGAAGCTGTTGATCCTGCATTCTACATTGAGAATTCAATAGAGATGGAAATGGAGGAAGGGAAGGGAGGAGGAAGAAAGGGAAGAAGAAGAGTAGTAGCTAGGAGCAAACCAAAGTCACACTAAAAAGTTGGCGATGAGTTGGGAGTAGGTAGCAACAATTGGGGTCCCTAGGCCATACCTGTACACTACGTATAATCATGACTTTCATGACTAGGACACTAAATGACTATGTCCACTATAATCATTTTTACTATGGACAGACAAGGTTATCATGAATACGACTCTATGAACATGAATAGTAAATATAACCATTTTGAGTCATTTGCATGACTCCAAAACTAAGATTATGATTTAATAACTACCTAAGAATATGACTACAACACAAGGTGGTCCCCCAACAATATAAAATTAATTCAAACAACATATCTAGTATAAAATATTTGGGTATCGATTAATTACACCAAGAAAGTTGAACTAGTACATAATCTTAAGGTTTAGGGTTCCAATACTTAAATTGAAAAAACCAATGACAAAATGAAAGATTAAATATTATAATTTGAAAGGGGGTTCATGCTTGGGATGTGAAAAGACCAAAGGGGCAATGGAGGTTCATAATGCAAGGCTTGCTTATGTGAGCAATCCATGATTTGCTTGGATATGGACTACTTTCAAACCAAGTAACTCAAGGTTACAAAGGATGTCCAATGTGTGGGCCAAACACAACTAGTCGTCATTCAAAAAGGCTTGGAAAATCTACCTATGTCCATCACCATAGGTGGTTGCAACGAAACCACTCATATCAAACTGATGTTGGTGATTTCAATGGGAAGTCTGGAAGAAGTCCACCCCCACCTATCATGTTAGCTTTTGATGTTCTTTTGCAAGCCAATTTGTTTGAAACTTGGAAACTAAAAGGTGGGAAGGAGGAGGACAATCCTTTTCAACAAAATGAAGTGCAAAAGTTGTTTACATGATTTACCACTTTGGCATGTTAGTTTTGTTAACCTCATTGGTCTAATTTGAATTTTTATTACATGGATGATGTCAGACCTACAAAATTTTGATTGGTCATTTTCAATATGTTTTACTCTATTGATTACAATGTCCTTTTCACACTTGGTAATAAAGATGTCCATTATTTGAAGGGAAGATAATTGCCCCTAAAAAAGAAAATCATGACTATCATTTGATGTATTCCATAATTCTAATTGACCTAAAGGATTTGAGGTACCATTGTTGGTTTGACTTATGCCAAATGATAGCATTCAAAATTTCATCAATTTTAGGGCTGCCACTCTTGGGATGGTATGATCTTTTGCCATGACTAGTTACACATTGTGTGCTTGTTAGGACCTTCAAATACAACACACATTGGATGTGATGCATTGTGAAAAAAATTTAACAATGAATATATTACAAACCATCCTTACGGAAAAAAACAATAGAAATGTCAAAGCTGATTTGCAACAGAATCCTTGTATATTCTTGGCTATCTACTGGAACTTATCATTAAAATCTGGCAATTTGAATTTTCTTCTTCAAATCTGACAGATTCAGGCCAATTTTCAATGTAAAATCCTTTTAACAACTTGGAATCATTTTTTTGAGGTTGAAATTTTGCAAAATTTAGCCCCAAAAAAACACTGAATCATCCATATTTTGAGGACAAAAAGCTAGAAGTCACCACATATAGACAGTGTGTAGTAGTTGCCAGAACTAGACAGGATTCCAAAAAAAAATCTACTTGTTCACCAGGACAGTCGCCGTTTACTGCTAACTAATGCTAGGATCCTAGCCAGTGCACCTACTTGAGGAAGTTTTTAAAGAAAAACCCGGCTTTGGACCAGAAAAATAAAACTGCGACTATTCTGTCCAGCCTTATTAGGATTTTACAAAAACAGAATTACTATAAGAAATAAATGCTATTAACATTATTGACCACTTCAGATTTGTAGTACAGGTATGTAAACGTCAGAGAAAGACAAAATAACACTGACAAGTGGACCAATTTGTTCCACCTTGACGTTTAGTGGATAAGGTAACAAGTGGGTCGCGACTCGGTAGCACTGATTTTTTAGGAGAGTTTAGGCCATTTTGTTAAAAATATGAAGGGTTTTTTACTTTTATAGTTTGAATATTGTCAAATTTGGCTAAATATATTTATGGATGATTCAGTGTTTTTTATGAGGCGAAATTTCGCAAAATTTCAACAAGTTGTACAAAGGATTTTTCATTGAAAAATTGGCCTGAATTGGCCAGATTTTGAAGAAGAAAATTCAACTTGCCAGATTTTAATGATAAGTTCCAGTAGGTAGCCAAGAATATACAAGGATTCTGGTTTTTTCCCTACTTTCATATCTAGCATGTAGCCAAATCAGGCCTAATCATCTTATGGATTATTGTCACTTCAGCTACATCACAAAATTGGGGAAAAAAAACCCTGGGATGATTGTCAGTTGAGCAACAGCACAAAATTGAAAAAAATAGAAACACTGGTTAGGACTTAGGACTCAGTAATAATGTACAATAGTACGTAAAATATTTTTATCAAAACATCATAAAAATAAGAATACAAATAAATATTGACCATATTGGATTTGGAGTGGATTCAAACACACAACTGGGTCAGAAAAAATATAATCTAAAATTTACACTGTACATTAGTATTGTGCAATACAAGCTGGGCAGGCAGTCAGGCAGGCAGGTAAGCGAGGTTACAGATTTGAAAAGGCAGGGATTGTGTTATGATATTCTTTAACCGACTCCCTTGTGTTGTGCAGAATCTGCCTGAAATTTGCCCAGGGCCTTTCTAGGAAATAGAAAAGACTAGTAAAAGATCAGTTCCGCATCCTCACGAGGAGGACCCCACCAAGGAAGGACCAGCGATGTCTTCGCAAGCCGGAAGCGGTCGTGGTGGTGGTTCCAGTACACCCTCGCTCGGTATCAACCTGCCGTATCTAATGCGCGGCTGGATTGCAACGCAATTCTTTACTTTGATATGTAAACGCTCTACTCGAGTCCTTCTTATGTTTTATATCATTAATTATATCGTCCGTATATAAGATGCTCATGTCAGCAAACAATCGGGAAGGGGGGGACGCCTAGGGAATTAGAGACGAAGAAGAATTGGAAAGATCTATCTATCACATAAGGGGTGAACTTGAGTTGCTTGAATTTGTTGTGCAGTGTACAACGCCTCTTGAGACGGTAGTTTGAAGGACCTGATCATGGTGTTATAATCGAGCTCATGTTGGGTAGCCGATTGTTATATTACTGATTTTGTCTTGAGCACTGACTGACTGACTGACTTCTACTAGATATCCAACACTTTGGAATTTGGGAAAAGAAACAAAGGGGAATTTAATCGAGCACCATGAGTATCCGAGTCATGAAGCTTGTTCT
>Ga0116227_10014812_pt1 | contig 11747 bp, 9 predicted proteins | sample S1TSphgellanicum_FD_89693 | JGI IMG/M metagenome (GOLD analysis project Ga0116227, IMG submission 89693) | Host-associated microbial communities from peat moss isolated from Minnesota, USA - S1T2_Fb - Sphagnum magellanicum MG | ecosystem: Host-associated > Plants > Peat moss > Unclassified... | reverse complement strand
GCGGCCTACTCCGCGGCGAACACTCGAAACTGCAAGGTGCGCGGATCGCCGCTCTCGAGCGGGCGCGCGCCGCCCTCCGCGCGCAACGTCAACACCGTTTCCGCGGCGAATCGTGCCAGCGGAACCTCGACCGTCGTCCGCGACGCTATTTCGAACTTCGCGACGTCGCCGGCGCCGGGTCCGGTCACGCGCAACGTAAAGGGCTGCGAACCGAGCCCCGGGCCGGGCTCCGCGTCGAAGATCAGAGTCGTTCCGCGAACGCGTCCGATCGCGATCGTGGCGTCGCCGCGGACCCAACGGAAAGTCGCACCCGCATGCCGCTCGAGCTCGTAGAAGCCCTCACCCGGCTGCGCCCAAGCCGGGAACACGTCGGCGATCCGTTCGACGGTCACGTCGAACACGCGAAAGTTCAACACCCGCGGATCCCGCGGCGTCGCGCGTCCCCCGCCGGCCGCGCGCAACGCGATGCTGAAGGCCGCGGGCGACTCGGCAGGCAGCGGAAAGGAAACACGTTGTTTACCCTCGACCACGCCGCTGCCGAGCAAACGTCCGTCCGTTAATCGTGCGCTCAGCTCGAACGGCGCGAGGCCGACTCCCGGACCGGGCTCCACGAGCAGCGACAGGCTGTGTCGCAACGGCTTCAAGGCGGCGACGTGAACGATTGCGCCGTTCTCGACCCACCGAAATACCGCGGAGCCGTCGCGTTCGACCGGGAACCACCCCGGTCCCAGCGCCACGTCGTGCGTTCCCGGCACGACGTCGCCCGGCACGGAGGCCGACGCTATGGCGGATTCGGACGCCGAAGCGGCCGCGACGGGCCGTTCGACGGGCCCTTCGTCGCGCACCGATACGAAGCCGGCGGCACCGTTCGCGGGGTCGAGATCGTCGAACCACGCGACGTTCTGCTGTACGACCGAACACGCGAGCCGGTGCGTTCCCGGGGTGCGGGGCGCCGCGATCGGGAGGACGCCCGACCTCGTCGCACCCGCCGCGAGCGGCTCGGTCAGCAGATCGCTCGCGCTTTCCTCGAGTAAACGGCCCGCGCTATCGAACCAACGATAACCGAGCTGCGTCGTGTAGGGGAACGACGAAACGAGTTCGGTTTGCGAGCGGTTGGTCAGCCGATATGCGATCTGCTCCCGCGCGCCCGTTCGCATCGCGGCCGGCAACGCGGCCTCGAGCGTTACCCGGCAAGCCTCGCGCGGCCGTTCGTTACGAACGAAGAACTGCATCTGAATGCCCCGGCGCCGGCTGCCCTGCAGGTCGTCCGCGGTTAACGGATGCACGCCATGAAACATCACGTCCGTGCGCGCGAAGATCAAGGCCGAGTTGGGCCGGTACGGCAACGTCTCGCGCAGCTCGAAGCCTGCCGGATCGTGATGGGCCACGCCCTTGCACGAGAAACCGGGCTCCCGCGGTCGATAGAGCGACGTACCGAGAGCGTCGAGACCGGCCCGTTCCGGGAAGTAGAAGAGCGCGGTGAAGACCTTCTCGTACCGGTCCGTGTGCGGACCCAAGAAATAGTCCGGATCGTGCCGGTTGAGCAACATGGTGCCGAGCAAGTGGTCGTCCACGAACGACGCCTCGCCGAGTTTAGCGCCGAAGCGGGCGCGCGCGTACGGGCCGAACCGTGCGAGCAACACGCGCGCGAAGCCGGAACCGCAGATCAGCGCGTGCATCGCCATCCAAAACTCGCGCTGCTCGGGGTCGAGGCGCGCCTCTTCGCCCGGGATCGAAAGCTCTTGACGCCGCGTATAGTTTGCGAAGCGCGGCGCGCCGTCGCGCGGATCCGCCCAGCGGCGGAAGTTTCCCTCCTGCGCCGGGAAGAGTTCCAGGATCGCCGCGTAGACTTCGGGTGAGAAGACGTTCTCGACGTAGACGTGGGCCGACGGGTCGGTACGCAACTCCGCGGCCAAGACCGCTTCGCTAACGTGACCCAACTCGCGAGCGTCCCACAAGCGGCTGGGCCGCTCCGCGAAAACCCTCACGCCGGCCTCCGGTGGCGTCGATACGCGAACCAGTCGCCAAGGTATCCCACCGGCTTAGCCGGGTTGGCCCACAGACCCACGCCGAGCGCGAGCAACGCGATCAACGGCGAACGGTTGCGCAGGGCCGCGATCCGTTCCGAATGGTCGAGCAAGTACGTGGCGTACCCCGCCGTCCACTCGTAGGGAACGAAGCCGCAGTTCTTCCGCACGACGGTGAATATCTCGTGATAAACCTCGGCCCGCCGCGCCATGGTCTTGCTCGCCGCGTGCAGCCGGGAAAACGCGAGTTCCCGTTCCACGTATACCATCGGTGATTCCGCGTTGAGACGAAACCACAGATCGTAGTCCATCGCATACTCTAACCGCCGGTCGATTCCGCCGATCGCCTCGTACGCGCTACGCCGAATCAACGTAGCCGGTTGCGAGATGAAACATTCCCTCGCCAGCCTGCCCCGATCGAACGGGCGAGTCGGATACGGCGCGATCGTTCGGCCGAACTCGTCGACGTTGACCGCCGCGCCGTAGGCCGCCGGCGCCTCCGGATGTTGCTCGAGCGCGGCCGCCAGCGCCGAGATCGCGTCGCTCGCCAGCGTGTCGTCGGCATTGAGGTACGTGATGAAGTCCCCGGCCGTCGCGGCGAACCCGCGCGCGATCGCGTCACTCTGTCCCCGATCGGGGTCCGTTATCAACCGCACGCGTCCGCCGAACCCGCGGACGATCGATAGCGTGTCGTCGACCGAGCCGCCGTCGACGACGACGTATTCGATCGGCTCGTAGTCTTGCCCGAGCACGCTCTCGATCGTCTCGCCGATGAAGCGCGCGGCGTTAAGAGCGGGCGTGACGACGCTGACGCTAGACAGCGATCGCGGCGACGTTCGCCATGTACCACCGCACCGTCTCCCGCAAGCCCGCTTGGAAACCGGTTTCCGCCCGAAAGCCGAACAAGCGCGCCGCGCGTTCGATATCGAGCTTCCGCCGCGGCTGTCCGTTGGGCTTGCTCGGGTCCCAGACGACGGCTCCCTGGAAGCCGCACTCACGGGCGACGGTTTCCGATAGCTCCTTGATCGAGATTTCGTAGGAGCTCCCCAAATTGACGGGCTCCTCACCGTCGTATCGCTCCGCGGCCAACACGAACGCCTCCGCCGCGTCGCGCACGAACAGGAACTCCCGAGTCGGCGAGCCGTCGCCCCAGCATTGGAAGCTCGCGTCGCCGTTCTCGCGCGCGGCGACCGCCTTGCGGATCAGCGCCGGGATCACGTGCGCAGAGTCGAGCTCGAAGTTATCGCGCGGACCGTACAAGTTCACGGGCAGCAGATAAACCGAACTCGTGCCGTACTGCTTGCGATAGGCCTGGCATTGAACCAGCAGCATCTTCTTGGCCAGGCCGTACGGAGCGTTGGTCTCCTCCGGATAGCCGCTCCACAGGTCGTTCTCCTCGAACGGAACGCGCGTGAATTTCGGGTACGCGCAGACCGTCCCGGCCACGATCGTCTTCTCGACGCCGGCCCGGCGCGCGTGTTCCAGGATTTGAATGCCCATGATCGCGTTCTCGTAGAAGAACGATCCGGGGTTCTGCTGGTTGGCACCTATGCCGCCGACCACCGCGGCTAAGTGGAAGATCACCTGCGGCCGCGCGTCCTCGAACAGCTTCTCGATCGCGGCGACGTTCGTCAGGTCGTAGTCGCGCCGGCGCGGCACGAACACGTTTTCACAACCGCGCGCCTCGAGGGCGTCGACCAGAAAAGAACCGAGAAACCCGGCGCCGCCGGTGACCACGATGCGCTTATGCGTCAGGTCCAGAGGCCGGCGTTGACCATCTTGCACGGCAGAGTCCTCCAGTTCGCACGGAGTAGAATCGGAAATCGTTTCGCAAATTCGCGATCGCGAACCGGCACATCTTCGATCTGGTTCGTGTTACGCTAACGGCGTATCAATTCCAAGCATAATCGGAACGCGCGATCTTCGCAATACGCTGCGAGCGAGTAAGGTCCGCAATAGTATAAGGCGATCCAAGATGACGATACTTAGAAGTGCGAGCCTTGTTATTTCAGTAACTAAGTTGTGCGCCGGGTGAGCGAGCGGGCGGTCTTTCTCGATCGCGACGGCGTCGTCAACGAAAACGTCGTGCGCGACGGCCGTCCCTATCCGCCGGCATCGCTCGAGCAACTCGTCGTGGGCGAGCAAACGTCGGCTGCGTTACATGCTTTGAAGACGCACGGCTTTCGTCTCCTCATCGTAACCAATCAACCAGACGTCGGTCGCGGCACGCAAACCCGCGCGATCGTGGAGTCGCTCCACGAAGCGCTCTCCGCTTGTTTGCCCTTGGATTCGTTCTACACGTGTTATCATGCTCACGACGGTGAATGCGAATGCCGCAAACCTCGTCCCGGATTGATCTTGACGGCGGCCGCCGAACACGACTTGGATCTGCGCCGATGCTTCATGATCGGCGACCGCTGGCGCGACGTGGAAGCGGGCGCAAACGCAGGCGTGCGCGTCGCGTTCATCGATCGCGGGCTCGACGAACGCCGGCCCGCGCACCCGCCGGACAAGACCGTACACTCGTTAACCGAAGCGACCGCGTGGATTCTCTCGAGCGATTCGGCTTCGGTTAGCGGCACTAGCCAGGAGGCTCACGGATGCTAGACTCCTCACCGATGCTACAAGCCTCGCCGAGCGTCGATGCCTCGCCGAAGCGCGCGTCTCCCTGCCTCGACCGCTTGATGGTCAAGCTGTTCGCCGACGGCGCCGATAAGACCGAGATGCTCGCGCTGTACCGGAATTCGCACATCAAGGGATTCACGACAAACCCGACGCTGATGCGTCAAGCCGGGGTAAGCGACTACCGCGCCTTCGCCGAGGACATTCTCGACGTGATCGTCGACCGGCCGATTTCGTTCGAGATCTTTGCCGACGACGAAGCGGAGATGGAGCGACAGGCGCGCGAGATCGCGCGCTGGGGACGCAACGTGTACGTGAAGGTCCCCGTGACCGACACGCGCGCCGCCTCGACCGCAAGGCTCGTGCGGCGCCTGGCCTCGGACGGCATTCAGCTCAACGTGACCGCGCTGATGACGCTCGAGCAAGTGGAAGAAACGGCGCTGGCGCTCGCCGACGGCGCGCCGGCCTTCGTCTCCGTCTTCGCGGGCCGGATCGCCGATACGGGACGCGACCCGGTGCCGCTCATGCGGGAGGCGCTGCAGATCCTGGCGCCTTTCGAACAAGTCGAGTTGATCTGGGCGAGTCCGCGCGAGCTCTTGAACGTATTCCATGCCGACGAGATCCACTGCCACATCATAACCGTGACGAGCGGCATCCTCTCGAAGCTCGGCACGGTCGGCAAAGATCTGACGGACTACTCGCTCGACACGGTCAGGATGTTCCACCGCGATGCCGTCTCCGCGGGTTTCGCGCTGTAGAATGTTTGGGCTGCGCGGGCGCTCGAGATGATCGAAGGAATGCGCGCCTTCGTGCTCGCGGCCGGCGAGGGACAGCGGCTGCGCCCGCTGACCGACGCGCTGCCCAAGCCCATGCTGAGGGTCGCGGGCCGGCCGATCCTGGAACACAACGTCCGCCTGCTCGCCCGCCACGGCATTACCGACGTCATCGTGAACTTGCACCATCGGCCCGAAGCGATCGTGGATCATCTCGGAGACGGCAGCGCGCTCGGCACGAACATTAGCTATTCGCCGGAAGTCGAGTTGCTCGGCACCGCCGGCGCGTTGCTGCCCGTTCGCGACCGCTTGCGCCAGACGTTCTTGGTCCTCTACGGCGATAACCTCAGCACGTGCGACCTCGAGGCGCTCGTGCGGCTCCACCGCCGCGAGCGCTCGCTCGCGACGCTCGCGCTCTTTCACCGTGAAAACGCGGCGGTAAGCGGTGTCGTGACGACCGACTCGAACGCCCGCATCACGAGCTTCGTCGAAAAGCCGCGGGGCCGCGGCGCATTGCGCGCCTGGGTCAGCGCCGGCATCGTCGCGCTAGAGCCGGAGGTCTTCGAATTCATCGGCGCCCCGCCGAGCGATTTCGGCCGGGACGTGTTCCCGGCGATGCTGGCCGCCGGTCGACGGCTCCACGCGTATCCGATGCGCGAGGAACTCTGGTGGATCGATTCGCCGGAAGACTACGCCCGAACCAAAGCGCAACTCGCGGACCGGACGCTGACGTGACCGCGACCGGCGCCGCCGTCTTGCTCGCGTCCGGGTTCGGCGACGACGTGAGCGGCGGCGGCCTCTTTGCCATCGAAGCTTCACTGGCGCAGCGGATCGACCGCATCGCGACAAAGGGCTTGGCTTTCGACGGGAAGCGGCTAGCGCGCATCTTGCGCAGCGTCGCGGAGGCCGCCGAACTGGCCGAGGTCGTCATCTATGACGCGCGCGGCGTGCTCCATTACTTGCGATTGGACGGGGCCACGTCGCCGAAAGACGTCGCGTGGGATGGCGAAAACCTCGCCGTCGTATCGAGCTGGAATAACAGCGTGCAGTGGTTTTCGCCCGGCGGCAAAGCGGTCCGCGAAATTCGCTTTCCCGGCCCGATCGATTGCTGGCACCTCAACTGCCTCACCCGGCATGAAGACGTCTGGTACGCCACGATGTTCGGCGCGTTCCGCACGCATCGCGCGTGGCTCCCCGCGATGCGCAAAGGCGAGGGCAAGATCGTCGAACTCGAAACGGGACGGCCCGTGGTCGAGGGCCTGACGGCGCCGCACTCGCCCCGCTGGGTGGACGGGATGTGGCTCGTGTGTAATTCACAGGAGCGCGAGTTGCTCGCGTCCGACCCGGATACGGGCCGGATCATCCGGCGCGTCGACTGCGACGGCTGGACGCGAGGCCTCGCCTACGACGACGACTTTTTCTACGTCGGCGCGTGCGGGCGCCGCGCGACGGCCGAGTCGTTCGGACACGCTTGGGTCGTCGTCGTCGATCGCGACACCTGGCAGCCGGTCGAGCAGATCGAGGTGCCGGCTCAAGAGATCTACGATCTCACCCTGGTATCGCCGGAGATCGTCGACGGCTTGCGTCGCGGTTTCGACGTCAACCCGCTGCGCACCGCCGAATTCCGGCAGCTTCGGGTCATGACGGAACTCGGGTGCGACCAGCCGCGGACGCTGTGGCCGAGCGGCGATCCGCTACCCTGGGGCGAGTTTCGTTTCCGCGTCGAGGGCGAGCTTCCCGAGGTGTGTTGCGCGGGGGACCTCATCGAGCTCCCCGTGCGCGTGACCAACCGCAGTGCCAGCTTCTTCACCAGCGCCGCGCCGGCGCCGGTCTACGTCTCGTACAAGTGGCTCGATCCGGCGAGCGGCGCATTCGTCGAGGAACGGCGCGCCTCCCGGACCTGGCTGCCGCGCACGATCTTCCCAAACGAAACGGTCGAGGTAACGGCACGTATCGTTGCGCCGTCGCGACCCGGCGCGGTACGGCTACGCGTGACGCTCGTTCAGGAGGGAGTCTCGTGGTTCGACGATCACGACCCGTCCGGAGCGCTCGAAGGCCACGTCGAGATCGGCGCCGCCCTCGCGCCACCGCTCAACGACAGCCCGATCCTTATTTGATTTTGTTCGTTATTACTTGATTTCGCTCGCCGGCCCGCGCTTACCGTCGCGAACCAGCCGAAGCACGAGCTTCTCGACCGCGGCGAGCCGCGCGTCGGTCCGTGCGCCGCGCGCCCGGATGGCCGCGTTCTCGCCGCGCAGGCGATGGTTCTCCGCGGCCAGCGCTTTGATCGCCGACAGCGCCACGCCGTCCTCGTCGATCGAGGTTATGTGGCGGTCGTCCTCACCGACGCCGAAGGCCGCGTAGAAGTCCTGCGCCATGGGGCCGACGTGTCGCACGCCGGTTTCCGTCTTGTAGCGCCACGCGCTGACCGGAAGGGCTGCGACCTTCGCGAGGATCGCCGCGTCGTCGAGTGGAGCGATATCGGTTTTCGCGTTCCGATCGCTCAGACTCGACCACGTCCCAGAGCCGTGCGCGAGCGACACGCCGCTGGTCAGGTTCTCGCTCGAATAGACGAACGTGCCGCCCGAGGCGCGGACGACGAACTGATCGTCGGCCGTGTCCTTCACGAGCGCCGAACCCGGCACGTGGTCGCTCCACACGAAGCTGCCGTTATTGACCGCCTCGGCGTGATACCCCGCGGCGAAGCTCAGCTCGCCGGACGCCTCGTTGCCGTACCCGCCGGGAACCATCGCATACTCGCCGGACACGGTATTCTGGTACCCGCCCCCGATCGTCGCGAACGCGGCCGCCGAAGCGATCGAATTCGCATACCCCGAACCGATGAACGCCTCATGCGCGGCGATCGTGTTCTGGTCGCCCGCGCCGATGAACGAATCGTCACCCGACGCGCGATTTGGCGGCGAGCAGATCTTCTTGTTCGCGCAGGCCTCGAGGTCCGTATAGCCTCCGCTTCCGATGAACGAGCCGTTCCCGCTCGCAGCGTTCTGCGCGCCGGCACCGACGAACGACAGAGTGCCGGATGCCGTATTGGCGGCGCCGTCGCCGGCGAATGCCAGAATGCCGGACGCCGTGTTGTCCGTGCCGTTCACGACGACGGAGCCGAGATTTGATGCGACGTTCCCGGTGCCGGCGCCGATGAACGATTGCAAACCGGATGCAAGATTGTTTTGGCCGGTTCCGACAAAAGCGGCGCCACCGGAAGCGACATTCTTACTGCCCGCGCCGACGAATGCGGCGGAACTGGTAACGGCATTGTTCGTCCCCGCACCGATGAACGCGTTGACGTCGTTGACGTCGTTCATTTGCCCGGCGCCGATGAAGGATGTCTGGGCCGCGCTCCCGCCGTCTCCGCTGGAACCGATGATGTTATCGTATCCGCCTGCGATCGCGTCGTCGGTGTCGCAGGCTTGGTTGGCGTACCCACCCAGCACCGCGCTCACGTTCCCGCCCGCGACGTCTTGCCCGCCGGCGATGCCGGTAAACGAATAGGTCGGATAGTTCGCGCTGCACCCCGTCGGCGCCGCAAACGATTTGCGGTGCGGCAGCGGGGCGCGGCCGACGGCGCTTGGCCCGCTTCGCACGACGGCGTTGAACCCGCTTCGCGCGGCGAGCGCAGGCGGCGAAGGCAGGGTAGCGGTGCTCGCGGACGCTTCCACCCCGAGCACGAGGGCCGAGCTGGTAACGGCACTTAAGACGGATCGTGAGATACGCATGGAACGGCCTTTCGTGAAGTATCGCATCAGGATTCCGGGCTCGGCGGGGGCAGGCGACGCTGCTCTACCATGAATTCGCACATCGTTCCGAGGTTGGTGAAGTAGAGGCGGCGTTTGCGGCGGACGTCGTCGACCGATCCGCGCCAGGCGGGTTCGCCGCCGTTTACCGGCTCGAACCACATCCGGACGATGAAGACCGAAGTCTCGTCGGCAGCATCCATGTGCCGATGCTAAGCCCCGAGCGTCTGAAAAGCGTCCGAATCCAAATCGAAGCCGCCTACGCCACTCGAACCCTGCCTCAGGCGGTCGGCGACTCCGCGAAGCGCACATTCCAGGGCACCGCGCCGTAGGCCGCGGCTCCGCCGTCCAGCGCGGCGACGCGCGCAGCATACAGGTCCCGGGCGGCGCGCATCAGCGCCGCGCTACGCTCGTCGTCACCGCTCGCCCGGGCGACTCGGGCGCGCGCCCAGAACATCACGTGGGGAAACTCTTCGCCGCTCATGAGTTCATCGGGAAGCCGGCTCAGTTCTTGGTCGAGCGTCACGGCGCGCATTTCGTCACCGGCGTCCAGCGCCACGTGCGTCGCGAGTGCGAGCGTCAGCGCGAACAGGCGGGTCGGGGGCTTGCCGCGGTGGATTGCGAGGCTCGCGTCGAACGCTTCGTGCGCCGCCGCCCACCCGCCGCGCTCGGAAGCAATCAAGGCGCGAAAGAGATGCCAATTCGCCTCCTCGAGCCGGCCGCTGCCGCGATAGAGGTGCGCCACGCTCTCCATGTGGCGCGCGGCCTCCTCCGGATCGGCCGTGTAGATGCTGGCGATCGCTAAACCGAGAGCACACGTGAACAGGTTGGCCTCGTCGTTATTATCTTCCGCGAAGGCGCGGCATTCACCGTAGAGCTTCTTGGCGGCGGCATAGTCAGCCATCCAGAGCGCGAGGTTAGCGCAATTGTTGGCAACGCTGTCGACGCCGCGCGGACTGCCGAACCGGCGGTAGGCCTCGGCGGCACCGTCGAAATGCGCGCGCGCTTCGGTGAAACGGCCGGCCGCCATCTCGACGTGCGCCAGCCGGACGTGCGCTTCGGCTTCCGTCTGCGGATCGCCGAGCCGCCTCGCCTCGGCGAGGAGGTGTCGCGCCGTGGCGCTGAGTTCGCCATCGTGCGCGCCGCGCCGTTGCGCCAAGAACGTCTCCGTGCGGAGGAGACGAAGTCCCGTGGTCTCGTCGCCCGCCGGCATCCCATCCGCAGCGAGCCGAAGATGGTTTCGGGCCTCTTCGTAATCGTCGCTGGCGATCGCGATCGTCGCGCACTCGAGATGCGCTTGCGCGACGGCCGAAGCGTCGTCGAGCGTGCGGGCTGCAACGACGAGCCGCAGTGCCGCGGCGCGCGCGACGTCGAAACGTCCCTCTAGCATCGCGTTCACCGTACGAAGGCGTTCGACTTCCAGCAGCTGGACGGGCGAAATCGTCAGCGTGGCCAGCGCTTCCAAGGCACTGCTGCGGGTCGCGTTCCAGCCCAGTGCGTTGCCCGCCCAACCGCGGACGATCTGCATGTCGACCGCGAGTTCCGGATCGTCGCTGAGCTCCAGGGCACGTTCGGCGCTCGCCAACGCCTCCTCGTTCGCGTAGAGCGAGCGCGCATGGCGCGCGGCCAAGGCATAGGCTCGCGCGGCATGGGGTGCGTCTCCGGCGCGATCGTAATGGAGCGCGATCTCGCCCGCATAGTCCGGACGATCTTCGAACAGCGCCGCCGACACGCGCGCGACCCGTGCGTGGCGGCGCCGCCGTTGCGCTTCCGGAATCGCGTCGTAGACGGCCGTATGGACGAGGTGGTGCGAAAACGCGTAATCGCCGAATCGTCTGCGCCGGCTCTCGCGCACGAAACGGCCTTCGACCAATTCGTCCAAGGCCACGAGCGTGTCGGCTTCGCTCCAGCCCGCGACTTCGCACAACACCTCGACGTTGAAGCCGGCGCCGGCAACTGCGGCGATCTCGAGCACGAGGCGCGCGGAGTCGCCGAGGCTCTCGAGGCGCTCCGGAATATTGAGGCGGCCACCGGCGCCGCTGCGATCGTTCGCGTGAACGGCCTCATCGAGGAAGAGCGGCACGCCTTCGCTGTATGCGAAGAGCTCGCTCGCGAGACGTTCGATGTCGACACGATCGGGAAAAACGCGCCGCGCGATCTCGGTGACGTCAGCGAGGTCGAAGCGCCGCAGCGCGATCCGATCCAGCGTCCCTTCACTTTCCAGACGCCGGCGCAAACCGCGCAACGGATGTGCCCGGCCAACGCTTTCCTCGCGATACGTGCCGACGATCAAGACTGGCAACCGTGCGACGCGCCGGCCCAAGTGCTCGATGAGCGCCGCGCTGGAGGCGCTCGCCCAATGAAGATCCTCGAGGACGATCAGCAGCGGCCGCTTTTTCGCGAGCGTGGCGACAGCTGCGGCGACGACCTCGAAGATGCGCGAGCGCTCGATTTCGGGCCGGGCAACCTCCGGCTCCACGATCGGCGCGCGCGCCGCGATCTCGGGCAGCACGCGGGCGAGGACGCCGAGCTCTTCGGGAGTATGCGCCGGGATCACGAGCGAGAGTGAATTG
>Ga0116227_10014810_pt1 | contig 11752 bp, 17 predicted proteins | sample S1TSphgellanicum_FD_89693 | JGI IMG/M metagenome (GOLD analysis project Ga0116227, IMG submission 89693) | Host-associated microbial communities from peat moss isolated from Minnesota, USA - S1T2_Fb - Sphagnum magellanicum MG | ecosystem: Host-associated > Plants > Peat moss > Unclassified... | reverse complement strand
TGACTGTAAATCTTCTTCACGCTCGATATGGAGTAGATCCTGCAGGTTTTTAAAATATTCTTTAGACAATTGAATTTGATTAATCTTAATTGAAATGGTTAATGAGCAAGTTTTATAGTACCAGCTCATGATGTAACCTCATCATGGTTTCCTCTGCATCAACACAAAACCCTGGATGAACTTTTGAACATTGGATCACGGTACTTCTGGTGGCAGTTAACCACCTGAACCTGGATGCCTGATCATACTCACCAATCGGACCGGATCCTTTTATTCCGATGCTAATTCGCTCAAAAGCAGCTAAATTAGTTTTCAAATCTTCCAGATCAATTTTTGAATAAAGGGCCTTAACTTTAGATTCATCCAGAAAAAAAACACTTTTTAAAAATTTCTTCTTCGCACAGAACAAAATAATGCCCACATTAAGAAACTCTTCGCGTTCTACCCTAGGCATTACCCGAATAACAGCGTACTCAAATAAGTATCTCTCTTGCATGCTGTGCTTCTTTTAAAAATATTTGAGAATGATTTAATCTGGTTTCCAAAAAATAGGCATAAGCTTTTCTATGTGCCTCTTTAGTTGGGAAATTGGTTTCTCCCTCCAGCCAAACATCTGGTATCAGATCAATGATGGCATTTATTTTTTCGCTATTAAGAATGGTGTGAAATTCCTGATCAACCTCTTCCAGTTCTGATGCCCATGGAAGCAACACATGATCTTTCACCAAAAAAAACGGGCGGGTTGCCTGTTCTTCCCAGTTTTGCCAGGAATGATGAAAGTATAATGATGCACCGTGATCGATTAACCAAAGCTCTTTATGCCATACTAACATATTAGTGTTGCGGCAAGTACGATCCATATTGGTTAAGAAACAATCCAGCCAAACGATTTGTGAGGCTAATTTCGGATCAACTGTTGTTACAGTAGGATCGAAAGTAATGGCACCTGAAAGGTAATGTAGCGCCAGATTTAAACCCACACTGGCCTTCAGCAAATCCTGAATTTCTTCATCAGGCTCTGTACGGCCAAAAGCTTCATCTAATTGAGCAAAAACTAATTCTGGTATGCGTAAACCAAGTATTCTGGCTATTTCACCACCAATCAATTCTGCAATTAATGCACGTGGTCCCTGCCCTGCACCTCTAAACTTTAATACATACAGAAAGTCATCGTCCGCTTCGGCAATTGCTGGCATAGAGCCACCCTCACGCAGGGGCGTTACGTATCTGGTAACGTTAACTGTTCTAAGTTGAAAATTAGTCATAAGTATAAGTGAAATGGCAGATTAAATCCATGCGGTATTTTCACTTATTGCAAATTTAACAGATTAAATCCATAATCAAGCCAAACTATACCAGCATCCGGGCATTAATCATGCCCTAAATAGGCAATTCCAGCTGGTGTTATTGTAGCAGCCCATTGCACAGCGTCTCTATCAATGGTAATTAAGCCCATACTTTCTAATTCTTCATAATCATCATCTCTGCCGCCCAATACCGAAGAACTCACTTGTTGATTAATCACCTCAAGAAGTTCAATAATTTCTGATCTATCCATAACATTATAAATTGAATACTTATCTAACAGTATACCATTCAAAATGTTTAAATGCATGTAAACATTTACCTGTATTTAAGGTTACTATAAACAAATCAACTTTTTTATGGAGCTACCTATTTATTATCTTTTCGTATTGGCCATACCAGTGGCTTGCATTGCCTGGACAGTTACCAAAGAAGAAATTTTCAAAGAAGCGAGACTATTTTGTGTTGATAGATCTAAAAATTGCCAGCAGTTAATTAAAAGAAAGTTCTTCTATGTTTTTACCTGCGAATATTGCTTTAGCCACTATGTAACCATTTTAATGCTACTTATTACCAAGTATACTTTAATTTACCCTGACTGGCGTGGCTATATCATTTCATTTTTTTCTATTGTATGGATAGCCAATATCTATATGAGTTTATATAATATTATAAGAATCGATCTGAAGAAAGAAAAAATAAGGGTAGCTAAAGAAGAATCTGAACTACATGCAGATGAAGGAAAATAAGGATATTTAATTTAGTTAATAAATGATTTATGCCTTCTTCTGTAATCAATAGTTTTAGCTATCATGCTGAATCAAAAATATTAACTATTATTTTTGTTAGCGGCTACAAATATCACTACATAAATGTGCCACAAATAATATTTAATTCCTTCAAATCTGCAACATCAAAAGGCAGATACTTCAACGAAAGAATTAAAAATAAATTCAGGTTTAAAAAAAGTGCAACATTGTTAAGTTAAGTCTTTTAATGATATGTTATTGTTAACAAAATAATATTTTAATAATTAGCTCACAATTCAAAAGAGAATCAAAGCACTGACAAACAGCCATTTAAAGAAAAACATCAATTTAACATGCCCCTATCATATAATTTAAATGTAAAATACACATTAAATGATTTGGAAGTATCAATAATCTTACCTTATATTTGCTGCCGAGAGCGTTAATTTAGATACGGGTATATGGCTTAGGCTGTATGCCCGTTTTTAGTTTTATAAGGATTGATAATGCTCAATTACCTTCTCCAGACAGATTTTTAGCCATGGTGTATATTCATCAGGTTTGTATTGGAGTTCTTCCTTCAATAAAGATAAGCTCAGATATTTAAAGTCCTCTACTTCTTCCCTGTTTAATACCGGAATAAGATCTGATTTTCCAAAAAAAACATGGTCAAGCTCATGCTCTATTAATCCATTATTAAATTCTGCCTCGTAAGTAAAATTAAACGCATAGCTTAAATCGGCTTTCATTCCCATTTCTTCCATGAGCCGGCGATTGGCTGCTTCGAGGTTATTTTCTCCAGGCCTGGGGTGACTGCAACATGTATTGGTCCATAAACCACCAGAATGATATTTATTTTTTGCACGTTGCTGTAGCAACAATTCGTTTTTTGAATTAAAGATAAACACGGAAAAGGCCCGGTGAAGTACACCTTTTTGATGTGCCTCCAGTTTTTCCATGTAACCTACAGGAAAATCATTTACATCAACCAGAATTATTTGTTCTTTCATTCAGCCTATATCACATTTAATTTATGCCTGATGATGGAATCGAACATTAAACCGATTTTTAAATGATTTGAAATTCTAATTCTTTCCATCATTATTCTTTCTGCACTTAAGCCCTTGATCTTAGAGAATAACTTTTTATAATAGATATAAGATAAATAAACACCATTTCTAGAACTCATGGGCAGCATTTTAATGCCAATAAGTGCTTCAGCAAATTCATCCTCAATTTCTTTTTCGATGGCTTTCTTATCTACATCACAGAACACTTTCAAATTTACATCTGGAAAATAACTACGGTTGAGGCTTTGGAAATCTGCTTTTATATCCCGCAAAAAATTTATCTTCTGAAAGGCCGAACCTAGTTTCATTGCATATGGCTTTAAACGCTGATATTCTGATTCATCACCACTGGTAAAAACTTTTAGGCACATCAGCCCAACAACTTCTGCAGATCCTAAAATATATTTGCCATATAACTCGGGCGTGTACATTTTTTCCTGAAGATCCATTTCCATGCTATCTAAGAAAAGAGAAATCAGCTCATGATCGATTTGATATTGGTTAACAACTTTCTGAAAAGAATTTAAAATGGGGTTTAAACTAATTCCTAAATCGATGGCCTCAAAGGTATCTTGCTTAAATTTATCCAGCAGATATTGCTTATCAAATTCGTGAAAACTATCTACAATTTCATCAGCCAAACGCACAAAACCATAAATAGAATAAATTGGCTGACGCAACTCCTTCCCCAAGAAATAAATACCCAAAGAAAAGCTGGTACTGTAACGTTGAGTAGTGAGCTTACTAAAGTCTGCAGAAAGCTGATCAAATATTTGTTTCATGCGGTAGCGTTGGGATTTTGGATGATGAATTTAAACCCATCAAATCATTTAACACAATTGATGTGGCTGATGTTTTTAAATTTTGAGATAGTTACTATACCTGATTAGATTAATTTTATAAATGAGAAAATTTTAACAAACTGATCATATAAGATATAATAACAAGACTCATTTTTGTTTAAATATATTCAATAAAATTAAAACTGAAAAGAAAATGAAGCTTTGAAAAAATTTTGAACATTACATATAGAAGAATTTGCAGATAAAGTTGCTCTTTATCAATAAGAAAGGAAAATCATCAGGCAAAAAAATAAATTTGATCAAAATAGAATTGCAAATTCAAATACAATCACTTAAAACTTAAAGGAATAACAAAATATAACCTACGAATCAATATAAAATACTAAATATCTAAAGTGATTATTTATAGGATAGATTCTGTAAGTAATACTCCACGTTCTCCATTTCCTGTTTCTATGGCATGGATATTTTTATAGCATTTTCCAAAAAAATCATAGCCATGCTCTATCATACTAATTGAAACACTATTTATGGGATAATTCATATTGGTTTGCATACAAAGTAAACTTCCATTTGCTAGTAAAAGGAAATCGAAGTCATATCCATGTTCCTGCAGTTCAATCACCCTATTGGTGATAGAAACACTTAAAAGATCAATTTTATTTTTCATGGGACAATGTTTAGATTTTATAGTCGGAAATGATAGCAATACATATCTTAATAGGGCACTATTTTAAACATAAAATACTGTAATACAATATTTTAAATATAACCATTTTATTCATTTATCATTAACCATAGCTAATTATATTTTAACTTAAATTTATTCATTTTTGTTGTTAAAATCTGTAACTGCTCCGCGATTGATGAACGTATTTAATAACAGGATAAATTCTATTCCATGCTGAATAGCTTCAATCAAGCTGGTTTACTGCTTTTATGAAATCATATCGTTAAAAAAGTCAAACTATAATACATACTATTTTGCCTTCCGTTTAAAACTTTCCGCTGTTAAATTTGTATTAGGATAGTCCACTAAATTATTAATTGAGAATCCATTTTGAAAAGAATTTTAGTTGTAGATGATGATCCTGATATTTTGGAAGTCTTTCAACTTGCACTAGAGGCTGAACAGTTTAATGTTTTTCCGCTGTTATCACCCAGATATATTTTTAAGACGATTAAAGATTACCACCCCGATCTGATTATTTTAGATATTATGCTAAATGGAATGGATGGCCGGGCGGTTTTTAAAGAACTTCGTTCAAATAGTGAAACGGAGAACATACCAGTGATAATGGCATCTGCCCGTTATGATGAGAATTATATTGTATCGCAACAATTTCATCCTGATGATTACTTAGAGAAGCCATTTAACATGACCGATTTATTACAAAAAGTAAATAAACTAACTAACAACTAATATATGAAAATAAGATTTTTAACATCTATCATAATGCTATGCTCCGCATTATCTATAAATGCAAGTGCACAAACCAGCCGACCAGATAAACTTTACAGCATGAGTGGTATTGGCTTTGCTTTCCCAATGGGACAAACATCAGATTACTTTAAACCAAAATTTTCTACCTCTTTAGGTATTAATCTGGGTTTAGGTGATAGTGGTTTGTTTCTTTATCCAAAAGTAAGTTTACACGCATTTACTTTTAATCAAATTACGCCTGATCCAGGTTTTACATATACGATACAAAAAGGCAGATCAACTACTTATTTACTAAACGTAGCCCTGGGTTACCGTAAAATTGTAAATAAATGGGCTTTTTATGGCTTTGCTGGTGCAGGTGGCGGATTTATCTTAACACCTCAGGTCGCCGTTAATGCCAGTACCTTACAAGTGAATATGGATAACAGATCAAATAGTTTAGGTATTGCCGAAGGTGGCGGAGGGATTGAATATAATATTGGCGGAGCTAATTTATTTGTAGAAGCCAGTTACATGTATGGATTTAAGAAAATACAGGATAGAACTTTCAATACTGTTCCAATCTCTATTGGTATTAAGCCAAACCTGAGCAAATTATTAAATAAGCTTTAGTAAGTCTATCTAATTGATTTAAGCGACTACCCCTTTGGGCAGTCGCTTTTTTTGTTTAAGAAATATTTAAATCATTGCAATACTAATTATTTTAGCATAAATTTGTATTTCAATTAAACCTATGTTATACGCAGTTGTAGATATTGAAACCACTGGTGGCCATGCATCAGCAAATGGTATTACTGAAGTTGCCATTAATATTCATGATGGTAATCAGGTAGTAGAGTCATTTAGCACACTGATTAATCCTGGTATACCCATTCCTGAATATATTACAGCATTAACCGGAATTGATGATCGTATGTTGGTTGATGCACCTACTTTTAGTGATGTGGCCCTGCAAATTTATCAACTATTGCATGATAAGGTTTTTGTTGCCCATAATGTAAACTTCGATTATTCATTTCTTAAACATCATTTAGATCAGGCAGGTTTTGATCTTCAATGTAGAAAATTGTGTACGGTAAGACTAAGCCGAAAATTGATTCCAGGCAAATCATCCTATAGCCTAGGCAAATTATGCAGCAGTTTAAATATCCCCATTCAAAATCGTCACCGTGCTGCTGGTGATGCCGATGCGACCAGCATTCTTTTTAATTTGCTTTTAGAACATGATATGGAAGGTGTTATTGCAGAGATGCTCAAAAAAACATCGAAGGAACAGGTCCTGCCACCAAATCTAAATAAAGAATCTTTTTTACGATTGCCTAATCAACCCGGAGTTTATTATTTTAAAGATGCCAAGGGAAAGATTGTTTATGTAGGTAAGGCTAAAGATTTAAAAAAACGGGTTGCCAGTCATTTCACAGGTAACAAAACCAATAAACAGCGTCAGGATTTTTTAAAAAATATTCATCACATCGATTATGTGCTTTGCGGCACCGAGTTAATGGCTTTAATACTGGAAGCCAACGAAATTAAGCGTCTTTGGCCAGAGAATAACAGGGCTATGAAACGCTACGAACATAAGTACGACTTATGTATTTTCGAGGATCAGAATGGGTACCTGCGCCTGGGAATTGATAAACACAGAACCAATAACAAAGCCATTCAAAGTTTTAATAGCTTACTGGAAGGATATAATTTTTTAAATCTGCTTATAGATAAATATCAGCTTTGCAATAAGCTTTGTTACTTACAGAAAACAGCTACCAGATGTAAGGCGCATGAAAATGGCCAATGTTTCGGTGCCTGCAGCAGTATTGAAACTGTTTCTGTTTATAATAAAAAATTGAATGCCGCAATAGATGATATTCAACAAACTCAGCCTAGCTTTGCATTGGTTGATGAAGGTAGAGAAGCGGATGAAATAAGTTGCTTACTAATTGAGAAAGGCAAATTCTATGGCATGGGTTACTTTACGAATAAAAATTTCCTTTCAGATGGTATAGCTCCGCTTAAAAATGACCTGGCTGTTTATCAATCAAACAGTTACATCCTAAATTTAATATTGAACCACGCGGAGCAATATCCTCAAAAGTTATTTCAACTCTAATTCATATATCGCTTCATGGGGTGATTTCATTTGTAATAGTGCAACCGAAATCATACAAAACGAGATTTTATAGCTATACCCAAATTTTATATTTCGAAAAACTATCAAAATTGATGTAAGTTTGTTAATTCAAAAAGCTTATATTATTCTATCAAAAGATTAATTTTAAAACTAATATTATGACTCCAGATTCTTTTAGAGATCTTACACTATCATTTGAAAATGTTGCTGAGGCACCCAACGCAAATAAAAACTCTTTTAAAGTTGACGATAAAATTTTTATTACCATTGATAATTTAAATTTAAAGGCCGTTTTCAGACTAACCCCTAAAGACCAGAATAAATTTTCTGATTTAGATCCTTCTGCCATCTATCCGGCACAAGCAGGTTGGGGAAAGCAAGGCTGGACCATTTTTGAGATCAAATTTATTGAGCCAGAAACCTTAAAGGATGCTATAACCAAATCATATTGTACAGTAGCGCCAGAAGAGTTGGCTAAAAAATACCTAAAGAAAACTACTAAAAAATAAATGTAAATTTTGCTTGCCTGATAATTAATTACCAGGCAAGCAATTGCAGCTTTTACCATTTAAAATAGAATTACCACACATTATGACAAGATCAATCTGGATTAATTTACCGGTTAAAGATGTAAGTAAATCAAAGGTGTTTTTTACACACATCGGGTTTACGCCTAATACAAATTATGGTGCTGGTGATGATTCGGCTTCCTTTCTTGTTGGAGATGATAAATTGGTAATCATGCTCTTTCAAAAATCTATTTTTGAAGGTTTTGCTGGCGTAGATCTTCCAGAGCAATTAACTGGCTCAGAAGTTTTGTTTTCAATTGATGCAGAAAGTCCTGAAGAAGTTGACGAAATATCTAAAAGAGTAATTGAAGCAGGTGGAATACTTTATGGCGAACCTGGTTATAAAGATGGCTGGATGTATGGCTGTGGTTTTGTTGATTTAGATGGACAACGCTGGAATATTCTTTATATGGATACCAGTAAAATGCCTATGGGTTAAATAATAGAGGATTTTTTGATTTCCTTAATAATCATTTTAAGAACATTCTAAATTGAGTTAAACTGATCTTTTAGCATTTGAGCCACTACCTGATCTGTTTTAAAAGTAATATCTTCTACTAAGAGATCTTTAATGGCAACCCATCTAAAAGCCTGTAGTATTTCACCTTCTGAATCAAAATCAAAGACTTTAGTTTTAAAGACCAATTGCAGTGGTGCTTTTTCTTTTACAAGGTAATAGATGCTAATCAGCTGGCTATCATTAAAAGAAGATTTCTCAAAAAAGTCTGTGGTGTAAAAGTGCCTTAAAATGTCAATTTCTGCATTACACTCTTCCATAAATTCACGTTTAAGGCCGTCTAATAAACCTTCTCCAAATTCTAATCCACCACCAGGAAATTTACTAAAACGAACACCATATTCTTCTTCATCACTCACTAAAACCTCGTTATTTTGGTTAATGATTAAACCATATACCCTGACATTAAAGTAACTCATATTCGAAATGTTTCTTGTTTTTAATAACGATTTCAGGTGTCCATACAATCTCACTCTTAAAGGCTTCTGCACGAACTTTACACTCGCTCATATGGCAATAGTGACAACACTCTGGTAAACATGGATCAGCGTGAATAAATAATTCTGCTTTTCGAAATCCATTTTTATTAATGAGTTCATCAATTTGCGATATCTCCCGGTGAACCTGATTGAGATCAAAATAGTAAGGAAGGGTTACATGGCAATCGATGTGAAATTCTGGCCCATACTGTTGGGTTCGAAGATTATGAACGTCAATCCACGGATTGTGCCTGTGTTTTTGTAAAACATCAACAACTTCTTCCACCAACGTAAAATCACTTTCGTCCATCAATCCGCCAACAGATCCCCTGGTAAGCTGATAGCCGGAATAAATAATGTAAAAGCCCACCAGTACTGATAGCAAACTATCTAACCAAATTATATTTGTTAGCTGAATTAAAATTAAGCCTATAACAATTGCTGCACTGGTATAGGTATCAGTAAGTAAATGTTTTCCATCAGCCTTTAAGGTTACAGAATGCTCCTTTTCGCCGATATTAATCAGCTTTAAACCCACAATCATGTTGATTAAGCCAGTTATTCCAATAATCAGCGTACCTTCTAATAGCTTACCAACTGCATGCGGGTAAATAAGGTTATAAGAAGATTTAAAAATAATTATTAAGCCAGCAATCAGAATTAATATGCCTTCAACAAATGCGGAAAAGAATTCTACTTTACCATGGCCATAAGGGTGATTTTCATCCCGTGGTTGTGTACTTAAATAAATGCTGTAGAATGCAAAACTTCCTGCTATCACATTCACAATACTCTCTGCAGCATCTGTTAAAATAGCATTAGAGCCCGTAATAAAATAGGCAACGAACTTAGCAAACATTAATACCACACTCACTAAAAGTGAAATGGCTATTGCTTTTTTCTTGATTGTCACGATTTTTTTTTCCAAAAATACGCTTATCGATCAAATTAAATGATAAAAACTATGGATTTTTTAGTGCAGAATAATATTTGGTTTATATATTTGCCTTCAAAGTAATTAACCATGAGCACCTTATCTAAAAGAATCAACAGTCTATCAGAATCTGCAACCCTTAAAATGACTAAACTTGGTCGCGAATTAGCGTCTAAGGGCATTAACATCATTAGTTTAAGTGTTGGTGAACCCGATTTTAATACGCCTGACCATGTTAAAAATGCTGCGAAACAAGCATTAGACGAAAACTACACCCGCTACTCCCCTGTTCCAGGTTACCCTGATTTACGCCAGGCCATTGTTAAAAAATTAAAGACGGAAAACAATCTGGATTATGATATCTCTCAGATTGTAGTTTCTACTGGTGCTAAACAATCTCTTTCAAACGTAATTCTGACGTTAATAGATCCAGAAGATGAAGTGATCATTCCTACACCTTACTGGGTTTCTTATTCAGAAATGGTGACGCTTGCTGAAGGAAAGTCAGTTTTTATTGATACTGATCTTGAAAGTAATTTTAAGATTACACCTGAGCAACTAGAAGCTGTCATTACACCAAAATCTAAGCTTTTTATGTTCTCTTCGCCATGTAATCCAACTGGTTCGGTTTATAATAAGGAAGAATTAGCTGCGCTGGTTAAGGTTTTTGAGAAACATCCAAACATTTATATCTTATCTGATGAGATCTATGAGCACATCAACTTTGTTGATAGTCATGAATCTATTGCTCAATTCGACAGTATTAAAGATCGTGTAATTGTGGTTAATGGATTTTCAAAGGCTTTTGCCATGACAGGCTGGAGATTAGGTTATATTGCTGCGAATAAGGAAATAGCCGCCGCTAATGACAAATTGCAAGGTCAAACTACGTCAGGAACTTGTTCTATAGCTCAACGTGCTGGTATTGTTGCGTATGAGCAGGGCTTAGAAAGTGTATTGAAGATGAAAGAGGCTTTTTTACGCAGAAGAGAATTGGTATATAATTTACTCAATGAAATTCCTGGGGTTAAAACCAATCTTCCAGATGGTGCCTTCTACTTTTTCCCTGAAATCAGTTCTTTCTTTGGTAAAAAAGATGCTGCTGGAAATGTGATTAAAGATTCTTCCGACCTGGCCCTATACTTATTAAATGTTGGTCATGTAGCAACAGTTGGTGGTGATTCTTTTGGCAATAATAACTATATCCGCCTATCTTATGCCGCATCTGATGAAAGCTTAGTTGAAGCATTGAGAAGAATTAAAGAGGCATTGGGTAAATTAGCTTAGCCAGTATATATTTAAAATATAATAATGCCCTTCGTTAGATTAACGAGGGGTTTTTTATTGATTAATTTTCGTTCTCATTAAAAACGAGGATGTATAAGAAGGGCGACTCCATCGCCCGTAATTATTCTCAAACATGTGATAAGTGTAAATCTCTGCAGTTTCTCGTTACAAACGGCAACGGTTTACACTAATCGATTCAATTACCTACAATCAGATTATTAAAAGAATTAACTTCTAATGGCTTCTACCGGATCTAATCTGGATGCTGAATATGCTGGCCAGAAACCAGATATTGTACCAATTATAATAGAAATTCCTATTCCAAGGATGATATTGTTTAGTCCTAAGATGATATTAAACCCGGTAATAGCACCGATTAATAGAGCCAGCAAATAAACCAGTAACAAACCTAATAAGCCACCAAGAATACACAGAGATATTGATTCAAAAATAAATTGCAGTAAAAT
>Ga0116227_10014809_pt1 | contig 11752 bp, 10 predicted proteins | sample S1TSphgellanicum_FD_89693 | JGI IMG/M metagenome (GOLD analysis project Ga0116227, IMG submission 89693) | Host-associated microbial communities from peat moss isolated from Minnesota, USA - S1T2_Fb - Sphagnum magellanicum MG | ecosystem: Host-associated > Plants > Peat moss > Unclassified... | reverse complement strand
AGTTTATTAAGTTGGTTACGAAAAATTTTGGCACCACCCATTGAAGGATGTCTAATATAATCATGTTTTATATTTAAACTTTTTATCATTTTTTCTGATTTTCTTCCAAAGCAAATAACATAATTAATTCCAAATATATTTATTAGTTTTTGCGTTGTTTCAACACCTATTTTTAATTCTGATAAATTCGGAGTTCGGTTTGATTTTATATTATCGATTTTATGTGGGTGAAATGGAAATATATTCCAAATTAATGGGAATTTGTTAACGTTTGATAACTCGCCCCAAACGATAGTTGCAGAATTTTCTTTTTCATAATTAATTTCATTGATGGTTTTAAAATTCTGATCTTTAAAATAATCGTGAGTTTTAAGTGTATTATCGCATGTAAATGCAATTCCTGTATTTCTGCAACCTTTATATCCTGGAGCTTCTCCAATTATTAAAATTTTAGAATTATTTTTATGAATTAGATTCAAATAAGAATTTAAATTTTCCTTTCTTATTTGTGTGTCCATTGAATTTCCAAAATATAAATTGGTGTAATTTGACTGATTTTCATATTGACTTAATTCTTCAATGAATTGAAAGATTTTTGTTTTCATAGTATTGGTTATTTTTAAAACTTTAATTTACAAATAATTTTAGTAATTATTGACTTATATTCCAACTCTGCACAACCAGCCCCCAACATGAATGGAGTTCATTTTCTGATTCGTTGCCTGAGCGTAGCCGAAGGCCACGAATAAATTATTTAAGGTAAACAAAGTCACATTGCGTCTTCCTAAATGTAAAACGTAAAATTTTAAATAAAATGAAAAAAGGAATTTTAGCGATCGCAGGTTTGGCCGCCATCGCAATCATCGCAAAAAAAGCACAAAAAAGAAAAGTATTCGTAAGAGGGATTTTTGACGAATATGATGTGAAGGAAAGAACACCGTTCGGATTCGCAGACAGAATCAGAACGATGAATGACGAAGAATACAACTCGCTGAAAGATAAAGTGAGAACACAATTCGGACACGGATGTTGCAAACGCAGAACTGCTGAAACGGAGTAATTTTCGGAAAATTAAATTAAATTGTTAGAAAAAAACGGGAAGTTATGCTTTCCGTTTTTTGTTTTTAAAGAAACGAAATCATTAAATTTGTTTTGTGAAGGACTATTACTACTTTCTCGGGATTCCTCAAAATGCTTCTGCGGAAGACATCAAAAAAGCGTACAGAAAATTGTCTCTGAAATATCATCCGGATAAAAATGATAATGATAAGTTTTTCTCGGATAGATTCAAGGAAATAAAGGAAGCTTATGAAACATTGACTGATACAGACAGAAGACGACTTTACGACCAGAATCTTGATAGCCTGAAACGAAATGTAAAAAGTATTCTTCCTCCGAAAATCAAGAATTTTTCCGCGAGTAAAGTCCGAGCACAAAAAGGTGAAGAAATCACGATTTACTGGAATACTTATGATGCTGACCTTGTGAAAATAGTTCCTTTCGGGTTAGAAAAACCAAATGGTGAACGAACTATTAGAATTAAAGAATTTGATTCTCAAGGGAAATTTCAAATCTTGCTTCACGCAACAAATACAGTTCTTCATAAAACAATCGTTCAGGGAATTACGATTACAGAATTAGCGGAATCGGAATTAAATTCTGAAGAAAAAGAATTATTAAATAATCCTTCCGAATCGTTCCAAAAACCACAAAAAAAAGAAGTCAACCTTTCCAAGATGACTTCTGTTATTATATTTTTAGCATTAGTTGCTTTGATTGTTTGGCTGATGTTTAGCTGATTTTAGCTCTTCCAGGACATTTTTTACAACGTTTTCCCTTCTTGAATTTTTTGCAACATTTTTTCTTGTCGCAATACATCATTTCATCGTTTCTGTAAGCTGGAGTCAAAGGCGCAATCTTGAAAGCTATAACTGTTGGAATCATAGCTGCAAATATAAAATAATTTAGACTAAATACAAATTGAAAGTAAAAAATTCCTTAATCTTTTGAAAATTAAGGAATTGATTTAAATTTTAAAGATTTATTTTAAATAAGACTTCATCACTTTTGTCCAAAGTTGATAACCTTCTGGTTTCATATGCAGCATATCTTCTTTGAAAATATCCGTTCTTACTTTTCCGTTTTCATCATTCATAACTTTGGTGATGTCAATATATTTTGCTCTTTTCTGAGTTTTAAGATAAGCTTCAATACCTTCATTTAGTTCTTTCATTTGTGGCCAGAATTTTTCACGGCTTGGAGAATATTTGATAGAGACATAAGCAACCGGAACTTTCGGATATTTAGCTCTGATTTTTCCAAAAAATGTTTTGAATCTTTCTAAAACTTCAGCTGGTGTGGGGTTGTCTGTTGCAATGTCATTTTCTCCACAATAGATTACGATTTGTCTAGGATTATAAGGAGTTAAAAGTTCTTCAGAATAATTGTTTAAGTCTAAAAGTCTCGATCCTCCGAATGCTCGATTGATGATATTTTTATTCGGAAAGTAATCATTCACGTCTTGCCAATAAGTAAAAGATGAACTTCCTACGAATAGAATTGGTTTTTTAGGAATTCCATTTGTTTCGTCCAATTTTTTGAATTCCTGAATTTCTTTCCAATAAGGCTTGTCTTGGGCAAAGAATAGGAGAGAACTGAAAATAAACACAAAGAAAAATAGCTTTTTGAAAAGCTGTTGACTGTACTTCATTTTTAATTTTTTTTTAGAAGTTTCAAGGTAAAAAAAATCAGCTGCAAAAGCAACTGATTTCAGATTTTTAATATTTGTTTAAGATAATTAATCAACAATAAATTTCGTATTCAATTCTCCTGTTTTTAAGATGTAAACACCTTTTGGAAGATTTTTCAAAGTAATTGTGTTTCCATTTTGGAAAGGATTTTCAATAGTCTGAACGTTTTGTCCAACCATATTGTAGATCATTGCTTTTTGAAATTTCTTAAGATCTTTATCACCAGTTACAGCAATCACATTTCCTTTTACAGGATTTGGTGCAATAGTTAGGTTTTTAGAAAAAGAAGTATCATCTACAGCTAATGGCGCTGCACCCCAAATTTCTGTAATCCATTCTGGATGATCAATGTAGGGATTTCTATTTCCTTGATATGTATAAACTGCTGCATTTCTGTCGATTTCTTTTTGAGAAACAGGATCTTGCTGGTTCCATTTCAATAGCATTGCTAAGAAAGGTTCTGCAAAAACTTTAGTTTTTGTACCATCATACATATCATATTTGAAGGTCTGAATGTCATTTTCATAACGAGTAGCAAAATAGAAATATATTCTTGCAAGGTCCCCTTTAAACTCATTTATAGGCTCAAAAACAGTTCCTCCGTAGCCATTTAGTTTACTTGACCCTAGTTTTGAACCATTTTTAGAAGTCCAACTTGCTGTTCCAACTTCGCCATAAGGATAGTTACTTCTTTTACCATTCACATAACCATCTGTAGGTAAGAGGTGGTTGTAATCATTGTGCATAGGTGTCCTATCATCAAAAGTTGATTTCGGGATGGTGTGCTCCCTGTTGTAACAAGATCCTTCACCACTGTAATTCCCGCATTGATTTGTTGCTATTTTATAGTTGTAAGGATCCGGACCGGTAGGGTTTTCAGAATATACGTCTAAGACACTATCATCTTTTTCATAATATTTATCTCTGTCTGCAGATGCAAATACAGCCCAGTTATAGCCTTTGTCTTTATGCCCGCTGGTGACAATCTGGGAAAGTTTTGATTTTAAAGCAAAACCTGTAAGTCCGGTCGTTCCGTCGTAATAGTTTGCTGGAGCTTGAGAAAATCCTAAAGCGGAAATTCCAAGAGTTAAAAGAAGAGTTATTTTTTTCATTAAAATTAATTAGGGCGGCTAAGGTATTAATTATTATAGAAAATAAAATATTAAGTTCCTAACATTATAGATTAAATATTAATGTTAAATAAGTATTTTTATTTGATAATAAATTAAAAGCAGAACTTTATGGTTATAAAATAAAAAAAGACAGAAAATAATTCCTGCCTTTTTATTATAATAAATTTAAGTTAATTATTCAATAATGAACTTCGTGTTTAAATCACCTGTTTTAAGAATGTAAATACCTTTTGGCAGATTTTTAAGAGTAATTGTATTTCCGTTTTGGAAAGGATTCTCAATTGTCTGCACGTTTTGCCCAACAGTATTGTAGATAAATACTTTTTTAAATTGCTTTAGATCTCTATCGCCTGTTACTTGGATTATATTTCCTTTTACGGGATTTGGAGCAATCGTTAAATTTTTAGAGAAAGATGCATCATCTATACTCATTGCAGGTCCCCAAATTGCAGTGATCCATTCGGGATTATCTATAAATGGATTTCTGTTTTTTTGATAGGCATACACCGCATTATTACGATCGATTTCTTTTTGTGAAACAGGATCTTGTGCAGACCATCTTAATAACATACTAATGTACCAGCTTTGAAATCCTGGAAATTTGTTTCCATCAAAAGGATTTCCGGAAACATTTAGATTATAAAAATCAGAAAGATTGTTTTCATATCTTGTTATAAAATATAGGTGCATCCTTGCCATGTCGCCTTTAAACTCATTAATAGGCTCAAACACTGTCCCGAAAAATCCAGGAGTTTTACTAGTGCCAATCTTTGTTCCGTTCAAAAATGTTTGTGAAGCTGAACCGACCTCGCCATAGTTGTAATTTCCTCTTTTAGAATTAACATAATAATCTGTGGGAATTACAAAGTTTGCATCATTTGCCATTGGTGTTGCATTTTGCCCTCCAAAAAAAGATTTTGGTAAAGAATGTTCTCTATTATAACAAAAACCTTCGTTGTTTTGGTTGGTGCTTCCACATTGGTTTCCTCCTGCACTAACTTGTCCAAAATTAAACTGATAAGGATCGTTGCTTACACCTGATATATTAGCAGCAGGATTTTCAGAGTACATATCAAGAATTGTATTGTCGTTTTCATAGTATTTGTCTCTATCTGTTGTTTGGTAAGCTTTCCAAAGACCAGTGCTACCTGATCCATAACCCATATCCTGATGACCATTTGTAATGATTTGTCTAAGCTGGGTTTTTAATGCACTTCCGGTAAGGCCGTTAGCACTGTCATAATAACCAGTTGGTATTTGTGCACTTAGCAGTCCTGAGATACCAGCTAGTAATAAAAGTAAAGATTTTTTCATTTCTGGAAATTTATGATTAGTAAAGTTATAAAATTAATTATTACATCTCGTTTTAACAATTTTTAATTGACCAAACATTAATAAATAAAAAGACAGAAAATATTTTCTGTCTTTTATAGATATAAATTTGTTATAATTACTCAATTATAAATTTGGTGTTTAATTCTCCTGTTTTAAGAATGTAAACTCCTTTTGGTAAATTATTAAGAGTAATTGTGTTTCCATTTTGGAAAGGATTTTCAATAGTCTGAACGTTTTGTCCGACCATATTGTAGATCATTGCTTTATTGAATTTTTTCAAATCTTTATCTCCAGTTACGTTGATTACATTTCCTTTTACAGGATTTGGAGCAATGGTAAGATTTTTAGAAAAAGAAGCATCATCAACTGCTAAAGGAGTAACTCCCCAGATAGTAGTAACCCATTCTGGATGATCTACAAATGGATTTCTATTTTTTTGATGAGCGTATGCGGCATTATTTCTAACAATTTCTCTTTCGGATACTGGATCTTGCTGATGCCATTGTAAAAGAAGGTTAAGCTCCCAATCTGCAAGACCTTTGTTTACATTGCTTGTATTAAGGATGTTTCCACTAGAGAACCCTGATAATTTTGTTTGATATCTTGTTACAAAATATAATAAACATCTTGCAATATCACCTTTGAATTCATTAATAGGCTCGAAAACAGTTCCAGAAAATCCAGGAGATGTATTTGATCCAACTTTGGAACCATTTTTAGAAGTCCAAGATGGATTTGTGACCTTTCCGAAAGGGTAATTACTTCTCATTCCGTTTACTTTACCATCTGTCGGCAAAATATGGAGAACATCAGAAACCATAGGGGAAGCTTTACTAAAAAGACTTTGAGGAACAGTGTGCTCCCTGTTGTAACAGTCGCCCTCATTAGAATAATTGCCACATTTTTTTGCCCCATGTGTAAAATTGTATGGATCAGCTCCAGTTGGATTTTCAGAATAGATATCCAAAACAGTTCCGTCTTTTTCATAAAACTTGTCTGTGTCTGTATTTGGATAGGCATCATAAAGGGCATCATAACTTTTGGTTTGATAACCTGCAGTTATGATTTCTCCAAGTTTTGTTTTTAGTGCAAATCCGGTAAGTCCGGCTGCGCTACTGTAATAACCTGTTGGTTCTTGGGCATTCATAATCCCGAAGAATCCAACAAATAAAATAAGAATAGATTTTTTCATTTCAAAAAATTTAGGGCGCTAAAGGTATATAATAAATTGAATTTTGTGTTTTTTAATTACTAACAGTATAGTTTTTAAAAACATATTTAGATTATATTACCAATTTAATTTGAATATTCCTATTTTATTATTGTTAAAATAAAAAAAGACAGAAAATTATTCTGTCTTTTAAATATTATATTTTTAAGAAATTATTCTATAATGAATTTAGTGTTTAATTCTCCTGTTTTTAAGATATAAACTCCTTTTGGTAGGTTTTTAAGCGTAATTGTATTTCCATTTTGGAAAGGGTTTTCAATGGTTTGAACGTTTTGTCCGACCATATTGTAAATCATTACTTTGTTGAATTTTTTCAAATCTTTATCTCCAGTTACATTGATTATATTTCCTTTTACAGGATTTGGAGCAATAGTAAGGTTTTTAGAAAAAGAAGCGTCATCTACTGCTAAAGGAGATTTTCCCCAAATAGATTCTATCCATTCTGGATGATCAATGAAGGGATTTCTGTTTCCTTGAAAAGTGAAAGATGCATTATTTCTGTCGATTTCTTTCTGAGAAACGGGATCCTGTTCGCTCCATTTAAGCATTAGATTAAGATACCATAACTGTAGACCTCTGTTTTTAGAACCATCCAATGGACTGGATGCTGTCTGATATTGACTGAATGAAGTCAGTTTGTCCTCATATCTGGTAACAAAATATAAGGCCATTCTTGCAAAGTCTCCTTTGAATTCATTAATAGGTTCAAAAACAGAACCGCTATAACCAGGAACTTTGCTAGGTCCTACTTTTGTCCCATTTTTAGAAGTCCAAGTTGCTGTAGATACTTCACCATATGGATAATCGCCTCTTTTTGAATTGGTATATCCATCCGTAGGAACCACAAAATGTATATCATGAGACATTGGTACTGCATCTATACCTCCGAAATATGTTTTAGGTAAAGAATGTTCTCTGTTGTAACAGCTTCCTTCTCCATTGTAATTACCACATTGGTTTCCACCTGCAGAAACTTGTCCCCATTTGAATTCATACGGGTCGTTACTTACACCAGGTGTATTAGCTGCCGGATTTTCCGAATACATATCGATGATAGTTCCATCATTTTCATAATATTTATCGATATCAGTTGTCTTGTATCCCAGCCATAATCCACCGGTTCCACTTCCGTAACCCATATCTTTTGCACCAGCAGTGATGATCTGTGCAAGTTTTGTTTTTAAAGCATATCCAGTAAGTCCGCTTGCGGTGCTGTAATATCCTGTTGGTTCTTGAGCACTTATAAGACCAAATAATCCAACACATAAAAAAAGAATATATTTTTTCATTTAAAAGTTTTGAGATTGTAAAATTAATATATAATTCTTATGATTTTTATGTGTTAATACTTTTTTAAGTAAATTTTAAGATAATATAATTTTATGTTAATGTGGTTTTTGGTTGATTTTATTTATTGATAACAGAAAAGCGTTCATATCCTTTATTTAAGCTATAAACCAATATCAGGATTTTAAGTTTGGAAAAATAAATTAAGATAAACAGTTGAAGTTTATTTCCAGTTGTTAAAAAAAAATAATAAAATACGAATATCCAGATTTTATTATTTTTCGATGAGATATCTTTTGTTGATCTTCGAGAATAAAAAAGAAATAATGATTCCAAAAAATAAGGCAACCGTAGAAACAATCACATAATTAAACATTTCTATTCTAACTGGAAATGCCAGATTCTCACTTGCTTTGAAAAATCCTGTGCGGATCTGGAAGAAGCTAATTGATGAACCAATCAAAAGTCCGCAAATCACACCGACTAATACAATTAATAATCCTGTGAAGAAATAAGTGAGACGCAAATCTTTTTTACTGAAACCTAAGGCTATTAATGCTTTCGCCTGTTCTTTCTTATCCAGCTGAAGGATTGTAATAGCACCAGCAAGATTAAAGGTTGTAATAAAAATTACTAATCCGAAAATCAGATAGATCATCAGTTTTTCTGTATTGATCATTTTCCAAAAGGCTGCATTTTCCTCAGATTTTGTATTTACGATGATCTTATTTCCAAACTCGTTTTCCAGATTTGACTTTGTAATCTCTGCATTTACTGAATTCTTAAGTTTTATAACGATCTGATAACATGCTGACCTTGGAAGACCAAGAAGTTCCTGAGCCAGTTGTATGGGTGCAATGATATAATTGTCAAGCTGGTCATTTCCAGGGAATATTCCGCTCACATAGATATCTTTTTTATTGAAAATATCATTCTCCTGCTGGATAATTCCTTTCCCCGGTTTAGGCATCAGGATCGTTGCGAAATCCTGACTGGAGTTTACAGGCAGAGACAATCTGTTGTCCAGCCCATTTTCCATAATGACTTCATTATTATATTTGAAGTCCGGATATTTTCCGTAAAAGATACTTTGGTTAATAGGATTCACATAAGTATAAGCCGAATCTACTCCTCGCAGATAAGCAATTTCACCATTGTCTTTATAACCTAGATATACTTTTTCTTCTATAACTTTAGAAAAATAGGCAATATTAGAATTCTTTCTGAGCGTGTTCTGGATTTTATCAATATCGGGAAGAACTTTTCCTGTTTTGCTTTTTATAGTAAGATCCGCATGCAGATTAGCAATCATATTTTTGTTCAGTTCTTCTAATCCGGAAAAAACCGAAATTATAATGAACATTGCCGCCACTGCTGCTACCATTGCAAAAGCTGCCAACCAAGTGATGAAGGTTACAGCCGTGCTTCCTTTTTTAGAAATCAGGTATCGGGATGCTATGTAAAAAGCATTTTTCAATATTGTGAAAAATTATAGAATTGGATTATCGCCTTCGCCTTTCAGTTCTCGTTCAATACGTTCTACATCATCTAGGCTTGTGTCAATATAAAATGCCAATTGCGGGATGATACGCACTTGCTTAGACATTTTTTGCCCAATGTAATTGCGGTAGAAAGAATTATTGGTATTGATTTCCTTCATAATTGGCTTGCGCAATTCTGCCGGAAAAATGCTCAGATATATTTTTGCGATACTAAGATCCGGTGTTACTTTCACATCAGAAACCGAAACCATAAAGCTCTGTTTGCTTTCTGATGCCTGTTTTCTGAAGATTTCTGCCATATCTTCCTGAATGATCTGTGCTACTTTTCGTTGTCTGTTACTTTCCATAAATGCTGCAAATTTAGTGTTTTTGTTTTGATTTCAGAGAAGCATTTTCAGGTTCATCGGAAGCTTTTGATATTATTAATTATTTGGACAGCTTATCCGTCTTCTGTTCCCGCTTTTTTTCTTAAAAAACCAAAAGATCTTCACTCAAACCGAGCTGCTGCAATTCAGTGTTTCAAAAATAATGTTCTATTTCAGCAGCCAAATCAAAGACTGCTTCAGTTCTCTTTTCCAATAACCTTCGGAATGTGTACCATCTTCATCTATTTTCACCACGATATTTTTTTCAGGAACAGATTTCTTCAATAAAAAAGAATCAACGTTTTCAATTTCCGGAACCATTGTTTCAACTTCATTTTTTCCTGCCACAAAATAGAATTTAGAATTCTTGAGATTACTTTTATTAATATTCAAATACTTGTCCAGATCTTTTGAAACAAACCAGAATGCCGGACTGAAAATTCCTGCTTTTCCAAATACATTAGGATGTTTCACAGAAGCATAAAGTGAGATCAATCCACCCATTGAACTTCCAATAACCAAAGTTTTCGAAGGTTGTTTTTCAGTCCTATAAGTTTTATCAATATAAGGTTTCAGCGTTTTTACAAGAAAATCAATATAAAGATCGCCTTCGCCTGTCGTTTTATATTTTGCATTATTCCAAGGCGAGTATTCAGCCAAGCGCTTATCACCACCATTGTCGATTCCTATGACTATTGCAGATTGTCCGGTTTCTTTAAAAATTTCATTCAGAGTTTCATCTACGCTCCATTCTCCGGAAAAGCTTGTAAAGTCATCAAACAGGTTTTGTCCGTCGTGCATATAAATCACTGGATAGTTTTTCTTAGAAGTTTTATAATCGGGTGGGAGGTAGATCCAGACTTTTCTAGTCGTTTTAAGTTGTGGAATGTTGAAATTCTCACTTAATATTTTGACATTAGAGGTTGCTGTATGTTTCTTTTCTTTTGGATAACTCCAGCCTTGGATCTGTATTTCTACAGTCTGATCTTTTTCAAGATTTTCAATAATCCGGTTGTCAATAGAATTACCATTTTTGTCGGTTTCTGCATTATCCCAACTTCCCAGAGTGATTTTATATTCTATTTTTTGAGTCTGAGGAGAAATGGCTAAAGTGTAAAACCCCTCAGTGTTTTTCTTGAATTCAAATTGTCCATCATTCGGTTTCCAGCCGTTAAGGTTCGATGCCAGAAAAATCCCTGCATTTTCCTTATTGTCTGAGGGAATGTGGGTAATTTTGAATATTATCTGTGAATTCATCATCGCAAAAATCAGTAATGAAATTAATGAAGATAATCTTTTGAAAAGAAAGAAACTAATTTTCATGTTTAGTATAAGATTTTATAAAATCCACAGTCTTTTTAGAGATATCTTTGGCTTCTTTCAAGTTGATATTTCCGAAGGTATGCTTTGCGTTTTCTATCATGTGCATCTGATGCGGAATTTTGTTTCTCTTAAGCGCTTCTTCCAACTGTTGTGATTGGGCAAAATTGACGATTGTATCTTCAGTTCCGTGAAAAATTAGAGTTGGAACAGTTGATTTGGAAATGTAATTAATTGGAGAATATTCGGTAGATTTTTTAATGGCTTCAGCTTTTTGTGTACTAATGTCGAATCCTGTCAATTTTTTTATTTTTTCATTTCTGATTTTAAATCTGTCCGGCGAATAGATTTTGAAAAAATTAAGTAAAAGACTGTTTGCATCTGTTTTGAAAAGCTTATTAAGATCGGTCGGGCCATAAAAATCCACTACATATTTTAGCCTTGGATAGATAAACTCCGAATCCTTTTTTTTGGACTCTTGATTATAAGCTGTTAACAACGCAATGTGAGCACCAGCAGAACCGCCCCAGATTCCCATGTTTTTAGTGTCTAGATTATATTTTTCAGCATTTTCCTGTATCCATTTCAAAGCGTCTTTTGTATCTTGTAATGGTTTTTCAAGATGCGTTTCCTTATTCAATAGGGTGTAATTGATGCTGATTACAGTAAAATGATTTTCGAGTAATTCTTGCAGGATATATTCTCGGAAATTCTTTCTGATCATCGTTTTGTCGCCTTTGTCCCAAGCGCCTCCGTGGACATAGACCACAACTGGATATTTTCCTTTTCCTTGTGCTTTTGGCTGATAAATATCCAGTTTTAAAGAACT